>Ga0056124_1000793_pt1 | contig 10793 bp, 7 predicted proteins | sample WorMetHEROISLAND_2_FD_70069 | JGI IMG/M metagenome (GOLD analysis project Ga0056124, IMG submission 70069) | Marine gutless worms symbiont microbial communities from Max Planck institute for Marine Microbiology, Germany - Olavius sp. 4 HERON ISLAND | ecosystem: Host-associated > Annelida >... | reverse complement strand
GTCGTGCGTGCAGCGTTAGCTCGAGCGCCGACACAAGCGTCTGCCGGCAGACGATGCAAGGTATGGACGACGGTGCGGCGACGCTGGAGCTGCTGCCACTGCCCGGACTGACGGCGTTCGACGCGGCGGCGGCGGCTGCGGCGATGGCGGCGGCGTGATGCTGTTGACAGTGAGCGTAGAATTCATCCTCAGACCTCATCGTCTCACGACAGACGACGCACACGTTGCCGTGCACGACCTGCGCAGACCACTGACGTCTAACCACCAACCGCATGTTTCACAGTATTCTTCTGCTTAACGGTTAAATACGTACGTTAATGGCGTGTATGGCTCTTTGTGAGAACCGATCTCAGAGCTACGGAGCGTCACCTGCCATATGGGATCACCTGCCACAGGTGAACGTGCCTCACCCGAATTGCTAAATATGCACGCCAGTACTCGATTTACCAACCCAGGAGGGATTGAAGGCTGAGTTGACCTGGGTGGCTCGTTATATCATGATGATATGCCTGTCTGGAGCCACCCATCCAAGTGCTAACCGGGCCCGGCGTTGAGCCAGTTTGTTGGATCAGTTATGATTGCACGCATACAGTGGCGTCGAGGCCCTAGATTTCATCCTCTCGGAAAATGTTCTTCTTGTCGAAAAATGTTTGTCCAAAAGTACAATATTTGGGGCTGTAAATACCCCAAATTTGAGGGATTATATGCGCAAAATTGAACTTTTGAACACCCATATCTCCCCTGCCGGGGGGAATCTGCAGCTGTCTGACGGAAAATTGCAACTTCTTACCTCCCCCCATAGGCGTAAACTTGGATAAAAAAGTCGGGGGCCCTGACCATGGCGAGCTATAACGGGGGTCTGGGGGCGGAGCCCACAGCGGGGTCCAGGGACAGAGCCCCTGGTCAGCGGGTCACGATTAGCTGAAAGCTTTCTGAGGATCGGACATCCAAAGGAAGGGGCAAACTGGCCTCATGTCCGTGTTTTACATGAGAGACAATGTACGTGATTTTTCATTACCGGTACTTTTGAGATCGCTAGTCGGCCCCGTGCTTGTACGCCGCGCGGCTAATAGAGGCTTGAACCATGCAGCCAAATGCATCTATCTGCAGGCTGCTGCTGGTTGAATCCATCCATCTTGCAAAAAACAAACTGAAGAACGGAACGTCATCGACGTCAACCCTTGCTTGTACACAGAGAGAAAACTTAAGCTACGGCATCTGGCAAAAAGTGGGGAGAGGGCTCAGAAGCCTGAAAGCCTTGGAGTTTGAAAAGTTGGGGGGGGGGCTCGAGCCTAGCAGCCTTACAGAAGTTTACGCCTATGCCCCGCCGCCCAATGTGTTTAATCTACGACGCCGCTGTATGAGCAGCCTTTACCTTGCAGTGGGTCAGTTTGTGTTCTGCCAGTACGGCGGCACTGGGAAACACCTCGTCGCAAATGTTGCACTTCTGACTGCTGGTCGGGATGACGTGAGTCGTCTTCACGTGTCGTTCCAGCTCGCCCTTGGACTTGAACGTCAGCGCACAGTAGACGCACTGCTGTCCGGCGTGGTGCTGTTTCACGTCCACCGCCGCTGACGACGTCCCTCCAGTCGTTCCAGACAGTTTATCTCCAGCAGCAGCGCCGGCAGCGGCAGCAGTAGACGTGGAACTAGAAACGGCGGGATGATGTGAACTGGCCTGTGCTAGGCCGTGCACAGCGGCGTTGTGAAATATTGTCCCTATGTTGTTGGTGCTGACGGCACCGTGCTGAAGTAGTAGCGTATTGTTGTTGGTCGTTTCCTGATCGTCGTCGGCTGCGTCTGCGGCTGCGCGGCAGAGCAGCGAGTTTTCACGCTTGACCGGAGTCAATGCGACACGCAGCGCATCCAAGCTCTTCGGCGATGTTACCTGCAGACAGCCCGCAGTTAGCATATCAGCGGCAAACGAATACAACGTCTGAAAAACACAATACGCTATCACTTCATACACAGCATTTATTGACGAAGAATGTTGTCATAACAAGCACTGCCGACGAGCTTTCCAGTGGTACCAACATCGATGACCTTGAACGACCTTGAACCCCGAAAATAGGGGTTTTAGTGAATTTTTACCGATTTTAGGCTGCAATACACATTTTAAGAGTGAATTGCGCCGAAACCATTCAAGATAGACTACGACAACCTGCATATGAAGTGTTCGGCATTAAACGTAGACTTCAACGGTGTATGGTTTGACGCCCTAGATTCAAGGAGTCAATTGTACGAGCACATCAAATTTGGGCACCCCCTTGAAAACGTGCGATTTCTGCTACTGTCGACTAATCTACCACGAGAATGGTTCCAGATAGACACAGACTTGCTGCATATCATAACAAGCACTGCTGACGAGCTTTCCAGTGGTACCAACATCGATGACATTGAACGACCTTGAACCCCAAAAATATGGGTTTTAAGTGATTTTTGTTGCTATTTTAGGCTGCGACGCACATTTAGAGTGAATTTTCGCTGAAATATACTGCAGACAAACCAAGACAACCTGCGTACGAAATTAAACTGATGCTGTGGTGCGTCTCATGAGCATTAGCTCAGATTTCTTGTAGATCGCGGTGTCAGCGAAGTACATATTAAGTACACAAAAAATTCAAAACGGAAAGAAATGTTACCGGATTTGCGTTCAAACTTGAAATGTATGTATACACATGTTAACTTGTTAAGTAATGGCACACACAGTAACTAAGCAAATACTCATAGGTGTACTAAATACCGTAACGAATACTAATTCAGCCATTTTACTGAAATAATCCACACAGAAACAACTAAATTTCGCGAAAACTGCGTCAATCGCTTCCCCAAACTTGACAGCTGTAAAGTGACAGTCGATTAACGGTCGCGCATGCGCGTATACTACTTCCGATCGAACTGCTCCAAAAAAATCTTTTCTTCTGTAAGAAACAAGCTATGTTCCAAATCTGGTGAATATCGGTCCACAAATAACGTCACAATCTCGTCCACCGACGCCGGACGGACACCGGACATGCTAACGTGATTTTATATTCTGTCCAATGCTATGCACTGCATTGGCAGACAAAAACTGGCAGGCAAGCTGCATGCAGTTTAATCTAGCACATAAACTAGAAGAACTAAAACTGGTTTAAACAGAACTGAAATGATAAAAACGGAGTACGTACTGCTATCTGAAAAGCCAGATACAGACGGTTATGGGTCAGATAGATCATAGAAGCCTCCGCTATGATCAGAAAACTAAAACGGGAAGGAAATAACGAGGACTGAAAGTAGGAAGAGAAACTGAAACGAAAAAAACGCAAGCAAGGAAACTGGTAAGCAGACGAGATGATGATGACGCTAGCCTGTGAGTAGAGGACGCTGGTGACATCGAGCGGCAGGCAAGCGACGGCTGGCGGCAGAGTGACGGGCGGCGCCGCGACGTCCAGACAGCGCTGATGATGCGTCTGCAGATGTCGGTCCAGCAGGAACTCGACGAGGAACGATTCACCGCAGACTGGACACGCGAACGGCTTGTTGTGCGTAGCCACGTGACCAGCCAGCTCCGAGTCTGTTCAATCAATCAATCAATCAATCAATCAGAGTTGCCTTAGTAGCACAGCAGCCGTGGCCTCGTGCTAGGCGCCGAGTCACGGGCGACAATTGTCCCCCTAAATTTTATCCTGTCTGAAAATTTTCAGCCTTGGGATTCGGGGCTGAAAATCTCAAATTTAGGGGGGAATTTCGGGCAAAATTGAACGTTTGAGCACCACCCATTATCTCCGGTGTCGAAAATTTGTGGTTGTCGGAAAATTGCAAATATACTTCCCTCCCCAACTTTTGTAACCCAAGACGCCGCTGCAGTGCAGAGAATGACTGAATTAGGGCGCGTTTCTGTTTTTTAGTCAACTCATCAGTTAGATAACCATCAGTTTGCATTAACTGGAAGGTTATATATGGACGGGTTTCTTACGCGTATATACGTCACGTGACTTCACACGCTTGCGATTCTTCACTGTTACAGTGAATGACACTATAAACCGCATAATAAATAAGTAGATAATCGGCCGAAGTTACCCGTTGTGAATGCCTCGCGACAGAACAGGCAACGGAACGGCCGGGCGATGCCGAGGTGATGGACGCGCACGTGCAGATGCCACTCCATCTCAGAGTGGAAGACCGTCGAGCAGCGGCTGCAGCGGTACACCTGACACTCGTTGCTGTGCTTCATCGCAAAGTGCACCTGGATGTTCACCTGCATGCAACAACAGCCAACCGTGAAACACACGGTAGTGCGTCGACGCGAATCAGGTGCGGTGGAAAATGAGTGCACCTCACATAATTCTGTCCTCTTTGCCATCTTTGTGCCGAAAATTATCAAAGTCGGTGGAAATCTGACGAAGTTCTGACAAAAACAATGTTGCACATTTTTGAGACACGGTGTAGTAAAAGGTAAAAAGCTGTCCGGTAGCGCACTTGCTACTTGGCGCTGCTTACATGAGTCAAGGACTCGCGACTGGAAACACTTGTCTTTACAATCTCTGAAATGCCAGCTGATTAGCAACTGATGAAACCAAAGTTCAACTAGAAGATAGCTGGACGCCAAAGCGTTGATGCAGATGCATCCGCACGCTGAAAAAAAACTCACTCAACAAAGCCACGAAGTGCAGTTTTGTCAAGAAATATTCAAGATATCGTGTTCACAATGCCAAAAAGTCCAAGTTTTCAACAAATTTGACACCACCGTGATCGTAAACCTTATGACGCTAAACTTTAATGCATCCCTCCTTGCCCGAGATCGCATCAATACTCAAGAGTTTGGTGCATGCACACGGCACGTGACACGTCTCTCATAGGCCGTAGTTAGGCCTACATGCAAAGCAAAACATTTGCAAACAGTGTTTTGTGTTTAATTTCAAATATGACTACGTCTAAAAGATTCACACAAAAAAATCGTTTTAGCTATATCGTAGCCTAAAACACAGACGCGGCCGAATAAAAAAAATGAAAAAACTGGTGCACCGTGCAACACATTTAGCATATGTTCTGATGTCTTACCCGGGTCAACTCAGCCTGGCCATCCCTCCGTGGGTAGGCGCAATGAGTACAAGCAAAAGCTGGGACGTAAACAGGTGCACCGCGTGATGTACTAGCCCCGTATTCGTGGTCTGGCAGTGTACACTCAGAAAATTGGTGTCTGGCTGAGGGCTAAAGAAACGGAGATCAGCGCCGCTCTATGGGCCTTATGGCTAGGGAAGGACTTTACGTTTTTTACGTTCTGACGCCTTGTGTCTGACGTGTGGCGGCGGCGGCATTACTGACCTTGGAGTCGAAGACGTGTTTGCAGAGCGTGCAGCGGTACAGGTGGTGCGCGTGCACGTCCATGAGGTGCTTCTGCAGTTCTTCCGGTCTGGCGTAGAGCTTCAAGCAGCTCGTGCAGCCGTACTCGGTGCCGAGGCTGAGGTAGTGCGCCGACGCGGCGTGTGATTCGACGTCGTCGTCGCTGTCGAACGTCGCCGAACACTCGCCGCACGTCGCCACCGTCGCCGAGTTCGTGGACGCTGCCACAGCAGCACGCCCGACGCCGAGGTCTACAGAGTCTGCTCGCACTGCCGTCGGTCGCACCACAGGGTCCCTGGTCAGCCAGTCATTGACCGTGACTCTGGCAGAGAGATCCCTAGTGATAGGTATCACAGGGTCCCTGGTGTGGCTGGCAGGTGACGCGTCAGTCCCGGGATGTGTCGTCGGCGCCAGCTCGTGTCTGGCCGGTGCTGCTGCTGCTGATGACGATGATGGTGGTGGCGGTGGTGGTGGTAACAGGTCGTGTCTGGGCCGCGTGTTGTAGCCGTGCGAGTGGTGCATGTGATCAGCCAATGCGTAGATGTGGGCGAAGCCGAGTGAACACTGTGAACAGAAGACGACGGTCGACGCGGCTGCTGACTGCGACATGCCGACGGACGACCCAGCAGCGGCAGCAGCAGCAGCTGATGCTGCTCGGTTGAGGTGAATTGACTCTTCGTGATCGCGCTGAGTTTCAGCGTCGTAGAACTGCACCGGACAGAAACGGCACGACCAACGAGGCTCCGTCAGGGCCCCGGGGGACGGGGAACCACCTCCGTGCCCACCGCTCAGAGAGGCAGACCCTGCCACTGACACGGCGGTCCCCGGCGTGCCGTCGCTGGACGAAGTACCAGTTCCGCCTCCGACGTGATGGTGTTCAACGTTCTGATGCTGCTCGAGCTTAGCGAGCGTAGCGAACGCCAGACCGCAGCTGACACACGTGAACAGGTTGTCTGACGGTCGCGCATGCGCCGTGCGGATGTGTGACGTCAGAGGTGCTACCGAGTCGAAGTCTTTGCGCTGACAGTACGGACACTCGAGCAGAACGACGTCCTCCAGCGAGTCAACTTCATTGCTCGCAGCAGACCGAGCTGTCGCGTCATCAGCACGTCTGACCTTGAGGCACGTCGGCTCGTGACCTTGAACCACCAAGGACGACTCAAGGTCGTCGCTCATAGCTGACTCGTGGCTCCGCTGGTGATGATGTCGAGACTGGACATGGTTGACCGATACCTGATTATACAGTATACAACGGAAAGTTTTTTTTTTATAAATTTTAAAGCACTTAAAGTTTTGACGAAAAAGGTTGTGAACGCTGAATAAAAACGCGATCCTTTGAAGCAAGTGAGCAAGCAGTAAAAATCAAGTTGTATGAGCCTCAACACTACTGTACGGCGCGGAGCTAAGGCCAGTGTTCCAGTCACGCTCATCAGAAAAAGATTGCAAGTAGCTGATCACAAGTTCCAATGAAGACTGTTAGGAATCACGTGGAAAGACAAAGTGAGAAATGAACAGATCAGAAAGAAGACTGGGTTGCGAAAATTAGAGCTCATCATTAAAAAAGAAGACTGTACCTCGTCAGACTATACAGTGTCAGTGTCTGTCAAAAGTGAATTTATATAGCGCATTCTCGCACAAAAAAACTCTAATGCGCCGGACACACTAGTACAGCGAGAACAAGAATGTCTTCAGCGACTGTCTGTAAGTGTCCGCAGAACATTCCGGATTCCCGAGGTCTTCGAGCAGTGAATTTCAGACAGTCGGGGGCCAGCAACAGAAAACGTCCGACGGCCGTATGTGCTGAGACGGCGGCGTGGCATGGAAAATTAATGACTGTTGCAGCTGAACGCAGACGCTGTCGTAAAACGACGTCAGAGACTGGTGAGCAGTGGTCCATCAGGTACCGAGGAGCTTGGTCGTGCTGGCATCGGTACATCAGCAGACCCAGCTTGTACTTGACTCGGTCTGGGACGTCGAGCCAATGAGGCCAATGAAGTGCGAACTGGGGGACTACATAAGAAAGCCGGGACGGCCAAGGAACAACTGCGTGGACAATGGACATCATCAGACGAGATCTGAAGGACATGGACACTACTTGGGACGAAACCGAAGAACTGGCGACAGACAGAGCAGAATGGCGTCAACGTGTGGCCCAATGCATCCATCAGGAATCAGGATGCAGGTTGAAGTAAGGTCTAAGGTCTAAGGAAGCAAGCAAATTGACGGCGAGAAGCTCGTCCAATCTGACAGCGGCCTGTCGTGGAAAATGTCTTTTTTTCCAAAAAACGAAATTTGGGGCTGAACATCCCCCTTTTGGGGGGAAAGTTAGAGGCAAATTTGAAATTTTGAACACTCGTAAGCGATTTTGACTCTTACCAAATTACTTTGCGGAATTGTTATAAAAACAAATCGAATGAAAACGTTTATAAACATTTAATAAAGCGACGTAGGCCTATACACCTGACGGTGGTCGGTGTCCATAGCATCATCATCGTCATCATCATCAGTGTTTTCATCACGACTGTTGGCGGTCGTTGTATGGCCATTGAGCGTCACCGTGTCTCGCCGGGTGTCCGTCGTACGTGTGGCTTGTCTCTGAGGTGGTTCGCCGCCGGTCGTCCTGAGTTCTGCGGCGTGGGTCAGCAGGTGGACGGTCAACGCAGTAATCGACTCGACGCCGAGGCCGCAGTCAGGACAAATGAACGACTTGCTCTTAGAAGACTGCTGCTGATGGCGACCATCACTTCTCTCTCCGTGTCCAGTCGCCACATGTGCGTCAAGCTCTTCAGGCCTACATCGACAACACAACAAGTAACCAAAGTGATACAAGGCGGAATCGCTTCCTTTCTATTTTCCAGGAGGCAGCACAATTTGCAATTGCACGTTTTGGTTGGAAGGTTCGATCCCCAAAATCTCCCCTTCCCCTGGGTGGTTAGCGACCCCCGTCTGACACATTTTTATTTCGCAAATATTGACAATTAGCACTACTCCAGCGCATTAGAGACATTAGTATAGATGCGCTATACAAATGCATGTTTTGTTTGACCCCGCCAAATGGAACATGTGCATTCCAGACAGCGGTTTAACCGACAGTTATTCCACGATAGTCGACGCGGACGGCTGTGTGGTGTAGCCTTATACAGTACCCGTGGCGTTATCAAGCCGTTATACCACTGCAGACACAGTGCTAGAGATAGGCAGTACGATGGTGACCGCGTGGAATAAGTTGGACCATTGCAGGGACAGGGAGAATAGGTTAGCGATGATGCGTGCAGTGACGCTGCCGTTGACGGTTTCACAGTCAGGCCTACAACTGCACCGAGCGAAGTTGCAGTTGACGCAAAAAAAGGATCGACGACATTATCGTTTGTAACTCGAAGCAGGATTAACAGGTTTTAATAATTTTCGGTACGAATATTCCTGACACAACTGGCCATCAAACCTGGGGAAAACGGAACACACGAAATAAGCGTTAAAATGAACAAAAAACGTCAAGGAAACATCCGCGACATTATCGGTTGTAGCTTGAAGAAAGATGATCAGATTTTAATAGTTTTTGGTACAAGTATTTCTGACACAACTGCAGGCCACCAAATGACGGTTCAAGTTCCCACCTCACCCAACGTCCGTTTCTGGACTAACTGGAAAAATCAGAACAAGCGAAATATGCGTTGAAATGAACAAAAAACGTCAATAAATATCATTTTTCCGGATCTGTGACCCCCAGCAGTCCTGACCTCGGTCCGTTCGCTTACAGTGTTTGCGGTGTCGTGCAGCAGCGAGTCTATCGGTCGCTGTTTAGGAATGTCGATGAACTCAAGAAGCGACTGGTTGAAGTCTGGAGCAGAACATTATTGACACTGCTATCAATGAATGGAGAAAGCCTGCGTTCACACAAAAAGCCGACACTTCGAACTAATCATTCGAATTAGTCGAATTAAGTAATCATATAATACCTTGAATAAAAATGCAATATTTTGTTTGTTCTGATTTCCCCGGGTAGTGCAGGAACAGACGGTGGGTGAGATGGGAACTTGAACTGTCATTTGGTGGTTCTAGTTGTGTCACGAATATTCCCACCAAAAACTATTAAAATCTGGTAATCCCTCTTCAAGTTACCGTCGATAATGTCGGGGATCCCTCTGCGGGACACAGTGTACGTATTGCGGTAAACGATGATGACGATGACGATGATGATAGTGGTGGTAGTGGTGGTGACAGCATACACGTGTGACTGACTGACGTGTCACAGTCAGTCACTGGCCGACACTCAGTTGGTTCAGTTATTACCGCGGCTGTCGTTGTCCCGGGACCTCATCAATCAACTCCGCCTCCACTCCTGGCCGGGCCGGGTCTACTGGCTCTTGCTCCCCGAGCTCGGCCGTTTGATGTGGTCGCCGTCGTCGTCCTAATCACGAACTACAGTACACGGGCGCCGAGCCGCTGGTGGCGCCGCGTTGCGAATGAACGGCTCAGAGGCACTCAGAGCGAGAGAGAACGCGCGGCAGTCGTCAGTGCGTCAGCAGATGTCACTCGCGGGACGTCGAGGCGATAATTGCCGCACGACCGCAAGTTATTTATCCCAAGACCGACCGATCCTATACTTGACTCTCCGGACAGACATACAGACAGACAGACAGAGAGAGACGAGGCCGGCTCGGCACTGGTAACTGGTAATGGCTACGTTCGATCCCCGGTCGACACTTGGGCTGACTGACTCGCGCCGATGTCCGCCCCACGGGACCGATCCATAAGCGCGTCTTGCCGGCGTTCACGGCACATCATCACGCCGCCGCCGTACACGATACAAACATATACACACGGTACAGTAGAGAACTCATCCAGCCAGGCTGCTAACAGTATACATACGTGTACGGCTAGGATTAGGGTTATAGGCTTGCATGGTTAAACCGTGCTAATTAGTGACAATGTAGGCCTACATACGTGTTAGGACACGCGCGTCAACGGCGCAAGAATTGTCCTCGCCGCGCGCTCACGATCTAAGCAAGTAAGACAGTGACAGCGTAGCCGAGACGTTACGGGCGCTCGATACATAACTAGCTTCCGAACATTTCACAAACAAACAAACACTGAATCAATCAACATTGGTGTGGGGGTTCTCTATAGGCGATGTGGCAATTTCCAGCTCACGACGTCAAACGCCAGCGTTAGCGTTGCGAACTTGCGCAGTGCAGTGAACGACGAGTACATATACAGCTGAGCGGACGACCGCATATTATGTCAGCACTGGACCGACAACTTCACTTGTTCATTCAGCATTATAGGCAAACTATTGTCGCGAAATGTTACAGAGAAAGATAGTCGGTATCACTTTCTAGTCGTGAAGTTATCGTGGCATCTCAGGCGGACATACAGCACGTCGGCGACAGGCGTTTTGCTGTTGCAGGTCCATCCATAAGTTACTGTGGAACAGTGCATATGCATAGCATTGCACAGACAATTACTGCTGA
>Ga0056124_1000791_pt1 | contig 10801 bp, 7 predicted proteins | sample WorMetHEROISLAND_2_FD_70069 | JGI IMG/M metagenome (GOLD analysis project Ga0056124, IMG submission 70069) | Marine gutless worms symbiont microbial communities from Max Planck institute for Marine Microbiology, Germany - Olavius sp. 4 HERON ISLAND | ecosystem: Host-associated > Annelida >... | reverse complement strand
AAGGGGGAGGAAAGGACCGAAGGGGAGGGAAAAAGAACCCCCCCTTTCAAAATGTCTGCGTATGGGCCTGAGTTCAGCAAGCTGATCGCGGTTGTCTATAAGGTTTGCTGTCTGTTGTCAGCATTAGTCTTTATTGTTGCCGTTGCTTAGTTAATGGAATGTGGTGACAGTCGTGATTCGTGAAGTTTGTACAACACCTGGCAGTTGTGAAACATCATAGTAATAATGGAGCAGAGAATCCAACAACTTTTTACTAATTTTCTTATGTAAGTTAAATTATGTTTAATTTTAGATATACTTCTGGTGGATGCTTGGTGGCATACACAGAAGTGACTGCATATATGTCTGCTGCAGATTATGACACCAATCGTCTGTACTGGGTTGATGCCAAACTTCACGTCATCTTCATGTCAGACTTGAACGGATATAATCGTCAAGTGGTGCTTACATCTTACATCAACCTTGTGCATCCGTTCTCCATCGCCGTGTTTGAGGTGTGCAGCACTTTGCTTTCTCTGCACGGAAACTGAACTTTATCAGAATATTCAGTATCTCATCAGCATTTTCACTGAGATTAAATAGCTTTTTACCGAAAATTCCACTATAGGTGAACTGTTGTAATCTTGATGTGGCGGCAAAATGAACAGTTGGTGATAATGTTAAATGTTGTGTGACCACTTTCTGGAGAACCTGGGATATAGACAGCGGTGAGGCAAATGTTGGGGGAATTGTAAAGGGAAAAAATCTTCCATGGGAAAATCGTGTACTGTTAACTGATGTTCTGTTTTGACTTCACTTGTTCACACCCCACTCAGTGTTGAGTAGTGTTACTGAGTAGCAGTGATTGTTATATGTATTGTCTGGTATTTTGAGTGCCTGAGGATCACGCTGTGAATGAGTGATTTGTGAAGGATCGTCTGGCTGTTGCTTGTGTAGGACGAGGTATTCTGGACCGACTGGCAGAAGCATTCTATACTGAAAGTGAACCGTCGTCGTAGTGCAGTTCTGAATGACTCCAGTGTTGAACTGGTTGCCGATGGTCTCTCAACGCCAATGGATGTCCGCATACATCACAATCTCAAACAGCCGCGTGGTGAGACTTGCCAGAGTCATACTTAATATGCTGGATTTCTAGTCTTTGTACAGTAAGCAGACAATACTAGGTCATGAAGTCACTGATCTATCAGTTGACCAAAGCCACTGAATACCCAAAATTATCACATGTAATGTTTATCTCATCTGTGTAGTGTGTAGGGTTTCTTTGGCACACATTGCCAGCATCTTTTAAAGATTTTGTTATGTACTAAGTAATGTAATATTCTAATAATCTTGTTACAATTTACGTTAACCAACGTAGCTTTTCAAAGAAACAGTTATCTTTTAAACAAACATGAAGTGCCTATATGTGATGTTTTAGATTAAAAAAATAGTCTCAGTGTTAAACAGTTTGTAGTGAAGGTTATCTTCTGTGGCTGCTGACACTGTGATGATGATGATGATGATGACAGTGTGATGAGATGATGATTGTGTATTATTGCAGTAACGAATGCATGTGAACGAGCCAGCTGCAGTCATCTCTGCCTGCCGACACTTCACTATCCCGGCTTCACGTGCGCTTGTCCCAACAGCATGAGTGGCGTTACTTACTCGCTACGCAACGATCGACAGACTTGTGGTCAGTGATTTGCTGCATTTTACCGATGACTATGTCATGAGAGAAAGAACTATTTAGGATGATGATAATGGTTTTCTTGGACCAAGTCATTATAGTTGCACAATAAAATTGCTTGCTGACGGTAATTGAATCAAGACAGTGAAATTAATGAACTGGAACTTCACATCTTGAAACCATGTGGTTTTTGCTTATTATTATTATTCAGGTGAACAATGAACATTGTCCGTGAAGTTACTGTAGATGTGAAGTTTGTAAGTGATTTGAATGGTTGGTCAGACAATCTGACTATTTCTAGTGTCCTTATTTCTAGTGTCCTTATTAGTCCTATAAGTCAAACATTTGATGTACGCGATTGCTTTTCTGTCTAGGGCATATTTTTCCTAGGGGAACAGTCTGCTATGCCCCTCAGAGCTGACAAACAGCGGTTTGCGAAAGTGGAAACTGGAGATCCACAAATTTATCATCAAAGTACACATTAAATTTTTAAAACTTAGGCTCGGGGAGGGATAGACCTTGCCCCATGACAGCAAAAAACCGTGGATGTGCGAGTGGTTCGTAGTCAGATCTGTGAAATTGTGTTGTTGTTGAATATGTGCATAGACGAGGCAGCTGTAACAGACTGGCCGGCCGTTGTTAGTCGGCCGACTGCGCAGTCTGTGACGGCTCCAGCAGCGGTTCAACGTTCAGTCAATACACGCGTCCTTGCTGTGTCCATATCTGTCAGTGCCGCTGTCTTCGTCTTCCTCATCATCACTGTACGTTTTTGTTTTATTCGCAGCTTACTTGTTGGCAGTGCATTCTGTTACTGATCAGATGACTAAGGGACGGTTTCTGGTGCTTAACCAATCGGTCAACCTAGCTCGGGTTCATGGTGTCTGTACCTGTGCTGAGTGATTGGTCTGCTTACTGCACGTGATCAGCGCGTTGTCCAATAACACCTGTCGTTACTAAGCAACGAATGAAAGTTAACTGGTGGTTATGGTTAACTGAAAGAATGAGAAACCGGCTCTAAGTAGTACCTTGGAAGTGTTATTTCAGAGCTTACGTTGTGATGCTCCTTTCGTGTTTTTTAGTACTTTCATAGCCAAATTAAACGAAATGTATTGTTAGCAATGCGTAGTGCGTTGATTCTGTGAACAGTCTGGCTGCAAACAAATTAATATGGGAACAGTGATAAGGTAGAGCAGTTGTAATGTTTGGTTGGTCAAAAAAGTAACAGTGGTAATACGGTCTTGAGACATATGTGTCAATCAGATGTTTTGTGTGTACTTATAATTGGCATCATCACAAGCAAGTTTATATGTGATAATATTATGTGAAGCAGTGTTAGAATGAGCGTTGTCGTTGCCAGCAGTTTGACGTACAGTAGTAGATTGCTAACAGCACTGTGCACTGTCTGTGTTTCAGGCGGTGATTTTGCTGCGTCGACTGCATCGTCGTAAGAACATAAAGAGCATGAACTTCGACAATCCGGTCTACCGCAAGACGACGTCTGATGAAGTGTCGCTAAGCCTTGATCGGCAGCAGTACCAACCCGTCCATCCCTCGGTCCACATTCCGTCTCATCAGTCATCGGTCAGTTAGTTGTCTGTCTGATCAGTCACTAGTGACTTTGCTGTTTCCGTGTGATTGCAAGTTTGTCCAGTGTGTGCTCACTAGTGCGGTGCTTACTTGTTCGACCTATAATCCGTTAGTCTCAAGGGTGTCATGTAAAAATATAGTTGAACTTGACACTAAAAGTCAAACTCGTTGTCAAAACCAACAACGTTGATGAATTAGTCCTTCGTGATAGCTGTTGTCAGTTGTGATATGTCATAACCTTTGTTTTTAGTGTTTGCATCATAAAATAACTATTCGTAAATAGTTTTCTTTAATTAGGAAGCAGAACTTAACTCGACCAATTTAGTAGACCTAAGCCTTGGTCACGAGACAGATACAACTAGATATTAGTTTGTAGTGCACTCTTGCAGATTGATTCACTGTCGTGGTCTCCGGCGTTTAAGCAGTTTTCTCATACGAGACTCATGCCAGTTAGAGGCTGCCTCTAACATATGTGTTATGCTCAACGTCGTAATCATATCATAACTTCTGAACAGCTTTGTGTATTAAACTAGTCGTTTTTTCGGAAAAAAAGTAAAGTAAAGTTAGGTTATATTACAGTGCACTCTAAAGCTTAGCTTAATCTAGCGCACTTAATTACCATAACCACTTAGGCGCTGAAAACTCCCTTTTGTACCCCAGTTTCTTGGAGCTGAGAAACGGAGAAGGCGGCGTGAGTAAACAACTTGCCCAAGGTTGCTACTCAATGGAATAGTGGTGCGACCCGGGAATCAAACCAGGGTCCCCAAATTCGAATTCCAAGTGTGCTAACCACTGAGCCACTAGCCACACAGGAAACTAAACGCACTGACAGACGGCGTGTTATGTGCTGGTTCTGTTGACAGTTGCTGCAGCCTCTGACGTCGTCATCGCCATCCGATGCAGGCCCAAGCGTTTGACAACAATAGGTTACTCGGACTCAGTTTGTGATCATCTGCAGCACTGTGATACAATTTACTGTCTCGATGACGGACAGCAACGGTAGTCAATCAGTCAGCACTTCACTGCCACGTGAACATCGAACGCTGCTAGAACAACATGCTGCTGTTGACACGTCTTGTCGTTGTCCAACCCTCACCTCCGACGTGAAGTCCGAACATCGCTGGATCTATGAGGCTGTAATCTCCGCCTGCCTGCCTGGCTGCTTGCTTGTACATATTCGCTTGCCTGTTTGGTAGTGGCAGCAGTGTCCCGGCCGGCTTCGCCTTCGACTCCTAGTTCGAATTTTGTAGGACATAATTATTGATTTATTTTCTAGGATGAACTGATTTTGAGTTTTCCTATCTGTGACTGACTGATTGTGATCGGGGTAAATATGTCTTGACAGCAGTGTTTTGTTCGTGTGCATCTTAGGCAGTGTTCTGTGCTGGCATCTGATGTTAGTTACTGTTGCAGTCTGTGCCATGTCTTGTACAACGCTACTGTGTTCAATTTGTACAGCTGAGTAAATATCCAACAACTCTTTTTACAATATTACACAGAAGTATAGTCACAGACGCATAAATAGCTTCTGTGTTATTAGTAATAACTTGACGTCATAGTAATGGCGGCACAAAGTAGTCATATTACAAGTTTTGGCATTTTCTGTCAAGATTGTCACTGTGTGAAAACATCGTAAGCCGAGTACATCTATTGTGAACACATTCTCAACAGTGTATTACTTTTTAGTCATGATTTACACCACTGACGCCTCTGTTATATATGACCGTACCTTTTTGCCTTTGTTTCTTTCAACGTTTTTTTATTTTTAACTGTTCGTTATTTTGTCATTCGTTAACCCAGAAAGTAGTGGCCTTGTTAGTTTTATGCTTAATGCTATTTAATGGTACATTATGGACAATGGGAGACAGGCTGTAAACTCACTGTGTACAAGTGGCTACGTGATTGTCCACTGATGTTTGTTTTTTGGCATCTGTTATTATTTATTTGCATATTTTTGTTTGCTGATTTGCACATAAACATTTTGTAAATACAATAGCTCAGTTCAGTCGCCATTTTTTCAGTCAAAATACTCATCAGTCTATCTGCGGATGGATCTCAACTGCTTTGTGCATGCCTTGCCTTCTGCTCTGTTATCACACTGAGTGACTCGTGTTTGCTTAACGTGTTGTGAAATAAATGCCGTGATACTGTAGTGCTTGGACTTTTGAAGTCAATTATTGGAACTTAACAGTGCAGGTCAGAAAAAGCAAGCCACGTTTTTGTCGTAAGTCATAAAATATTGATAGATTTAAAAAAAAAATTTAACCAGCAGACTTAACAGTTAATTTCCAATAAAGTGATCATGATCATGATGTCCATTTTTATGCATCTTTGCCAAGATTATCCAATGCTCAAGTACAAATTCTTACCAAATGCTTTATGAAGTTTTGTCAAAGTTGTTCTAATAACTAGGTAATAACTAGGTAATGATGCCGCGCATCAGGATCACATGGGGGCACACTGATTATTTGACAGTATTTCACACGGTAGTGTAGCAACACTCAAGATCACAGTGAGACGTGTTACTGTATTTGTCCATGATCGAATTTCTGAACATCCATCAATGGACAGAAAAGTGGCTTAATTTTTCTGACCCGTAGAATACTGGCAATTAATGGGATTGGTATAACTTTACACGCCAAACATTAGTTTGCTTACTTAGAACAGAACTCACGGCAGAGAGCGAATTAGCATTTAGCATTCATACCTATTAACCGCCATCCCCGTCAATACAAATACAGTCATACTTAAAGCAATGACATCAGGGTTGCAAAAAAATGTTTTTAAATGTCCAACCAGGTGGGTTTTGGGGTTTTTTGGTCAAACGGGGGTTTTGCAAAAAAGACCAAACTTGACGGGTTCTGGGATTTGTATGGGTTTCCAGTTATTAGAATGAGCACTGCTAGGTAGATACTGTTCACATCAAATAAATATAAGAGACTACAGCTTTATTGTTAGTTACTGGTTAAGAAGAATTTCTATTTTTGTACGTGCTTTAGTGGAACACAAAACTGAAATAGGATTAAGTCTGGGGTGGGTTTTTTGGTGGTGGGTTTACTTACCCGAAGAACCCACCAGTTTAAAAAATGCACCAGGTGTTTTGGGCATCTGCCCAGGTGTCTCAACCCTGAATGAAACGGAACATGTGGAAACAATATGACAAAACAACAAGCCTAGTAAGTAAGTAAAGGTTTGTGAACTGATAATGCATCTGTAGAATACACAGAACTGAGGAAATTTACAAAACATCGAAAGCACCTACACAGTGATCGAGATATAATAGCACGAAATACTAGTCCTTTCATATACATGCAGTATAGAAACAAAGCATGCAGAATAACATGAAGATGCACATACTTAGAAAGCACAGAAATAACTCGATGCTAGCAGTCAACAAATAGAACAATTGAACACAACCTAACAGTCATACAGTTGCTGCCGAGATCAGAAGTAACAAATAGCTACATACACGCAAAACTGATTATTTACTGAATCAACCAAGCAACTTCATAAGGACTAACAAGAGTATCACAAAAACTAGGGCTGTACCGACTAGCAGATTTTACTATTCGGCCGAATAAGAATAATTCATTTTATTATTCGGTCTAGTATGAATAGAATACAAATAGTTGAGACACAATTCAGCAATATTCTACAAATTTATTAATGCATTATTACACAACATATTATGTCTCTCACAGCTGTCAGAACTCAGAAGTTATTCATATTCGCCTTAAGAAAAACCAAGCGTTCAACGTTTACGGCCAACAGACATGTTCATGTGCTTAGAATATCTGGCTCACGGGAGAGCTTGTCTTTGAGGCTTCAGGCTGGAACAAGCGAGCGGCAGCCGCGCAGCGACTATTATTCGTATTCGGTGTATGCACGACTATTCGGCCGAATACGGATACACTATTTGGCCTATTATTCGGACCGAATAGAATATTCGGTACAGCCATAACAAAAACCTTTCACTCGACAACTCGGGAGTGGCAACATACTCACAAATGAGTTTGTTACAACGTAAGTATACTTTCAGCTATGCAGCCATTAACCCTGGCCTTCATTACAGATACTAACCCTAATCTGTACATCCGTAATTAAAACACACAACCACTTTTTCAATATAATCTTAATAAATACATGGCTGCTGCTTGTTCACAAAGTGATTATATTCGCCCATTTTCACCAGGTTAAAAGTAGACGATAAATATATTCATTTCCGTTTACACAACACTATAACAGGCTACATGTCTTAAAGTGATGCTGGAAGTAAAAGCATAGTATAAAAGAAATCTCGAGTATCAAATCAGCTGTTATAATTTGTCTATGTGGAATGAACATCACCAGCCAAACTGTCCGAATTATGATCGACGCAGCACTTGACACTTGTCAATTACGTACTGAGCTCCATGACTCTGTCCTGCACTTCGTCCAGTGAACATGCCATCCGCTTCTCAAGTGATGACAACTTAAGCTGAAGTACGGCATTCTCGACAACCATCTCTTCAAACTTTTCACGCCATATCGACCCTATCACTGCACCCATCTCCACCTAACAGACCAGTGACTAACACATTTTACCATACACCTCCTCCTCATACGGCACTACTATATTTCATAATTAATAGTAAATTCAAAGCAAACAGGACAACATGATATGCAATAACTGAGAAACAGTTTGAATAACAGCTGCTGACCTCAAAAACTGAATCATCGTATCATACCAGTGTCACTCACTGCTATTACTCAATTAAAACACTAAATACTGCATTAACATCAGTAATGCGACTGATTATTTACTGACACAGCCAATACAACATTGCCTCAGAAAGGGCCAACTCTGTCTTTGCCAATGACTTATGGTAGCCAAATTACAACAGATCCCATACTGCAATTGTGTAAGCTAAAGATAACATCATCAATGCAGCTATGAATCAAATGCTGAAACCAATTAATATCAATAAAGCAGTACAGCATAAAAACACACCTGTGATACTTCAGAGGAGATGGATCTGTGAAGCAGTTGGCGCTTATGTTGGCACTCGGTATACAAAGTTCGTTCGTTGACAATCTCCAAATGCATTCTGTGAACTGCTGCAGACATTGTTATAATGCCTAACAAACACATTACACATTACACAATACCCATTGCTTAACATCTGCATTTATACTATACTCCCTTCAGTGTTAGGGTCAGCAATAAAACCCAGACACAAACTAATAACAAAACTTTCAATCTCTATGTAACTAACCAATTTTTCTGAAGTTATTCCAACAGAAGCAAACTTCTGGGAACTGTTACGAGTGGGATACAGGCTGAAGTTCATGCCTGTCACCAAATTAAAGCCGTGGTGTATACAACTTAAAGAAATCCAATCCATACTGTAGTATTAATACTATCAGAATTTACAAAAAAATACCAATTTAGGAAGGACCAAGTCTCATAAAATGTAACACAACGAATAACATCTATAGTTGAAGCAGGGTAGGCTGGTGATGTGACGATAAAATGTCTGCGTTATTCTTAGCTATCACTACTGTAAGATTCACCAATTTATTAGCAAACACTGTTAACAGACAGACTTGTTTAACACGAGGCAAGACAGTAAGCGTTAGTGCGTTACACTCCGACACTCAAAAATTCATGATTCTGTACTAGCATTACGACTGTCAGTGCCACTGAATGCAGTCTGCCACTAAACGGAAACACAGCAAAACTGTTCACTCTGCATCAACTGCATACTCACATGTGAGAAAGCCAAGAGACAGCCCAACAAAGAGTCCGAAGAGAAAGAAAACTAATGGCCGATGCTGCTGTAGCTGAGACTCATTTCTAGCACATGTACTTGATGACAAGACACTGTCTGTGTTTGTACACAGGCCGTCATCTGATATGCTGCCATCGGTAACTTGCTCGGTCTTACTGGCTCCATCTTGAAAACTGTCAGAAAGACGGCTTGATGATGACGACGATGAAAGCTCCATTATGTTTGACAAGATATCACATTCTGTACTACGACCCTGCGACTCTGTGTCCGAGATTTCAAACTCTTCAATACTTGAGGAATCTGTCCCATTATCTAAGCCATACGACTCCATGACTGTCTGTGAATTAAGGCTGGTATTTAACTGACGGTGCTCTTTATGACGAAGGATGATGTTTGGCAAATTGTTGAGACGTCTTTGATGAGTAGCAATACCTTCACGGGCTGTGTGTGACAGTCTGAACTGATTTAGAAATGACACATCTTTTGCAATCATAGAATCTGTCTCCAGTTCACAAAATGCAGAATCTGTCAGTAATGAACTGTTTAAGTGAAAAGAACATCGACTTCTTCCATGACTTAATCCTGCAAAAAAAGCCATTTTATAACAAAAGTAATAAAAAATTACCTATAAATGAATAAAATACAAACGAAATACAAATAACTGCAACTTAATAATGTTATTAATGTATTAGCAGATACCCGTGCACACAACTGCTTTAACGGCCAATTTTCAGGTTTACCTCCAGGGCTTACCGCTGGAAAACATTGTAGTGCTTTAAAAGTCTATAATATAGATGCCTGTAATGTAAGTGTTACGTGTACTTCTTTAATACTTTTAGCTAATATGCACTGACTGTAATAAATTAAATACTGCAATGTTAAAAAATAAACTGCAGAAGTAGCTGGAATAAAATCTATCACCTCATCGCAAATCTGATGCTATATTATCTTGTAAGTTGCAACATTTTAATGTTCAGCTGAACAATTTTACAACAATATAAGAAACAACAATGTACACAGTAGATGTTATTAATTTAGATATTTTTATTTCACAGACTCAGTTTTAGCTTAATGATCTAGCAAAAAAAAACAAATCATTTCAAATAATAAAATAAGAAATTTATAATAAAAAATTTGACACAAATAAACAAAAAAATGATCGAATTGTTTGTGTAAAAAGCTGGTGTAGCCAAGCAGTGCAGAGAAGTTGATCACAAGACCTGTGTATGGGCCACGGTTATTCAGCCTAGAGTAACTCGGCCTGTGATTCGAGTCATTGACTCGGCCCATTCAATCAACTTCATTTCTAGACCAGCCTGTTTCATTGGCTTTAAACCGGATGGATTTACTATGCCATTTTCAAGAGTTCAAGACCAGATCATAAGCTTATGAAATGAACTAACATCATACGAAACCAGACTGGCCTATTCAATTAAATGGGCATTTGGCGTGAAGATGAGTACATGAAAATTTACAAGAAATCTGAGCTAATGCTCATGAGATGCACGACAGAATCAGTATAATTTCGTACGCAGGTTGTCTTGGTCTATCTCCAGTAATTTCAGCGAAAGTTCAGCGTCGCAGCTCGTCGGCAGTGCTTGTTATGATACGCAGCAAGTCTGTGTCTATTGGCAAACGTTCTCACGAGCCAATAGTCGATCGAGCACAGTTCGTCAAGATGGGGCAACATCAGTCCGACACTGTTGCTCTCGACGTCGGTGTCCCACAAGGATCAGTGCTTGGCCCGTTGCTGTTTGCTGTCTACTGTAGCCCA
>Ga0056124_1000790_pt1 | contig 10802 bp, 8 predicted proteins | sample WorMetHEROISLAND_2_FD_70069 | JGI IMG/M metagenome (GOLD analysis project Ga0056124, IMG submission 70069) | Marine gutless worms symbiont microbial communities from Max Planck institute for Marine Microbiology, Germany - Olavius sp. 4 HERON ISLAND | ecosystem: Host-associated > Annelida >... | reverse complement strand
AGCTAATACGCGCTCTCAGCTGTACCTGCCGGTACAGCTGTCGCGCGTAAAAAACAGCATGGTGAAAGTACACACAGACGCTAAGTGATTGATGATTCAAGTCCAAGCTAAATGGTTTGGTCCAAACGCCAGCAGCTACTTGACACATTCAGATGCAAAGTGCACTTCAAACCGGTGAACTACCAGACAAACAAAAGACTGTACAATTTTACCACAAGTTCAACAAGATAACCACAGAGTGATTACTCACTGTCCTCAAGGATTCCATTCACAGCCTGCACATAACAAGACAACAAAACATACAAATAGCTGCACACAGAGCAAATCTACAACACATGTAAACATGACCCAATGGAGATTTTCCAGCCTAACATAAACCAGTAAGTAGGCAAAGTGTAAATTCATACAGCACACACTCCAAAAAGTATCTACTGCGTTTAGTACATCTTGTTGTTAGTAACTCGCAAAAAAAGTATGTCTGCAGCCGACGTTTCAAAGTGTTGAGACTCAGCTCTGGGCCAGAAAGCTGTCAGGCAGCGACTTCCACTTCGACGGGCCGCAACAGCAAAACGCCGACGACCGAAACCATTCAGTCGGTACTCGGTAGCGCGGCACGATCAACTTGCGCTGAGTGGCAGAGCGCAGATGTTGACGACCAGTGACGTCTGCTGTTAGCGTACAACTGTCCATCAAGTACGACGGAGCAGTTCCACGGAGGCATCGATACATGAGCACTGCGAGCTTGAATCGTACTCGATCGGTGACATCGAGCCAGTGCAGCTCATCATGCAGTAGTCGCGACTAACCGCTGTCGAACCTTCGAGTGTTGCTGATGACGCGGACAGCAGAATTCATCACTCTCTACAACTTGTCTGCTATGACTCTCGGCGACTCAGCCAGCACAGCGTTACAACAGTCGACACGAGATGTCACAAATGCTTGCACCACAGTTTTAGCCGACCGGCATCTAACGACTGCCGGACACGGCGAATCTGTCTGAGATGAAAAAAGCAAGCAACATTAACGGCTGAGACATATTTCTCAAGACTCAAATCGGATGAGGGAATGACTCCAAGCACACGTACATGTGCCTCAATGGTATCAGAACCAAGCTTGATAGCTGGGCCACGATCTTCAAGTTTACAGAGGCTGTATCAGGAACCCGGAGTTCCACCTTCTCTGGACTCAGCTTCAGTACTGCCGGAGTGTCCAAAGAAATGGTTTGAGATGACTCTTGACTTTTGACGAATTAGACTATTTTTAAATGGTTACTCCAGGTCAGGCCAGGTGTGCCAAAGCAGAGTCTATGCAGGTTGGATGTCCTTTTGAAGGCAGTTTCTGGTTATTAGCCAGTCAGTCAACATAGCTTATAAATATTCATGATGTCTGTGCCTGCGCTGAGTGAGGTACCACATGATTACTGATCAGCATCATCCAATAATTGAATGGGTGTAATGAATGGGTGTAAACTGGTGGTTAGCTAACAAAATAGTTAACTAAAATAACGAGAAACCAGTCGTCAAACCAACAGTGTATGGAGCTTATTATTGTTGGCATTGCTGCTAAACTATTATTTATTATGATCCTTTTGTCCATACACATTACTGAAAATTTTAAATGCCCAGGGTAAACTCAACAACAGAATCACAGATAATTCAAAACATGTTTTTCACACACGTACGGCAGCAGACGTTACGGATGACTTGGAAAACAGGCGATCGGCTTCTTTGAACTTTCTGTTCCGCTTGTCACCCTTACTGGTTGTGTTCCTACCAGAAAAACACCAACACTCAGATTTTTGTTTAACCGACTAACTTTTCTATTCGTAAAAGGCAACAGTCTCATCACAGACCAGTGATTTTCGCTAAAGCAATAACAGCATCTCATTTTGTCAAATGTCTGTAACAAACTTGAGTGTGACAGATGTACAGAGTGATGAAGAAACCACACTATGGTATCAGCTGCTGCAATTAAAGCTGGTAAAATTAACGATTAATTAATCAATCAATCAGTAAAAAAATTAAAGCTTAAAATGACTGGTGATGAACGTTTGTAATCTAATTTTATTTCGCACAGGACATGTCGTCAAGATCTGTACTTGTATAGTGTTAGTTTAACAGTCTGCACTTTGTGAGTTTTGACTACTGCATCATCCTCATCATCATTACTTTTTCGATTCTGTTTTAGTTTGCGTTGGGTTAACAAAAACCAGTAGTTGAATTCTGCAGTTTTTCTGGTCTTTCTGATTGACTACCAAAAAATAACCGAATCAATCAATTAATTAGCAGAGCAACACAAAGTGATGAAGTAATTCTGTTCAACTGAATTCCAAATGATCTCAGCTTCACCAACAAGCCAGCCCAATATACTCTCAACGATACAGCCTAAACCAGTAGAAAGCATTAAAGGATGACAGTGTTCCACTGTTCCTGCTGGGGACAGCATGCTAACATGATGAAAGAGAAATAATGTAATGACTACATAAGCTGCCATGCCTTCTGGCTTTGAAGAACCAACATACATCCTATAACAATAGCACATTTTAATGGCTGAATATCTTTCCTATTGCTCAAGCAACAGAGGCAAAGATTGGGCAATAATTCAGAGAACGATACGAGACAATAATCTCACTTGATGTTGATGAGGTAGCGGTCCCAGCCACGAATGATGTTGCCATACTGTTGCGTGTCCTCCAGATAACTGCCTTCGAACGCGTAGATCTGACGCTCCAGGTTGGCCAGATTTTCCTGTTCAAACACACACTGTACTGAAAACCACAGCGATCGTCAAAAATGAAGAAATGGAAAAATATACGTCATATTAAGCTTCATCCAAATCATGTAGCATACAAGCAATGGCCACAAGTCGTACTGCTAGTAATGTTCAATTTTAATAAAAAGCACAACCATTTTCAGGATGCTGCCCAGTTCCAGACATTTCCCCGTCACTTTAAAGCACTGCTACCAGAGGTGCCCCGATAATGCTTTGGTCGATTATCGGCACGAAATAATCGGCCGATTACTGATTGTTTATTTCAAGATGCATCTTCGTTGAATAAAAGTCATACTGTAACGATTATGAAGTCACAATGGTACGATCGTAGATTGGTAACACTCCTGCCGTAGTTTCACTAGTTTGTAGTTTTTAGAAGATGATACGTGACTGATTACTGAGTCATCAGTTACCTCATTGTCATCAATGTGAACTGCAATTAAAAGCATATTTTGTTGTTTTGCTTACTAAAACAAATAATCGGCTGATTGTCAAATGGCCGATACTGATTATCGGCAAACTGGCCGATAATTGGAAGATACCGATTATCGGCCGATAATCTGTGCACCTCTAACTCATCCCATGCTGCAGCTGCAGCCACTGACATCACTGTCCAACAAGAATATAATAATGCAATGTGATGCATCACAGTAATGCACCATCTAAGCTATTATGCCATTACTCTGCTGCTAAACACCGGTGTAAAGCTGACCAGTGACCCTCATTGTTGCCTGACTTCTGTTAAATTTTCTCATACCTTCGTGACAACTGTCAAGTATGCCCAACACTACTATGTTTGCTGGACAAGAGATCACACTGGAGAGCCACAAGATGCATAAAGTAGGTTAAGGGGTTGACTGGAATACATGATGACCATTCGAGGTCAAAATGTTAACAGAACAAGACAGCATACTGTATTAGTAGCAAAGCTATCACAGCTCAGAACAGAAATAATAACTTCAAACTTGCTGCTTGTTTATTCTATGACTAACTGTCTAAGAACTGACATTATATTTATGCATTAAAGCACATAAATGTCCTACATACGGCAATCTCGGCTCGTCGTTTGACAAGTTCCGCTAACTCCTGCCTGGTGTCCGTCGACTGAATATTTGGCCGTCCGGAAGCCATCTTCATAATGAGCTGAAGACTCCCAATACAGCAGACAATCTCTAGATCAACAATCAGCCCAATAATGTATACACCTCTATGAAATTATTAAATATATAACAGTAATTTCTGTCTTCATCCTGAAAACAAATGTAATAACACTCGCTCACGCCATTCCAATAGTCATATTTCGCAGATCAGAGTCGTATACAGTATACAGTACGGTTGAGCTATAGCGGGCCGTCTCCTTGAAAACAGATCTGTACATATCACCTCGCCCCGCAAATTTAACTGACCCCGAATGCGAATACGATATGTTAAGAAGTTAAGATCGGTTCAGCAACTTCACAATTTGTACCATACAAGTCAATGTGCTAGATTAAAGCTTAAGAAAATTATGAACAATAATATAACAATAAATATAACAAATAAATACAATAATATATCACAATAATAAACAAAAGTACCATAGAATACTTAGTACATGGCAGATCTCACGAACGACCGTATCGGCTTGAACCGGGATGACGAATACGTTATGTTAACAGACAGACTGACAGGCTGGCGACGCTTGTTTTATATTCTTTACTGATGGATGCTGTTTATTATATAATATATTGATGAATAATTAATTATGTCTACGTTATATTTGATATTTTCATGTAATCTAGAACTGTGTGTTAAATGCTGTTTCAGTGACGCTGAGAGTTGATAATCTGACAATTCACTGGACGAGCCCGGTCAACCACTACTGGACTCATCATGGCCAGGGGTGTGTACTTGGAGGCCACGGGTAAAAAGCGGATAAGCGGATGTGCGGATCTGCGGATGTCGCACTGGGTAACCCTGTAATTAACCTATAATTTACTAGTTTTACCCTTCTCCTAATCCTAACCCCATCCCTAACCCTAATCCTGACCCTAACGCTAATCCCAGCCCTTATCCTGACGCAACATCCGCAGATCCGCACATCTGCCGATCCGCTTTTTACCAGAGCCCGTACTTGGAACAAGTTCTCCAAAAAAACTAATTGACAGTTGTTGCTGGAAGTAACGTTGTTGTGCAGATTTTGCACGGTTAAGTTTAGTTTCGACCGTTAACCACTTCTGAAGTCCTGCCCTGGGACGTATTTTATAATGGCATTGGATTAGTGTTGAGTCATTGTGGCATTGCTCTCTCAGAGAAGAAAAAGGTGTTTCAGTGATGTTATGTGACGACTTTATGCATGACAAAGTGGATATGACTCATTTGTGATGACCTAATAACAAGACATTGTGTGGTTACAGTTTCATGAGAGTTGACTACTGGTGGAAGATACTCGGTGCATATAGACGTCATAGATTCAACAACAACAGCCCGGAAGTATTTCCTTTGCAGAAATGGTGGATACATGACCTTAATGCTCTTCGTTGGCTGATGACAGAATAGCCGCGTGAGATGGATCTGGTGAGTTTGAGCTTGCCGGCGATGTTGCGGAAGACCAACATGAAGCTGATGCTGATGCTGATTTGCTTCATCATCTGTATGATCATCATCTACACGTCATCGCGGCTGTCCTACCGACCGACGGTGAACTTGCACGGCCGTTACGACGATCCGTCGAACTACGAGCGCGGAATCATTGATCAGTTCGACAACAACGTCGATAACGTTAACAACCAGGGACCCGATGACGAGGCAGATAACTCGGTTCTGTTTGCTGGTAGACTGGTAGCCGGACTGTCCGACCAGGCTACTAGCCATATGGACGATTCGGCAACGAGCGTGGCTATCGGCGTAGCCGTTACTGCACACGACGATCCAGAGCTGACTCTGGAGAACGTTGGTTACCGGTTACCATTCCTACGAACACTTTTGCCTTCGTTCTGTCGGACAGCCAGCCCAGGAATTGCCTACCGGTTCTACGTAGCTTTTGACGTGCATGATCCGTCCCTGAGTAGTTATCAGTATATGATTGCAGTGTATCGGAGGTTTGAAGAGGTCGTTGCTGAGCTGTGTGTGAAGTCCATCAATGTTTCGCTGCATTTTGTGCAATGTAATCACAACAGAAATCCCGCCTGGGCGCAGAATGATGCAATGATGGAAGCTTACCTCGACCACATGCAGTACTATTATCGGTTGGTATTTTGGTTGTAACTTTATTTTCTACATACATAATTTTTGCTGTATATTTTATTGTTGCTAAATTCCATTGATTTTATATGGTAATTTTATTCACGTAATGAGTTACTAATTAACATGTTATGGCCTGTTGTGTGCTGATGTTCTGTTAAGAAACTACTCACTCACTCATGTCAGTTAATCAGATCAGGTTATGTTCGTTGTCTGGCAATGCTGGTTGGGCAGCAGGAAAGGCATTTGGCCTGTAAAAAGTCTTACTTCAACAGTTTCATTAAATTCATTAAAGTTGCAAGATACATATAAACTGCAGTTATTCCAGAAAGATTTCGCAGTGAAGCAGAAGTCTAAAATTGTTCCAGTTGTAGCTCAATTTGAGTCATTTAGTCATGTTTATTTGATACAATAATGTTTACCTACAAAAGGGCAGACAGGGACATTGGACGGGGATAAGAGTCAGTTATTAGAGATATGAAGATAAAGAAGCATTAAAAACATCTTAAAACACGGACACCTGATGAAATTGGGGATGCCAATGAGACTTGAGAGAATTGAGATTCAAGAAAAAATCTCATCCTCCAGAATATATTTCTCACCCAACGAGAATTCGAATAGGCACTGCGATGCAGTAAACAGCTTCTAGTGTTCATCAATGAGTCTTGTTATTAAGGTCGGTCAAATTTGAGTACTCAACAAGTCCTGGGAATTGAAATTCTCGTATCAGTAAATAAAATTCTTGAAAATTAACATCCTTAGATGAAATACATAACATTCGTGTAGCACTGTGTCAATGTGTAACAAATATGACTGCCGATAATATTGTATATTTCTAATATTGTTTGATTGCTATGAGTTATTGTGTTTATTGCATTAAGTACCAGGCACTTGGAATGGGATGCAGCATCAGAATACAATTGAAACTAAAGAGATTCTGTGAGGACTGGGGAGACCACTAATGCTTGTAGACTCGTGCATTGTGCTCATGTTAGTTGTATTTTTATTACTTTCAGAGTCAATGACGATACGGAAATGTTAAGTCCAGGTTGGACCGAGGTATACATAAATGCTCTGCAGGTTAGACACCAATTTTCCATAGATTTTGTACATGATATCATTGATATGCTCTCATCACGGTACTATTGAATTCTTATACACTTTTTCACATGTTTTAGTAAGGTGCGATGTCCTCATAATTCTAACTGTTTATAGATCCAATATCAACCAGCATTGGCCACTCTAGAGTGTGTAAACTTAAGTCTACATAAATTTTCTGTCAGCAAAAAGTGCCAGCTGCTGCCAGCTACAACAGTGTTGACTGTAGTGTAGTTGCAGACTGAAAAAAAGACTTGAAACAGCCTCCACAGCATTGCAGCCACTGTAATTGTTGGTATGGTGACTTTCAGTCATGATGTTACTTTTTTCTGTGTCACAGATGAGGCATGGGCTTTTAGAACTGTGTCCTCAGGTTTTTGGCTTAGATCTAAGTTTTTTCGGGAGAATTTGTGACTTTTATATTCTGTTTGGATCATGTTGTTTATTTGTGAGTGTCTGTCTTGTGTATTTGCCAAGAAAATAAAAGAAAGACAGTTGGCCTGGACTTTTGTTTCACACTTGAATTATATGGTCAGCTATCAACTAATTGAAAGTCATCTTAATGACCGTAGCACAGAGTTACAGTAAAACAAAAATTGACTCCTGTAAGCTATGGGGAACCTATGTTCCAAATTTGGTAAAAATCGGTCCACAAATTACGTCACATTCTTGTCCACATCCAGGAAGTTCGGTCGGTCGGTCGCTGATCGGTCAGTCGGTCGGTTGGTCGGTCCTCATTATTCATTAAACTGATGTCATATACTCCTCTTCGCTACGTTAGGAACGTAGCGTGCGAGGAGTAAAAAATTGAAAGTGGTTATAGCTGTAGCTGAATTTTATCAGTCAGTCGATCAGTTTCATATTTATTTCATACAGCGAGGTCTGTGTATAATACAACAGTGGAAAATTTCATAATTCATATTGCAACCTTAATGACAGTAATGTAGCATTTGCCAATGAATAGATTTTGAAAATTTACTTTAAAAAATTGTGCCATGTTATTTGTGTTCAGAACAACTTTTCTCCTCCAAATGTTGGAGTGGTCGGACCACTGCACAAAGGCGGCAACGAGGACATTCTCACATACGACTTTGTTCATCGGACCCACATCGATATATTCGGCTATTACTATCCTCGAGTGTTCACCGACTGGTGGGCTGATACGTGGATGACAAAAGTCTATGGTGACGAGAGAACGCTCAAACTTCCCGGCGTAAGGCTTGTTCATACGCTGGAAGTAGGACAGCGGTACAAGGTCAGGAGCAGCAAAGTAAAGCATCTCAGGGACCAGCTGGAAGACGATGCAGTCACTCTGAACAGGTGTGCATGGAGAAGAATAGATGATGGGTATTTTTATCAGAGCTAGAGTGTCTGGATTCAAGTTGTATTCATATTGGCTCTGATTCCAATATTCATGTTTGTATTCATATAAAAATTTGAACAGTTTGAATATGAATACTGTATTGCCATGCCATCAGTTACAGACTTACATAATATGGTGCTTAAGCACCTATGTTTAGGCGTTGAACAGTAAAGACTAAATACTGAATTTAATAGTAATAGCCATGGAAGTAAAGGCAGAAGCAGCGTACAAAGTTGTAACTAAATTTGGAGAACACTTTGTAAGACCCGCATTGGCAAGGGTATTAGCAGCAGGCTGCCATTAAGAACACTAGGCCAACAGCAACCGGTAATAAAATAATATGCTGTAGTCGTCACAAGTAGTAAGTGATGCAGAGCGGCCATTTGCGCATTTGTGCAGTAATTCTTTCGCGATAATTTTTGAACAATTGAGAAGTTTAAAGTAAAAATTGTCTCATCTTGAGTGACACGGGTCGAATATTTTTCAGCTTCGGCTCGAATAAAATATATCTCAGCTCGGCGCGAACATTTTGCAGCTCAGCTTTTGCGGCTTCGGCTTGCTTTTGTTATTGTCGGTGTTTTGGTGCTCTGGGGTTCTGTGACAGTAAGTGCATACGCTCCAGTTTATAAAGCATTCTGTCAGTAATTCCTGCTTTTATCGGACTCTGCCTAACCTTGAGTGACTACAGAAGAATTGTCAGAAGTTGTCTGCTGATGTTGTGTTTAGGTATTTGGAATCTGTCGAAGCTGCCAAGAAGGTAAAATCGGCGACGGGCGAGTCACTGAAGAAGGTTATATCGATGTCGTTGTGGGGGGGCAAACCGAGGTATACGTACGGTGCTCTACGGAATGCCCAGCTGCTGCCCGTCTATTTCCCCGGCTGGATGCTACGGTTCTACATAGAGCGGCCGCGCTATGACGATACGACCGTCTATGCCCCGGTGCCTCCGCGGATACTCGGCAAACTGTCGGCGATGGGTGCAGAGCTGGTTTACGTTGATGCGGAACGGAGCCACATTCCGCCAATGATGTGGCGGTTCCTGATCGCCGATGACATGACGGTGGACGCTTTCATCGTTCGTGATTCGGACTGTCGGCTCAACGACCGCGACGTGACCGTCGTGTCGGACTGGCTCCGGACTGATTTTGCATTCCACTGCGTCCGCGACCACCCCAGTCACGCAGGGTTCTCCCTCCTCGGTGGGTTGTGGGGGGCACGTCCGCGCCAGCTGCGGTCGTTCGTTACTGTTCCCTGGCGGGACATGATGATGGGGTATCGGACCGACTACATCCAGGATATGCAGTTCCTCGCAAACGCAATCTGGCCGCTGGTGCAGACCCACGCCGCATACTGCCACGATAGCGTCTCCTGCCTCAACTGGCCCGGCTCCCACCCGTTCCCGGTTGCCCGCATAGGCACCGAACATCTCGGCCAGGTTTTTGATGCCTTTGGAAATGCCCGCGATGAGGATCTCCATCTGATCCTGGAGCATCGACCGGTTCCACAGTGCTCCGTTGCTTCGAAGTCTGCGCCAACGAAATCGGTGCAGGCTGACGAACGTCAAGATCGGTCATCGGAAATTGAAGAAAATGACGAAGCACAAAATGATGATGATGATGATGGTGTTCATGATGATTTTACAGTCACAACGGAGTCGGCAAATGCCGAACGTCTTTTACATTCTGATACTGCAGATACGCCGGTTTTGCATCGGTTAAAGAATTCATCGTCAGTCGCTGTGAGCGAAATTTCACAGCATAGTACAGAAGACGACCCACCTGATCTGAAACCATTGATATTGCCACCTGCCGCTGGTCACCACTCTCAGCCCACTTCTGCCATATCTCAGATACATTCACTTGACCAGCACGTTAAAACTGTTCCTCATGACCATGTCGTGCATGTAAATAATAGTTTTGTAAATCATGATGGAAGCTGATGTAATATGATGAAGCTATTATTTTGCCAGTTGTCTTATGACTGATCGTGCAGTGTTAATGGGTGCGTTTTTTTTCGAAGCCTGACCAGGTCTGACCAGCTCTGGTCGTTTCCGAGTCGTTTTTCTATTGTTTCCGGAACAAAAGTTTCGCGTTTTTAATCGTTCCGGAACAGCCCGTGTCGGTCCAAAATCGTTCCGGCTCAATTGTGTGGAAACCCGGTGTGCCGGGGGAGATGAGTGGCGTCAGCCAATCAGATGTGTTGTTTACAATTGATGGTTTTTAAGCTTCGTGGTAGCCTACATATATGTATGTACCAATTAATTTAATTTTATGTGGTTTACTGTCCTTAAAGATAATCGTACGGTTGTGCATTCATCGCCATGTTAGCCCGTACTTTGGTGTATCGA
>Ga0056124_1000789_pt1 | contig 10805 bp, 10 predicted proteins | sample WorMetHEROISLAND_2_FD_70069 | JGI IMG/M metagenome (GOLD analysis project Ga0056124, IMG submission 70069) | Marine gutless worms symbiont microbial communities from Max Planck institute for Marine Microbiology, Germany - Olavius sp. 4 HERON ISLAND | ecosystem: Host-associated > Annelida >... | reverse complement strand
TAATTTATTTAAGAACCACTTAGACAAGTTCTGGTCATCATGTGAATTTGTCTATTCATATAGAGCTCAACCATTCGGAACCGGAAGTGCAAAATAATTTCATAATGTTAGTTTATTGAATTCATTGTGTTTGTAATTTGTTTATAAGAGCCGGAAATAGAGGCCGTTGGCCTGCTTCCGTGAAACTCGTTACCTTACCTTATTTGAATTTCAATTAAAGCCCAGGAAGAAGCGTTGCTGGCTGGATTTGAGACTACTTCTTTTCGGAGAGTGTAGTGACACCGGGGAACTGTCTTGATGATCAGTGAGCGACAACATCATTGTTAAATTCCTTCAAAAATAATCTGCTGAGACTCTAAAGTCTCACGGCTCGGTTTATGGACATTTGTGTTCCACGACCACCATAGAGGCTGTTAATTCAGTGTCGCCTAGTGACCTGAGGCGCTAACACCCATTGTAACTGGAATGGACAAAAGTCGTTTATGGCAGTGAGACTCCGTAAAATAAAACTAAAAATACACCAACAGTTTTACCTGGCATCGACTTCACTAGCATCCAAGGGTTCTTGCTTAACATTTACAGCCGCCATATGTGACTTTTTTGAAAACAAACCAGCTAAGCAGCAAAACCACTCACTCAGTTTAATCAATCCATTTCCGCAAAGTTGCATGACTACAGTGAGAGTGAGTTTCGAGTTCGAAACCAAACATGTTCTAGAAAATACGTAAGCAAGTCAAGAATCAAGATGGGCGCAACCCAAATTGTGCAAACTGCAACCTTCACTCTTAAGTTCGGTATTGTCTTTTAAATAATAACAAATAAATTAAATTATGCACAGAGTACAAGTATTAATTAATATCATGATAAAATTAAAGTGAAATTTGTTCGGAAATGTAAGCGGGTTTCCATCTCACGCAACACACGCAACGTACGCAACGTAACGAACGTAACTAACGGAACAAACGTAACTGACACAATTGTCGCAACGGAGTCTTCCGTACGATGCGTCGATGTCATCAAATTTGGGTACCCTCTTTAAGACGCGCGATTTCTGGTACTGTCGACTTACCTATAGCGTCATGACGTACGGTTGCAGATAAATAGACACATACTTTCTGCTTATCATAACAAGCACTGCTGACGGCCTTTCCCGGGGTACCAACTTGGAACGACCTTGAACTTTAAGAACAGGGTTTTTAGTGAATTTTCACGCGATTTCAGGCTTTCAGATTTCTTCGCGTACGTCACCTGCAGGTGCAGCGTTTGCAGCAGCAGCATCAAGTTCTGGGCATAAAGAAGCTGGTGCATGATTTAGCATTTTGCTGATAATGTTCATTCCAGTTCTCGAGAACTTCATCCACTGAGACGCAAGGAGTCCCGTCGTTCTTGCTGATTGGTACTGTGGTTCCCCGGACACGTTCACATCCACCGCGCATTTGGTGAAGTGATGTTTCCAAAATGTCGAATCTCAAACAAATGTATGTGACAAAGTGAATTTCTACTTGATGCCGCCGGTTACGATCTTTACTTATTTATGCTAAATATCGATTGGGTGCGGACTTGTCTTCCAGGAAACGCTTTCATTACGTTACGTTGTTTGTAAAATGGCGGAAGTGAAGACTTTGGTTCGCGATTTTAGCAGCGTTATTATTACGTTAGAGAATATTCACATTCCAGAAGAAAAGCTTTCAGCGACTCCGTCGATGCATGATGCTTTGAACTCAGAGACGGAAACAGATTTGCGTATATTAGGATGTGAATTAATACAAACGTCGGGCATTTTACTCAAACTGCCGCAAGTATGTATAGCCAATATGGCGGCAGTAATTTTCTGTGCAATAAGCGCTGATTGTGGTTCTGATAGAAACGTTGCAGAGTAGTATTGTAGTTAGTAACTATCGAACTTATAAGTCGTCTGATTAAGAACTTGATTTTTTTACGATAATTCTGGCGATATAAGTATTGTAATGTAAGTTTGATGTTTTGAATGTCACAGTGATGTGGTCTTAGGGGCAGTTGTTGTGTCCACTCACTCGATATGATACGATATGATGGATAGAGATCGTGGAAATTTTTCCCGTCTGCTATCTCCTGCACTGGCTGTCACCTCAATCGGTATCGGCCGATTATCGGCCAGTTTGCCGATAATCGGTATCGGCCATTTGACAGTCGGCATCGGCCGATAATGGGCCGATTATTTGTTTTAGTAAGCAAAACAACAAAAAATGCTTTTAACTGCAGTTCACGTTGATGGCAAAGAGGTAACTAATGACTCAGTAATCAGTCATGTATCATCTTCAACATTCAACAGAACAAAGTACAGACGAAAGAGTAAATGAGTGGGCCGTAACTAAAAGCTACAAACTAGTGAAACTACGGCAGGAGTGTTACCAATCTACGATCGTACCATTGTGACTTCACAATCGTTACAACATGACTTTTATTGAACGAAAATGCGTCCTGAAATAAACAATCGGTAATCGGCCGATTATTTGGTGCCGATAATCGGCCAAAGCATTATCTGTACACCTCTAGTTCTAGCTGTCCTGTCATGTCCCGTCATGTTTTAGTCCGAACGTATTAAAGTTGATTTTATCATTATTATTTGTACATTTGTAGAACTTGATTTCATTGCTTCACTGGTCTGTGATGATGTGTGTAGGTTGCTATGGCCACAGGACAGGTGCTATACCAGCGTTTCTACTACTCAAAGTCATTTGTCAAACACAACTATGAGGTAACTTGACTTGTTACCAGTGGGACGTTACTAGTAAGTGATTGTGGATGGCGTGTACAACGCCACTTTGATGAACTGCTAGTTCTAAGGAATATGATGTCAAGGTGATGTAGGAGTATATTACATGAGTTTATGCTTGTAAGATATTGTTGGCATTTATGAATTTTGTTGACAGTTTTGTTACTTGCTGAAGCAAATCAGCATTTGATCCAGTAGTCTCTCTGGTACAGTTTATTTGTCACAGTTAAACTTTGTGAGTGTGTTGTATCTTGTGCCATGGTATGTGAGTTCCATAGTTGAGACTGTGTAGGGTGTGTATTAACTTGTGCTGAGTTTTGAGTAATAATAGCTTGCATTTATGCACAGGAATATGGTATTCATTGAACAGTTTGTCTGTGTGTCAGCTTGAATAGCTGTGTAATGGGTGACATGTGTGTGATGAATTGCTATGATCAGAATCTGTTGTGGTGTGTCACCCTGTGCAGGTTGTCGCAATGGCTTGTATGAATTTGGCTTCCAAAATCGAGGAGGCTCCACGACGAATCCGAGATGTGATAAACGTTTGTCATCACATTAAACAAGTTAGAAACAAAAAGTATGTATTGCTTGGGTAGACTCGTGTTGTCAGACCCATTGTTCTGATAGTGTTGTCATATTGTATCTTGTTAGTTGTATGTTATTGTTATCGTATGTTATCGTTATATCCCAGACTTTTTAAAAATATTATAATGAATAACAGCCTCAAAATATGGGTGGCCAACTTTGTCTGTTTTTGTCATTCATACTGTCATTTGTTATGCAAAAGGCAACAAAATACATAGTACATACATACTTGAAATATGTTATATACACAGTTTGCAGTTTAGAAATTTATAGTAAAAACAACCTCATGTATCCACATGAATGTATTGTGCCTGTCAACAAAGTGATTCCACAAATGCGTTTTAGATGTGCTGTATTAAAAATTGTGGATGAAATATGCACAGTTGTGAATTACGTCAGATGTGATAAGCAATTTAATGCTCTGTCAGCTCTTTAGTCGAGTTTTTACTACATGACTGATTTCAGTAATGTTTATCGAGTTGCTAGACCTGATTGGCATTCAGTTGTAATGTGTGAGAGTGAGATGTTCAGTGTACTGTGGTCATTGTACTGTGTATTGTACTGTTGCTGCTGCTGCTGTAGGACTATCAGTGCCTTGATGCTGGACCAGAACTACATAAATCTGAAAAGTCAGGTCATAAAGGCTGAACGTCGGGTTCTTAAAGAGCTAGGTTTTTGTGTCCATGTCAAACATCCTCACAAGGTATTTGATGATGTGCTGTTTATACGGGAAATATTAATTTGTGACTTGTTTTCAATTTCAGTGTTATAGGCAGGATTTAGTTTAGTTATGGATTATTTCTCGTCATTTGTTTTTAGTTGGCAGATACCCATCTTCAGTATTTACATTTTAAACGATGCCTGCGATTTGCTTTTAGGTGAGATATGGCATGTCTTAAGCTGTGTTAATAATAGTAATACTAAAGTAACCAACAGCTACTGGCGTATCAGGTTGTATCATTGTTTTAGAAGTTATAATGTTAAATCTCAACTAGGATTGCACTTTGCATCCATGGCCTTGTTCTGCGTCTGTCTGTATGCTGCTGTGTTTCTTTGTCTGACACTTAACCATTATCGCACTCCGAGAGTATTGCCGGCTTTCATGTTTATTGCATTACTCCAGATAATGTATGAACAGTATCTGCAAGCTAACAAAATAGGGATATCCAGGATAATGACACTGCAGCTGGGAAGATAACTGTGGGTCTGGCATAAAAGTAACATCAACCTACTACTGGGTGTACTGTATGACTATAATCTGTGGGCTGATTGCCAAGAGACTGGGATCTGCTTTGCCTCAGGTACTCCTATTGAGTGTGTGTAATTGGCCGTACGTTTAGCTTTTTGTTTTGTTGTAAACATGTCTTTGCGGTAGCTGTAAGTGAACCATCACATGCAGGAATGATGGCTGTATTGTTAGTGGTACTGGTTGGGCTTTACTTGCTCTTTGAACATGTCATTCAGTGTAGTGTGTACTGTATGAGCTGATGATCCTGTTACTGCCTTGATGCATAGATTATTGTCATGTATCTCCAAGTTCTCGAGGCTGAGAGAAACCAGAGGCTGGTTCAGCAGGCATGGTGAGTAATTTCGTCTGCGTTGTTATTTTCATATTAGTCATTTTGTTGTAATTATCAGCTAATTGATTAGTATTACTGTTCGGTATTTCAGTATTTGATATTGCTAAAAATAGAGATTTTCCAGAGCAGTGCAGGTGTGCATATTTTCCTGATTCCAAGGTGAAAGAGTGGGGTGTAAAAATTGACGTATATCAGAGTTGTATTCTTGGAGAGGAATTGCGTGATTTCGTTGTCGGCTGCATGCATGCAGTGCTGCAGTTTGCTGACCGAAGCACAAAGTATAGGAGTGATTAGGCTGGAAAGGTTGTGTTTGACTTGTGTCTAGGGTAGGAGCTGTGATTATTAGTTGCTTGACTGGAATGTCGACTAACACGGCAATGTTGTTTAATGTACCTGCCAGCGCAGGCACAGACCGTGAGTTAGTCTGCCACCACCATTCACTCCGCCACAGTCAGTCAGTCGGCCAGTTTTCAGTCGACGGCGGCAGTCTGAATGATCGTTGAACGTGGTGTCGCTGACGCGCGGACGTCGCCGCCATCATGACGAAGTTGAGCTCGTTGCATGGCTGTGGCAGACACTCTGAGTGCTGGCTGCAGCTACGAGTTTGGTCTCGACTCACTGCTTCATTCATTTGTTCATTGTGCTTCTTCGTACTATGCTCTAGTGCCCTGTACAAGCACTTAAGTATTGTCGGAGATTGGAACATACTATTGGCCAATAGTGTGCTGCATATTGTTTCTCACATGACAGTAGCGCATAGTGGCGTTTTAGAGCAGTAAGTTTCAAATGTTGGTTAGGCTTCACATAGATTTAAGAGCCATGACATTCAATTTTATAGAATAATGTGGTGAATTGTCATGTGGGTTGAATTTTCATTTATCTCCAGCTTAAGTAAGTGGATTTTAAGTGTGTATAACAAAAGTTTCGATGCTTTACTGACATAGATAACTTGCATGAACTAAGACAGATATCTGTTTTATAAAAGGTCGCTCTTATTGTATCTGGAATAGAATTTATTTAGAATTTATTGTACAATAATGAGTTTATCCGATGTGAAGCAGTGAAGATACAAGGATACATATCACATGCAATAAGCAATTTAATGCTGTAATTAATTTTGTTAATTTTGCACAATGCTGATTTTAGTGGCATCTATAGTGTTACTGTGATAGTTAACTTTTGCATTGCGTGGACAGTTATATGCTATTACTGATCAGCATAACAACTATTTGTTCACTAATGAGTGAGAACTTTCACCAGAATGCACATTCAAGATTTAGTTATGCTACATGACGAGACAGAGACAAGCTAGCGTTGAATGATCATTGTTAGCGTAAGTGCTGTTGGATTCTAGACTGTTGTGTGAAATGTGATGGCTGGATGGATGAACTGAAACTGGACAGACATGCGATTGGCGTGGTTCATCTCACGGCAAACGATGCTCTGTGCTCACGTCTTAATGAAACTGTGCAAATGCGCCAACTGATGCTACAAGCTGTGCTCGTCATGTGTTGAACAGCTGACTTTATAGCCGTCATCTCATTAAATATTGTATTTAGCTGTGTATGATTTGTAACCGGAACGTGTGATTGATGCATATATGTCCCAGCAACTGCTCTAGCATAAAGCAGCTGTAATTGTAGACCTGTCATAGGGCTGTAAAGTGGCACAGAAGTTGGTAGTTCAAACAGAATCAGAACTGAAATTTTGTGACGAACTGTCTATTCCCCGACGGTCGGGTGAAACATTCAGAAATTGGCTATTCCCCCGACAGTTTTCAGATTATGGTTAGGGTTAGGGTCAGTAGGGTTAGGGTCACATGCGGGTAGGTCGAGTGCCGAAGGCACCATTCTACATATGGCTCGTGTTTGGGCATTTCGGTTTAATTAATTTGGTCAGGGGACCGTCGGGCTGAGTAGCCGATTTCTGAAAGGTTGGCCCGACCATCAGGGGAATAGCATCATTGATTTTGTGAACATATTCGATGGATACTTGGTTTTGTTTTGTAGCAGGTAGATCTGAATTTTCTATGTTCAGTTTAGAATGTGGATTGTTCGTATGACATAAACATAATACCAAAAAGATTTATAGGCCGGGTTTCTGCAACACATTTTGTATTTTTTGGTCTGAGGCAACGAATGCTGCTGTTCCACTTTGCAGACCTGTTGTGAAAGCTTCGTAAGTAACTTGTGTGTTTTCTAGTAGTCTTGATCACTTCGCGACTTGTACATTTACTTGATCATCATGTTGTCGGCAGATAATGTTAGTATGCAAGATTTGGTGGCGGTGTTGGCAAGACCATATATTGCAGATGTAGAAGCTCAACTAGCGGGCGAAAAAGGGAACAAATGGCTCGTTTGTTTCTGGTATGAGGTATGTGCGTAAAAACCGGGTACAGAATATGCACATTTGACCTGCTCTGGGAAAGTACTTTGGCATTTTCATTACAAGTATAGTGGCATAGGTACAGCTGTGTTTGTATAATTGTAATTTTCATTGCGGAAACTATGCTCGTAGATTTCTGTAATTGTGCCCGTGTCCTCGTGTAACTGTTGTCTAAGTGACGATGTGCACTGCAGGAACTACATGAATGACAGCTTCCGTACCAATGCTTTTGTGAGGTTCCGACCAGAAACCATTGCGTGTGCATGTATCTACCTTGCTGCCAGGCACCTGCAGGTATGTTTGACACTGCTGATTAGTTATGACCGTAGCCATATTAGTGTGCCTGTCTGCTCTAAATGATGACGTCAATTTTTGCCTTCTCTGAAGGAAAGAGATTGTTTCTATGTTTTCCATCTGTGTCTGTCTGCGGCATTATTTAAAAAGTTGCAAACTGTCTTTTGTAGATTTGGGTGTAGCGTGTGAAACATGTTTATTAGATTGTGGTGACAGTCTGGCTCATGATCTGCCAGTGAATTCTTTCCAACATTCGGGTGCTATGATATTATTTGTAAGCTATAACATACAATTTTGATTATCTTAGCGGGTTTGTGCTCTGTTGAGAGCTTGTGTTATGATTGTGATAAGTGCATGTGCAACTGTGATAGCAGCTACACTAGTTTGACTTGTTTCATATTGTTTATTGCATCACATTTGGGAGCAGTCGTTGGGGTACAGGTTCCTATTCGGACAAGTGCTATTCCGACAGATCCTATTCCAGCAGCCACTACTCTACTTATATTACAGAAGGCCTGCACTTGTGGGAATAACATAGCGGTTTTGCGTCTGCTATAGCCAAAGATGGAATTTATCTACACTACAATTAATCGTAACTCTATATGTCGGTATAGGAAATGTCAGAATAGGAACTGATCCCAAGCTGTTACTGCATTCATCAGACATTCATTGTCCCTACAGTCAATTGTTTATGGTTATCGGTTACAGTATCGTAATGTCAGTCTATCTGTCGTTTTGTGTTGTGATTTTTAGTGCTTTACGGTAACCATGCACCTTTTTAAATCATTATCATGAGCTTAAGTTTTTCACAATCAATTCGGCTGGCATTTAGGTTTAATGCTAAACAAGTTCACTTTTCACTTGTTCAGTTTAGTGTCATTATGACATCGTAGGGATTACTTTGGTGGTTTTGGAACTTGCATATTCTGTTCATGTACTTACTGAAATCTGTGCTAGTCATTGCCGCTGTTGTTTGCACTAGTGTGCAGTTGATGGAGCACTGTGGTGTGTGATTGTTGCTACAGATACCAATGCCCAACAGTCCGCCGTGGTATAGTCTGTTTGGGGCTGCCGAGTCAAATATTCACATCATCTGTCGCAGCATCCTCAAACTGTATACACGCCACAAGGTGAGCATTTCAGTGTCAGCAGCAGTTTCTTATTCTAGTCCTCTACCTACTGTGGCTGCCCTCTGTGAACAGGCTAATGAGTACTTATTTCATGCATTGAAACTCGCACCCATTCACTCCTTTTGTCGACTGTTGCTACCTGAGCATACGTACACCGTAATTGATCCTTGCCTGTGTATATCTCCAAGCTTCCATCCAGAATCACCAGCAATGACGAGTGTAATTTTATTTTCCGTGTGTTGTACAGGCACTGTTTTTTTTTAGCTTTTAACTTTTAAAACTCGTCAACTGTTATTGTGCATTGTGCGGTCTGTCTATTAATGTCATCTATAAACAAGAAGTACATGATCGTGATTACGTGAATAGATGGTGATTATACCTCAGCCCACTAGCGGTAGCTGGTGCCAGTCGAGTTGTGTTTTTATGTCGTGCAGTCCGTGAATCTGGGGTGTGTTTCTTTGTTTCCATGAGTTCTCTGCTATGCATTGACAGTTTTCGCCAAATTTTTGTCTGCCGTGCTTGCTTGCATCTTTGTCCACAAATAAACTGATTCAATTGTTGAGTCGAAAGGAACACAGGTCAAGCAAGGTCTCAATGGTGCGCAGGAGCATGCTGAGCTCGATAGTGTGCATAGTTTTTTTTACTGTCTGGTTGTCTTGCCTTTGTCGGTATGTTGCTGTAAGTGCCATCCCACCAAAAATTTCATCACAGTCAATTTGTTCATGACTTTTAAGTAATCTGGTGGACACTCAATGCCTGACCTCTTTCGACAAGCTGAGCATACACTTTCCCTACAGTTACATTTAAATATTGGCACTTATCACATATTGTGACTGTCGCAAAGGTCAGTAAAGGATTCACTGGACTTGAGAGTTATTGTGGAATGAGAACCTTCACAGAATACATTGTTAACGCTGTGATAGTGGTGGTGATGGTGATGATGTAATTGATGCTGGTGCAGGTGAATGTGGAAGAGTTGGACAAGACGGTGAATGAGCTGAAGAAGACGCTGACGGATGCCAAACTGAAGGCGAAGCAGCCGGGTGGCGGCGTGATGGGAGCGACGCCTCCAACGGCTTCATGTAATGCAACGCCGGAGAGGTCGGCCAACTTCTCGCCACTACGACCGGACTTACGACGTCTCAAGTCTGAGGATGAGAAATCGGACAGCAGTTTTGGGTTGGTTTGCAGATGCCGTCTGTTTGTTGATAAGTGTTTTGGTGTCCAGGTTAAAAAGCCCGGTTGATCAGTTTCTACTTGTTTTTAGTTTCTGTCAAGGTTGAATCCTGGTTTTTTGATAAGCCCAACCCTCTGGTTTTTATTTTTTTGGGGGGTTGAATGTGGGTTTTTAAAGAGACCCAACTCAGTTATTAGAATGAGCACTGCTAGATGCTATTCACATCTGGTAAATATCCAGAAATTTGCATATTTATAGGTTTAAAAATTTTTTAAACTTATCTGTGTTAAAGTGTATCATTATTAGTGGAAACAGAAACTAAAATTGGATTAAGTTTGGGATAGGTCTTTTGTGGGTTTTTAGGTGCATTAACCCAATAAAACCGACTGCTTTGTTTGGTGTGTGCCTGGGTCTCACCCTGGCTTCCATTGATTCCTGTGTTTAGCATCCTCACGGGATAGGCTGAAACTCACCGTTCGGTAACCATATCTTCTATGATGTACTACCTCCAGGTCTTCCACGGTTGAAACCTCTGGGAGCTTTTTTTATTCTGCTATGTCGCATTGTCGCTGGGAAGTATAATTAACAGTTTAACATAGCAAACAAATGTTGGCTAGGGTAGACAATGATGCACAAGACGTCTTGCAGTTGGCGTCCTGCTATCTTCTGTGTAGATGTGGTGGTAGTAGTGGTGGTGGTACTAGTAGTAGTACCGGTAGTGCCGTGAGATGATGCTATTACGCCAGTACTCAAGAGAGCTCCACTGGCTTCCCGTGCGTCAGCATGTCGATTTCAAGCTGGCGGTGCTGGTCTACAAAGCACTTCATGATCTGACGGCGCCGTACCTCGTCGACGACTGTCAACTCATCGTCTCCAACGTCGGTCGTCGCAGGTTGCGG
>Ga0056124_1000788_pt1 | contig 10810 bp, 4 predicted proteins | sample WorMetHEROISLAND_2_FD_70069 | JGI IMG/M metagenome (GOLD analysis project Ga0056124, IMG submission 70069) | Marine gutless worms symbiont microbial communities from Max Planck institute for Marine Microbiology, Germany - Olavius sp. 4 HERON ISLAND | ecosystem: Host-associated > Annelida >... | reverse complement strand
CGACGCTTGTGCTCTGGACCTGAAGTCGTTCCCGGTTCTGCATTTTCACTCGTGCAACAGCCTATATGCCTATTAAGCTGTTATGTGTTGGTTATTATTGTTCAATATTCGCCAGATGGCAGCACTGAATAAAATGAATTACTAAAATTCGTGTAAATATGGCATGTTCGGCATACACTTGCCTTAATGTGTGCAAAAAATCATTTACTTATCTACAGTAGTTTTCTAGATATTTGGGAAAATGTAAAGTGGCCCCGTTTTTTTGGACCACCCTGTACAGTTATCCGTAAATAACTGTAACAATTTTAAACGTATTTCTACTATTTTTGGCACACATTATCCCGACGATAAGTGTTAGGCCTACTAAGACGTATAAAATTTGCTTTCGAAATTTACTTAGACATTAACCTAAAACAGCTTCAAACATCATACGAATTTTATGAGGGCCAGGCCTAATTGTGTTTTACTCTATAGGTATTTAGCAAACGACACAATTAATGTCTAACTGTTTACCGTGCATGACTGATCTTGAACAGTTCTTCAGACTGGACTGCCCACGAATGACTTCGTATTTGTCGGTAAGTGCACCACAAATAACATTATGCAGTCATATAACTAGAGTTTTAGGACAAAAATCTATTGCAGCACACGTCATATTAGCACTGCGTCGTATGTGATTGTGGTCGAGTTTATAGTCCAAGGACACGCAATGCGCTGCGACTTCAGTGAGACGTCGCAATCACTGACCGACTGAGTGTCAGCGTCGCGTTGCGTCGTTCATGTCACGCACTTTTAGACACTTTTCTTCACGGCCTATACGTACAAGACACGGCTACACGACTGCTGGAGATACAGTGATGTCGAAGGTCTACCGAGCGACTTGGCGACACTTTTATTGAGTTTGTTTCTAAAATGCCGGATTTGCAGCTGGAAGTTTGACGCTATCATAGCTCCACAGATTTTTCAGGTTTTTATGACCATATCGACATTTCCGGTTTTCGGTAGTCTTCGAAATCATAGCCAAAAAATAAGGATATTTGAATTTTTTTGTTACTCAGAGGAAATCACATCCACTCCATGACAACTTCAAATTTATTCCTTAGCTACAACCGGCCGTAGAAACAACAAAATAGTACTGTTGTTTGTACAGTTGTAACTTTCGAACAAACCGGTAGGCGAGCCAGCTCGCGAGCTAAGAGCTGTGACTTGGTTTGAACAGTATGCTGCACGCTTTTTCAGCACAATTATTGGCGGTTCTGACGTGCTATAATAACCAGATATCAACCGAAAATTATTTCTACCCATCTGATTTTTTTTTAAATTCGGATTGGAGGTCTAGACGAAAGCAGGACATAACGATAAAGAGATTGTAGCATAACGCTTAGCGTACGGGCTCCTGTACACGGTTCATGTACGAACAGCCAACTCCCGCATTCTTCATTCAATGCAGCTGCTGCAGGCGCGGTTTATGGAACAGACTCTGGCAGTCGAGAGAGAGACAGTCTATTCTCCAAAACCACAAATATAATAACATAACAATTACTTGATAACATAGGAGGTTCGCCAGAAGGGTACGTGTCCATTAATGCTGACCAACCATTGTTACACACAGAATAAGAACAATATTACGTAATAAAAAATATTTGATGACAACTGATTCCAGGTCTGCTGCTGACCATTGCGCGTAATGACGCGTGCTGGCGGTTCAAGTCGACTTAGGCGTCGTACAGTACCTCTAGTTTTCACGGGCAAAGCGATGCAAAGAGCTGGTTGTGTTTTCAGTAACAGAAGCAACTCGAGACGGTAACCGAACCTGCTTGTCCTCAGTGTGGCAGAATCTGTGTCTCGGTCTCCGCTGTCACTTACGCCGCTGTCAAGGACCGCACTGACATCATCACATCAGTACAACCTCATAGTCGTGACCACCGCTAGCAAGCACGCAGAATGTCAACTGGTATTAATAAATACCGACACAAAGGTTTTCATCATGCTGGATAAATAACGAAATGCGGTTTAAAAAGTAAACCAAGAACTGTGCGTTTGCGCACAATGTAGACGCGCACGACTTAACTACATGCAACTGTTTAATAGTGCACACGTGGACGTGATGTTTGGAAGAAGTACAGATCTTCTGATATAATCAAACACTATCGATGTTGTTGTCAATTGACTTTTAATTGAGCTGTTGGTGACAGGCAGTCGTATGGGTGCCAATATCGCATCGGTTGCGGCGCTTGTATAGCCTAGACTAGACGGTACACAGACGGGTCTGTTGCCAGGTCTGCCGCTGATCCCTCTCCGCTCCGAGACTTTTTTTATTAACAGCTGTTATTAATAACTATGCATCTATGTTTCCTCGCCGTCGGATGGTCTATATACGAACAACACAAATTCCTATAACCTATAGCGCCTATACGGTATCATTGATTCCCCGCTACTCTACGGTAACGCAGAACGTTCATATCGCATTAATGAAGGCGTTTCGCAACGACAAAAATTTCGCCTGTGCACCGAACACAAGCTATGATAAAATCAGTAGCCTATGTCGTTTAAAACTTTAAAAAATGACCGACGCCGACGGCCAGCATCATATACAGTCATTGCTACAATACCGTGCTGGAGTATTCGAGAGAGCCGACCAGTGACATTGGTATCGAGGTCACAGTCTGCTGCAGACCGTCAAATTCATACAGCAAGCAATAATCTGAAACGAAACTATCAATGCGAGCTTTTTAAAGTAAAGTTTAGTAAAACATTGCTGAAGTTCTGTTGTTAGCTGAAATCAAGCCTTTGCATTGGTAAATACGGGATACGTGGCGTATCTGAGATTTGTGAGGATTTTGACCTTGACCTCTAGCATCTTAATTACAAAATGGCACTGATGTCACTTCGTTGAGCGAAACTTCAAACGTTTTCAGCAAAATCGAACTTTCGTTATCTTCCGTTCTTAACTACGAGCCTAGGGACAGACGTACGTCACGGGCTGATGGCTGACACCGCCGCATAGAAACTTTTCTACTGACACGTCGGCGTAAGACGATGACTTCTAAATGATGTTGTTTGATACAGCTCGTGCAGTATTGTAATTGTTGACAATTACGCATTTCGCAAGGACGTACAGCAGGACACGTTCTACTGTAAAACACCGACGTGACGCTACGATGAGAGCTTACATACTGCCTACTGAATTATCAGATATCAAGAGAGCACCTTCAGCTACAAGCTCTTAGGAGTCTACGTCAGACAGGATACGAATTTCAGTCAGCACGTTGGGTCTGTCACTGTATCCTGCAATCAGCGTCTGTACCTTCTGGCACAGTTACGCAAACAGGGCCTCGGCATTACCGTGCTTGATACTATTTCTCAGGCTATTATACTTAGCAAGATCATGCACGCCTTGCCTGTTTATGTCGGATATCTCACTGAACGTCAAAAGCATCAGCTGCAACAGATTATGTGACAGAGCAAAGCGCAGGTGTCTGACGTTATGTGACTATAACATTGAAGTTGTCGCAGAAAGTGCACACTATGATCTTTCTCGTCAGAGTTGTTCTGAATATCATTGCCTTCATCATATTTACACGCTCGACGAAAAGACTCCCGGATCAATGACATTACGAACACGAGGACATGAGTTTACACTGCCTTTCGTTAGGTACGACTTTAACAAGAAGAATTTTATTGTCCGTGCTCTGTATACCTATGTCTAGCTTAATTTGCTTTGCTTTGCTTAATCTCACTGCTTTGCTGTGTTCATGTTTTGTACTTGTTTTCGTGTTTTTATGTGTGTTTTATTGTAATTTGTAATCATGCCCGTGTGACATATGTACAATAAACTGCTTGCTTACTTACTTACATACTTACTAACAGCAGCGTTCTAATCTGTGTGCTTATATTCCAGCGTGCAGCACGACGCAAATGTCAAAAGCCTCTGGAGCGGCTGTCTGTTTTTTTCTTCTCATCGGTGGAACAGTGCATGGGTGGGATGGGGTAGTCGGTCGGTGGTTTGCTAGTTTCGTCGTCGTATTACGTGCACAAGTACGACGGTATAAATTGCGAAGCTGTAATCTGCAGCCGCGTGAGTCTGATATGTTTACAGTGGCAGGCAGGCAAGCTGCGGGCGTCCAGCTCAGCGTACAGCCGCGCACCGCCGACATACGACCTCGGACTGACTGCAAAAACTGAGACTGTGAGGAACTGAAACGGAGAAGCAATGCCGCAGGCCGCCGCCGCCGCCTGCAACTGACGCTGACTTCTGCCATCAGTTCAGCGTGAACAGACGACGGCAGTCGGCCGGTCTTAGTTCTGTTACGCGTTCGACTTGTGCGTTATCGTCAAGCGACTTGCTTCCGCTGCCCGTTTCGATCGCAACTTTCGGACGGCGTCAACGACCGACTGACTGACGGTAGTGGGTGTACAATGGATGTGGTCGAGTCAGCGGAGGAGGCTGGCGGGGCTGCAGCGTCAGAGGCACGCTTGCATGCCGCTGCTCCGGACGACGTCAATCCGAGCTCGTCGTCAAAGTCCGCCGCTGTTGAGTCGGACGCGTCGCCGGACGTTGGTAGCGACTGTGCGACTGTCGACAACGATGACTCCACTCCGGCACAGCCTGTCGACCAGGACACATCACCAAGGTCCGCCGCGGAAACTGTGGAGTCGTCGACTAGCGGTGATGTCGTCGTTCCGTCAGCAGCGGCAGCGACGACCTCCGACGACTCCAGCGTACAAGAAGTCAGCTCGTCGTTCGACGTGTCGACACAGTGGAGTAGCAGCACAGCTGGCGTGGATACGGACCAGAGCGTTGACGGTCACGTCCACGTTACACATCTAGCGTCTGCCACCGAGAACGACCGTCCGGCAGCTACAGCGACGACGACGACGACGACCGTCACCCAGGATGATGTGCAGCTGTGTTTGGCGGGCGAAGTCATCGCACAGCCGCCATGCAACTCTGAGCAGCAAGAACCACAGCAGCACCAGGAGGAGCAGCAGCCTCAACAACTGCCAGTGGAAGAAGATGTACCGGTTCAAGATTTTAAAGCCGGTTCGTATAAAAGTTATTATATGCAGTGATAATATTCTGATAATAAGCTAAGCTGTGTCTTTCTTCCAGCAGATAATGCTGCAGATGATGTATACCAGTTTAACGACAGGGGTGTTTATAACAACAACAACAACAACACGAAATCGCGTGGCGTTCAGAGTAAAAAAGATGCTATACTCGTGACCATACTTTCTCCAGATGTTGGTCGTTTTTACACAGGCACGCTAAGCAGTATGATTGTTCATGTCTGATGTAGGCATAACGTGCACGGATGTACCGACGGCAATCGACGTCCTCAGCACGCGCTATCGACTCGGTGCGTTCAACTCTGTTCTACCAACTGCGACAGCGCTGCAGTGCCCGTAGCCAGTAGTTCTCACCGAGCTAAAAAATATTCAATTGCTACGGCATTTCACACAGTGCCTCATCGTGTAACGCACGAGTGAATTGAATCAAAGCAACTTCCAACTTAATTATCCGATGATGACGCGAAAGTTAACGTTGCTACACTTGTGAGCGCTTGAAACAATGTTTGTTACAGTCAGTGATGTAAAGACTTTTCACGCAGCGTCAAAATATTTTAACGTAACATGTTCTGCATGTATGATGCACACTTTGAGTGGACCTGTATCAACAACACTGAACCGGTAGCAACAAAATTGAAGTTTCTAGAAGTATATCAGTGTCAGTAACTGCCAACTTGCAGTTATGTCACTGCGTTTTGAAAAAAGCAAAAGTGGCAGGCGTGTTTATGTACTATGTACAATGAATATTTTGAGATGCATTTTGTAAGCATAGGATCACACAACAGCTGATCTGATATCCTTAATCTGTGGGGTCCGATGAAGAGAACCTCGTGGCTAAAGACACGTTGCACTGGTGCCGAGGTGCATGGTGTGCAAAGAGAAATATATACTTAAATGCGACACGAAGTACGCAGTGCATGCTATTCAGTGCCAGTCCATGGTGAACACCGAACAAGGAAACCACAATAACATAATTGTTATTTGACTCCGTAACTAGTTAACTACTGTCAAAATATTTAATGGTAATAAGTAGAAAAAGTCTGGAAATTCTGAAGAGTTTCTTCACGAGACCAAGACCAAGACTATTTTTGGTCCGCGAGGCGCCTTGAGACCAAGACCTTGGTGTCGAGGACTACATCGTTGGTTGTAGTTTAAACTCCACTTGCTTCGATTTGTTGTGGATTTGTTGTAGGCCTACAACAAGTTGCGCAACTTGTTCTAGAGTAGAGGTCAAGTTCTCTTCGTTTGCCTTATCAGTGACAGCTACAATGTGTAAACCAGATTGTCCTGTCACTTACACGCTGTAAATGTAGTCCATTCGTTTGATTTGCTGTATTTCAGCGGATGTAACAATCCACAGGAACATGATAACGTGTAAGTGTGTGATTTTTATCGTTATGTTGTTGGAGTTGTTTCTATAGACTCTTCACTTAATCACTAAATTATAAACAGCAAAAAAACGTAGGCATGTTTGGCTTGTGGTTGGTCAGTTAATAACTTAAGCAACAGAGAGGTTTAATTATCTGTGGACAGGTCGTGAATTAAACTGTTCGTTCTCTGGCTGCTGATTATTGCAACATTCATTTATTAGCGTTTTATTGACACAAGATCGTGCAATTCGTAGGTGATAGGCCTACAGGAGACAACACAGTGGACAAAAACATGAATACTGCGAGCGTCCAGGATTTTTGGCTAGGATCCGACGACTGCACTCAATGTTTTTTGGCTCTGCGTGTTTTGTGACGCACTTTATGTGCACCAGTTACGACAGTGCAAACTTTCGCAACGGCCAGTTCACGTTTATAAACATGGAGCCCCATATTTAAACGCGCATGTTTATTAATGTCTACGGCATACATTTTTGTCGTCAGCTACTTCGAAGAATAGTTCTTTTGCTATTACTGTTCGAAGTTTTATTACGTTCACCATGCAGTAGAAAAATTAGTGTTGTTGTCGTGACAACTTTTCGTCGATGAATGAGAATGGGTTTTGCCATGTTTAGGGTCAAGCTGGAATATCGGAGATATTGTTCGAGGACCTCATCGTACGTATCAGTTCATGAGCTCGACGTTTAATTGCATGCTCGCAGTAGCCTATTGCATGGTCCCGTTTGTGCATCCATGAACATTTGCACGGCTCGAGAGAATTTGGGCAAAATCTTTGTCTACTATTCAAAATTCACTTTTGGGGGTTCGAAGTCGTTCAATGTCATTGATGTTGGTACCCCCGGAAAGGCTGTCAGCAGTGCGTGTTATGATAGCAGCAAGTCTGTGTCTATCTGCAACCGTTTTCATGCTAGATTAGTCGACAGTAGCAGAAATCGCGCGTTTTGAAGGGGTACCCAACTTTGATGTCCTCGAAAGTAGAAATGTAAAGAGTTTACCGATGTTTTAGTTGTCACCAGTTGCGTTTTAGTTGGACGTGGATATAATATCATGATAATTCAGTGAAGTACTTCAGTACGTATTTGTAGCCGCAAGTGCGTGATAGTATGTGTTTCGGTTTTAGAAAATGAATGTCTGCTTGAATGTAAGCCTACAGATGCGTATAGATGCGTAGTTTCTTAGATCGATTCATGTTACAGGAGAAAGTTTCTGGTGGCGCGGTCGGCGTACTCAGCGTACGCAAGTCCAGCAACAAAACGACTCGACAGACAACAGTAAATAAGCGACATCATTTCTCCTTGTTATAACATCAGTATGATTATGTATAATTATGTTCAGAAACACGTCACACGGTTTAAAGCATTTTTCAGGCAAACCTTCTCTTCTGTCTTCTTATCCGGTTTCCAACCTCTGTATCTTTTCGGAATAGACCAAAAACGAATCGTTTCTTGTCGTTTTTGACGAGGCCAGAGGTTATTTTCGTAGGAGAATCTCGTTCAACGGTTTACGAGTTCTCGCGAAAGTGTGAGACGCTCGTGCGATAATTCTACGCCGCCCAATTATTATAATCACTGCCGTGAAAGAAGTAAATTTTGTGGGCGGAGCTAGCGAAGCGTAGCAGAGAAATTTCTTCCTCGCGAAATCTCGTAGCGGCGGTGCGAGACACACATACTACGCTAGCAGCTGTGAGAATCTCGTAGAAAAAAGTTCGAGACGCACGTAGGGTCTTTTTCTGATGTCACCATTGTCTTAGTTTCATCGACATCCGTATTCACAGATCATTAACACTGCAGTCTTATACTGACTGAATCGTGTTGCATTGTTCTGTTGTGGCTGTTCTGTGTCTGTGACACCGGCTCATTGTGCCTCGCTGTCGACTCAACACGTACGGCCGTCGGACTTTTCCGGTTGCTGATCCGACGGTCTGGAACTCACTGCATGCAGATGAACTCATGGAGATCCGGCGTGTGATGTTGACAGCTTCAAACAGTTCTTTAAAACAATCTTGTTCAGCTTTTACTAGTGCACGCGACTAGCGCATTAGAGGTTAATTTTTAACATTATGTGCTCTGTAAATCTATGTTTTACTTTACTTTTACTTAAAGGCGAAAAGCGCCTCTGTATCTTCGGACTTCATGGCGCTATAATCTTGTATTATTATTATTATTAACTATAGGCCAAAGTCGACCACTACATCAACGGTTTTTCTTTTGCTAAGATGAAACTACTGGCTATCAACAATGAATAGTTGGCGGTAAGATGAAGGTGGCGATAATATTCTCGATAAATGTGACAGGTTCGATCACAGGTGAATATGCCGACGAAGACGAACGCTTAGCTCAACATGACGTCGAAGGTACACATTTTAATATAGTTGACAAATATTTATTTTCTAATTTAATTCTGTCGAATGCTTGTTTTTATGTTGGTGGATTTTGTGGGTTTCTCGTAGTATAAGGGTTTGACTTTGTCCGTTGCTAGTAAACTTCTTGCTATCGTCTGATTTTTTTTCATTATTCAGCCATTTTGCTCAAATTATTTTGATTATCGTTAACGGTTTCACAGGGTCAGATTCGTTTATAAACTGCTGAAGAGCCAGCTGACGATTGGTATGGACGACTGTGCTGTTGTTGACATGGTCAGAGGTGTGCGGCAAGATTGAGCGCCGAGAGCGTGAGATTGCGTTGATGCTGGATCAGATGGATCGTGAGGCGGCGGAGAACGTCATCACGCCGCTGACTCTGCAGCAGCAGCAGCAGCAGCAGCAGACTTGTCCCGCCGGCGTCAGCGCACAGCAAGCGACGGCAGCATCGCCGTCACAGAGCGACAAGCGCGCCAACGTCTTCCAGCGGCTGCTGCGCGCACTTCGCAAACGATTCGCCCGACAACAACAACAACAACAACAACAACAACAGACGTCGATGACGCCAGACCAGCAACGACAACACCAGCAGGCGCTACAGAGACGACAACGAACTTTGTAGTAGTATAGTACCGGTATACTACAACACTGCAAGCGAACCTTGGCTGATGGCTTTTACTCATCCTATATTTTGACTATATCGACAATGCTGTCAATGCAATATATAATACAGATATTTCTGAGCATGCTTTCAAACGATGTGCCTAGTAGTTAATAGTGGCTGGCGCGGATGTGCCGTTGTGTCGCTCTTGTTATAGACCAGTAGGCTTAAAGAAGTTGCTCCAGGATTGTGACTGCCTGTTGTTGAACGAGATATGTTTAGTTACTATAGCCACATTACGTGTATTAGATAACATAATATTATTATAACGTCGATAACACGGACCCAGTTGAGCGATGTATTGTAAAGAGAAACGATATTTACGGTAACTGTTGCATCGTAGAATTGCGCGTGACTTTAATGCAGCAATTCGCCGTTCAGATGAGCGAACATTGTGTACATAGATATAGTCACTGAGTTATTTAGATAATCTGCTATCATTCGTACAGGACTAATACCACTGGAGTATAAAGCTATGTTCAAAGCCCCACACATTATACTGCCAATGTAGGTAATCTCTGTCTAACTGTGACCCATAACTTGGAACACTTCATTGCAAAACACAATATACTACACTATGTTGTTAGTAATTTTCCTAGCCACAGAATACAGAACGACTGTTTACGTTATATTATACATTTGTAACTATTTATAATCAAGTTCGGCGGTGTTGTAATATTTGATCATCTGTATTTGATACCATGAAATCCATACGTGTGCATTCTAATTAGATAGGTAAAACGTTAACCGCTAGAATGTCGTTATTGGCCATAAATGCATGGCAGACAAATTAAGTTTTCGTCGCGGTTATTTCTGCCTATATTATTATTCGCAATCGCACTGTGTCTGTGCTGCATTACTGGCCAATATCGAACAAGGTGCAGCATCAGTCATTGCATGTCTAATATATACAGACTGCAACACAACTGTTTACGATTCTTGCTGCGAGCATATCGTAAAAGACTTAACCAGAAAGTTTTCAAAGCTCTCAGACTTTTTTAACGTAGGCCTAATACACATATAGAGAAAATAGGGAACAACGAGACAGAAGTTTATAGCAAACAGAAAATTGCACGTCTCCCATGGGGCGAAGGGGCCCATGCGCCATTCCGCCATGGCACAGAGGTACCAGCGTCTTATCCTATGGAAAAGCCCGGCCGCTAGCCTAAGCGTGGAGCTTGGGTTATTGCAAACGCGGCCCTTTCATGTCACCGCCCCTGAAACGCTCGCGCTCCGTCGGACGGACGTCAATGTGCCTGCAGCTGGCTGCTGTGCTTCTATCAGCGTAATCGACCCAGTGACGGCAGTGAAGATCTCGCACGTTGTTGCTGG
>Ga0056124_1000787_pt1 | contig 10816 bp, 6 predicted proteins | sample WorMetHEROISLAND_2_FD_70069 | JGI IMG/M metagenome (GOLD analysis project Ga0056124, IMG submission 70069) | Marine gutless worms symbiont microbial communities from Max Planck institute for Marine Microbiology, Germany - Olavius sp. 4 HERON ISLAND | ecosystem: Host-associated > Annelida >... | reverse complement strand
GTTACTTTGGACTACCGTAAGCGCTTTTTAGCCTGGTTGTTCCTGTCAGTGCGATAACAGCGATGTCACGTGTACTGTGTTTCATGACAAATAAATTGATTGATTGATTGAACTTACCCCGGCATCGGACCTTCTTTGCACAAGTTGTAGACTTGTCGCGGGTTTAGTATGTACTGCATTTTTCTAAATATGCTGCAAACAGATTTACACCATCAAAACTAATGAACGAATCACGACGGCAATGTAACAAAACCATGTATCTTTAAAGTCTGCATAAACAATTTTGATGCTTTTTGGGTTTAGTAGAAGTATAGATTGATTTTAATATTTACTAATTGTTACATTGTCAGATTACAGCTTGCAACGTCAGAAGACTCCAACGCGCTAACAACGACACACAACAATGCGACATGAAAAACGTGCTCTTACAACTGATGAACAACCGGCTTCGTCTACTCACGGAAACAAAAGGAAGAATGGAAAGATTAACAAATAACAGAAACAAAAAAAAATGAAGTCATTGGGCTTTAAAATCCGACGAACAGCTGAGTAATGCGTGAGAGCGATTCTGTAGGGTAAGACTAATAAAATAAGAATAGAACAACTAAAGATGGTCGCTGTCAACTACGTTTATTGTTTATCACAAAACGAAACGCGGCGCTACAAACTTGCAGAGAAGTTGCATTTTATCATAGAAGTTCACACGTAGGCCATATTGCAATAAAACAAAATAAGTTGTTTTACAATTGTTTTAGCTGGTTTTATTTTATTTTATGGCACACGTGCAAGCGTCTTTACTGGTTCGCGTTTTATGCAGCATTGCTAAACTTGTGTCCTATCTGTCAAACTGAGCACAGGCGTTATTAGCACGTGTTGGTGACAAATGACTGACCGCGTTCCCTGCTTGCCGCCACTCTTTGGATTAACGAAGACCAGCAGCGGAATTGTGCCGGCAGGTGGAGTCACCTGGAACGAACTCGTGCTTAGCGCCTGCATACCACCAGACGACACACAAGTTGCTTCTGCTAATTAGTTCTGATCATGCATTCGCTGAAAAAGTCCAAATATGACAAGCAACGATGGCAGTGAACTAAACGTCTGCAGCTGTCAGCATCTCTGTTTGTTGCTACTATTTAGACCGATGCATAGAAAACCTGAAATAAAGACAAACAAGGGGGCTTATCATATTGGCCTTCGGTATACAGAGTACATTGACTGTCGGCATGATAATATAAAATAATACTTTATTTTATATTATCATGCCGATAATATTGATAATCTTTCTAACCACTTACATACATGTTCTTGGATAACGATCATAGTTTAGTTTTTAATAAAAATTAATTAATCGTTAATTTTTGAAAGGTTAACTACTAATTTTTTTGATCACTATCGGCTCTACTTTTTTAGTTTGCGAGCGCACCTGTTGAGGCCCGGATGTTGCATCGGCTGCGATCAGATTCTCATCTGAAGACTCGGACCTGCTGATGTCCTTGCGGTCCTTCTTCTGTCGCTCCTGTAAATCCAGGCACAGAAGCAACGCTTTTCCCAGAATAATCTTTGGCTCAGAGCACAAACCTTTCAGGCTTTGCGTCTGACTGGCGTCGCCGGACCACCAGCTAAGCCTACCGCCAACATGCGACACTGATCATCAAATAAAGAATTTACTATTGATGTGTCATGATATTCATCGAGTTACTGTTAACATAGCTGTTAACGTAACATGACTCAAGTCTGTGAAACTCTTGCCTGGAGTCACTGCGTGGCAGTAGGACTGCTGGGCTTAGAAGCCGCAATGTCAATATGTGACCAGTGTCAACATCAAATTTATACACCGCAATATCACGAAAAATCTCTATTGCGCTGAGCACACTACAACCCGTGGAGAATATCAATATCTCAATGTACAGTATCCGGCAAAAAGTACAGTTTTTAAACCACGCCTAAAGCTACTGCTGCAAAGCGATGGATCATGGAGATTGTCCGGTAATGAGTTCCAAGCCATCGGACCCCCAACAGCGAAAGCCCGACGGCCGAATGTATTTTAACGAAACCGACCAAACTGCAAAACAGTGAGGAAGTGTCGACTGGCAGATCTCAAATGCATCGCGAGTCCGACACCTAGCGATTAGATGAGGAACAAGATCGATCGATCAAACCAATCAATTATCAATGAATCAATCAATCGTTTATTTGCTCAATAAAACAAAATAATTTACTGCTTAAAGTTTGCACAATAAAATTTAAACTGAGAAAAACGATCATCAACGAAATCAACCAAATTTAAGCTACGGTTGTGTTCTTACGAGGACGGCCGGGCAGATGGCGGTTGGAGGCAGAATATGCTGTTTGAATTCTCCAAAGTCACATTCCGGCTTGACATGCGAGGCACACTTGTTGTGCAGCTACACACGGCACAATAGTCTGCATAGCTGTACAACAGTACACGTGTGTATTCCAGGTTCTTTGCAACACTAATAGCTTATTACCTATCTGACATATTTTACTAACCAGCACATCAATATGAGCACACAATACATCGACATAATAAACGCAATAAAACGCTGTGCTAGAAAAACAGGAAATTAAGATAGCACTAACTCGTAATACTACTTTGAGAAAAAAAACTTCAAAAATTGACCTCAAATTACCAAATAACTTATACTGCTCACACGCTTGTGCTCAGGCAATTGAGACCTCGAACAAAAGAAGTGATATTCTCCACGGCAACCAACCACATAAGGACGTAGATTGCTCCAAATGTAAACGACGCGAACTGCAAAAAGCGTGCTCGAATGTTAACATTATTCCGAGTTTCTGTGCAGCAGTACGAAATAGCTCGCAATGAGAACGTCGCCATGTGCGTGCGTGCGTGCGTGCGCGTGACGCTTACGCTGATTTTGCACCAGCGACAGTGAAGACCGTTCAACGACTTGATAGACTTGCGACAGCGATCGCATTTCCCCGGACAGTTGGCCTCGACCCAATGATGATTCATTGCCTACAACAATCATACAACGACACATTTAGTATGTAGGTAACTAAGTTAATACGAAAGCCTGGCGACTAGAGTAGTAGCGTTATACGGCGGCGAACTTGACGCGGACTTTTCCACTGAGCTTTGCGTGCGCAGACTATCACACTCGCCAAGTTCGTTCTATAGTATTTATATGCGATCCGTTGACAGAGAGCGCTGATGAAACAAAACAGGACGTAGCTTAACGGACGTAGCACGGCGTCAGTCAGCTTAATATATCGGTCAGTTAATGAATTGCGAAGACGTATTCAATTTACTCGCGCTGATACTTTTTACCGGACGAAAACCTTCCGTACATCGAACACACTTTAATAAAATATATTTAATTACGGCAAGCGTTGATTAGACGGGGTTGTGCTTCAATTCATGTGCAGCGACTGTTATTAAACACTCCTAGCCTCATACAACACGAAAACCGTTTGCTCATTGCCTATTACTGGTTGGACCCAAAGCCCGTATACTCAGATCTAAACCATGTCTCCCAAAGTTCAAAACCTTGTGCTGAAAGACACCAGTGCAAATTGCTTGCTTACTTGCTTAGGCTGTCTTCCTGTTTATCAGCGTATTTCTACTCGTCGTCGTCGTTAACGCGTAGTCGGCGAGGACCGTAGCGTCACCCCCGAATGTCCACGTGACGAAGCTCGTCTCCAAAGATCAGCAGGCGAGGAGTTGTTGTCTCCGCGAAGCTGGTCGAGCCACCTGTTCCTGGGGCGGCCTGGACGACGTCTCCAGCTAGGGTCCGGGAAACGACCGAGTGTCATGTCGACGTGGCACCGCAAAGCCTGATGGGCCGGAGTATCCTCGGCGAGCCTGGTTACGTGACCGTATTTCTACTGCACGTCCAAAATCTCACTAAACTTTGTAATTAGCGACGTCGATTTTCGACAATCTGCACCGTTTTCCTTCGAATTTCACTGCGATTCAGCAGCACATTCGGTTAAATTCAAAGGTCCAACTGTTTGCAGTGGACTTCGTGTCACTTACCATGGTCGCCTTCCTGGACTTGACGTAAGTCGTTATGCAGCTTGAGGGGGCACGGGCGACGCAACGTTCGTGGACCGTGCACTTACAGACTAGCAACAAACACGCACACACCATGCAGGCAAATTGTGGTCTGACATGCACCGCCACTGTACGAAATTGTATTAATAAACGTCTTAGAAGAAAGCACTCACGGCGTTCAAAGCTCCGCCGGGGAGTGTGTTTTATCCTTGGACGTTTGTGGACATTGCAGTAGTACAAAATGTCATCAGAAATTCGTCCAGAAAGTCCTCGATCAGTTTCCAAATTCAGAAACCCTGGGTCCGGATTCTAAAGTCAGATCGCCGCCAAAATCTGACTGGTTGGTCCGTGAACCACTTTTCACGCCTCAGTAAAATTATATCGAAATCCGTTCGTAATTTGCTGAGATACATTGTAAAGTATCAATTATTTACGCCCTATCTCCTAGTGGTAAAAAAATCCTGGATAATAATCCACAATCCACAAAAAATATCAGATCGCCACTAAAATCCACAAGCGTCGTGCTTCGGACGTGGTCAATCCATCCACAACATTTTAACAAGATCTGTACACAACTGAGTCTGAGTAATCCAGGGGACGAACAAACGATTGCGGAGAGACTATACGCAGCGAGCAGCGTTTCTTCAATTTTAGACGGGTCGTTTATTCTTTTTATTTTATAGCACCGTGTACTCGACTTTTTTTCTGGTGTGATGTTTTATTGTAATTTGTATGTAGTGCGCGTGCTGCATTTCGACTGACTGAACGTACATCGACAACAGAGTCCTTGTTTGCCTAGTCCGACGAGCAGGTTGAGACAGAGGTTGCAGTAGGCCGGCTTGTTGAAGTGCTTCAACCTCCACGAATGCGTTCCGTCGTCCTTCACGTTCTGCACACCAACGAACCAACGTTCTTCCGTCGCGTTCTCACCGTACACAGCTGACAACATTCATTTATTAGGCCGATGTTTCTTTTCTTTTCTTTCTTTCTTTCTTTTTCACCGCGAGATCTCCACTAACAAAAAAGTTATAGGCGCGCATGTTCACCCCCCACTGAGGTCTGCCACCTTGTCGTGGTGGTGGGGCTTTTGCACCGATGACCCGGACGATTATTTAATCTGAAGGAGAGGAGCTAACCAAGCGCAGACCGCCTAATAGGAACAACCATAGGCCTACTACTGGTGATTTGTTCGGCTTCACAGCCGATGTTTCGGCTTCACAGCCGATCACTGCGACCTTCTGGTTACATCGGGGCTGCGCATTGGCTCGAACTGATACGGCCTCAGCGCTGGGCAGGTGTAACAACCTGCCCACCCCGAAGGTAAGGTAAGGTAAGGTAAGGCATGTCCACCCACCCAAGATCAACACTGCACGTGCTGTGTAGGCTAATGTAACTGCGTTCGGGACACGTGACGTTGCTACGAGCGGGATTTTAACCCCCTCCCCTTTCCCTAAACTGTCTCCCCAGTCGGACTTACAACGCCGGGCGGCCTCAATTTGGGCTCTGCCCCAAATTTCTAGTTTATTCATTTAGCACTGACATTCACAGTTACACGACACGAGTTAGAGCACACACAAAAACAATGACTGCTCAATGACGATTGCGTGGTTGATGAGACAGAGCACTATGAGAAATGATGCGTGTTGTCCGCGCAACTATGCAAGCAGTTCTTTTACATCCGGCCAATTGTATCAAACGTTTGTTCAGAAATATGAGGGCAAACACCTAACGTTCTAAAAAACGGAATACACGATAGCGTATGTCAAACAGAATAAACACACAATAAGTAAGTAAGACCGTTGATGATGCCGTAGAACAGCTTTAAGCATTTAACAAAGTGACAAAACTGAACTAAACAGAACGAGAACAGGAACAAAGGGGACTCGCGGTGATTAGGGCAGGGGAAACACTACGAAAGAAACTACAAGCTATGAAGACAACATCAAAAACAATATCCGCCAGTTTACCCAGAGCATTTGTCATATTAAAAGACACAAACTAATAACATGAAATCTGTTGTCTGATAACTTTGAAATTAATTTCCTCGACGCATTATTTGATGAAGCAAAATTACACAGGAAACAACTGGTTCATATATAACTGCAATCAGTGGCACGAGTTGCAATATTGCAAGCACGGATGTTACCCCGCCCACAGAGAACGGAACCACGCCCTGAATTTCGGGCATAAAACGATAGCACAAAAACTAATTACATTACAAGATCGTCAAGCATTGCTAAAGGCTAAGTACTGTCCGCGGGTATCCGCAGCAGCACGCACACAGAAAAACACCAAAAAACCCACGTGACCTTGACCTTTGACCTATGACCTTGAAATTCAATATAATTCTAAAGGTTGTCGAGGTACATGTGCGTGCAAAATTTCATCGAGCTAAGTGCAGCGGTTCATGAGTTATCAACAGTGCACTAGATTTAGGACAACTCTAGACTTCGATCGCGAATATCTCTGGAACGGATCAAGCGACTGACAAGCGGAAAACGGCGTTATCAACCGCGATTTCCCCCATGTGCGATAAAAACCTTTTGGTGAACTTTGGTCCCCTAACTAAAAATGGCCTTGACGTTTGTCCCATGCCTTTGAAATTCAACAGGGTTCGAGCGGTTGTCAAGGTACATGTTCGTGCAAAATTTCATCAAGCTGAGTGCAGCGGTTCATGAGTTATCGTGCTAAAAACCTTTTTTGCCCTATGTCAATGTCAATCAAATATTTATATAGCGCCAAATGTCGAAGGTCGAATCTGAGGCGCTATCTTGCAATCCGGTTCTGTGACCGTGACCTTTGACCTATGACCTTAAAATTATCTGGGTTTCATCAAGCCAAGTGCAGCGGTTCATAAGTTTTATACTGCATTTTTAATTCCAAAAACTCTAAAAACGTGTTTGTTTTTCCACTATTTACCAGAATTTACTGGAAATGAAAATGTCGTTGCATGTTTGCTAGCAGAATAGCCAAACAGTACCAGTTAATTACGCAGTTCTGAATACTACTGGCTGTCGGCATCTGTTTGGTTTCACGTAAGGCAGGTAATTATGGCTAATTTGTGTGCTAAGAATTTTGAAATTGTTTGACCACGCTGGTGGTATCAAAATGTTCTGTGTCTGGCACGAAGTGGTTGGCAATCAACTTTCTCACTTTCACTTCTAGTCACGCACGAGTTCGTACGAGTAGAGCACATGGTGAACCTAAAAAAATGTTACAACACGAAAATTACGATATCTCAGAAATGCGTGAATATTTTTGTACCAAATTTTACCCATTTGTTTTCAAGACAACTGTGCAAAAGTGTGCTGCTTTGTGCTGCGTTTACTTGGCATACGCCAAATTAACGGAAACGCAAACTTAACAAACGAATTTTGCAACAGAAGGTTGACGTTATAAAAGTAAGCTTAATCGAGCGCCCAGTACCAACTTTGTTACGACTCGTAAAAAAGTTGGTACTGGGCGCTCGATTAAGCTTTACTTACGACGTCAATGTGACGTCATTATTGTGTTTAAATTTAGAATGTTAATCAACGTTTTGATATTTTAATGAATAATTCATAACCACGATCTTCCCAATGAAACGTCAGTTCGAAAATCTGTTCTGCGTTATCGCAAACGTCTTGCCGCATGCATCAAAGATGAAGGCGGACATTTTGAGCATTCGCTTAATTAACACGTATTATCTCCGATTAGCTAGTTAAGCTTGTGCAACACTTTTTCAGTGTTGGAAATTTATGACTAGCTTGATACTTTACGCTGTTGATTAGTCTCAATCGAACATTGACTGTGATGTTGCACCACGTCGGGAAATACGAGGGTCGTATAACTAGGCTAACGCTGTTGAGTTGCGTAAATCGCACATTGACTTTGATGCTGCACCACTTCGCCAAATATTAACAGAATGTAGTAAAATTAAACTCGTTTATGAAGTATTGTGTGCTAAACAAACGAGGAAAATTTGGTATAACAATATTCATGCATTACACAGATATCGCAATTTTTGTGTTGGGACATTTTATTCTGACTGACCCTGTATAAATAATATGTACATTTCTTATCACCTTCCATTTGTTAGTGGGGATCATTCCCTCCTTGATGCCCTGTCAACGTGTATTTTTTCTCTCTGTGTTATGTTTGTACGGCATGTTGTTGTTGACAAACAGGATTCATTCATTGAGTCATATAGCAATGGGCAGACGTACGGCATCAAGACCAAGCAGAACGAGCAGAGGAATCGTCGTCAGGCCGCCACGCTTCCACTCATCCAGCGACACCGTGCCATTCGAGTCATAGTCAATCTCAATCATCATGTCTTGAAGTATCTGCACAGCACAGCACGGCAAGCATTATCGTCATCATCATCATCATCAGCAGCAGCAGCAGCAACAGCAACAGCAGGCTATCAGCCTTATCGCCGTAATTGTCGAAACTTTGGTAGGCTACCAATCGAAAGCGCGTGTTAATCTTCCTATTAGTGGCCAGTAACAACATTGGTCCTATATCCACCTACTCGGAGATACGGCGACCTAAATGCCAAAGATCATAAATTTTCCGTGCCCCGGACTGTCATTTAATGCCCTTGCTCGGAGTGGACCCATTCGAATTGTTAAACCATACAACGCTGAGAGCACAGTGCCGAGACACAATACCAGTGCGTGACAGACGGACCGAAGGACGAACGGACAAATTGGCACATCAACTCCAATGCAGTGCTCTGCATAGCAAGCTATGCTGGCGCACTGTATAACAGCACAACGCGACGAGTTCTTCATCGCAGCCAATCAGAAAAGGGATTACCTTATGATGTCATACGAATGACATAGATGCGGCTTCCACGTGGCTGACTTAACATTAATTCAGGACACGTTTACGTTGATGCTAAATACACTGACATAAACGTAGCGAGTAGCGACTTCACTGTGTTCATCTTTACCTTCGCCGAAGAAGGACGTTATGATTTTGCTTCTCTATTTTCGGTCAGCAGGATTAGTCAAAACACTGTGGACATATTTTGATGAATTTATGAACGGGTGGGGCATGTGGTGCAAAATGACTAGATTTTGGTGAGGATTTGGAGCGGTTATTATAATAATCCGGATCGGAAAAATAGGCGGAGGTTTACGCTCGCCGAATGTTTCTATTGCGTTATTTATTTCTGCGGGAAAATCCTTTCTTCTGCATCCAGTTACAGCTTTAGACATCGAATAAGTAGAAACTAAATTAAAAGTTGTCAACAAGTCAACAAGTTTACAGTTTATTACAACAGCGTTAGCATCCCCGGTTCGTTTCGTCAAAGTGCTGACAAGATACGAAATCGTGAACGTTAACAGGCTTCAGTTTTGTTCCTATGGACGTCGGGCTTTCTCTGTCGCCGGCCCGGTGACGTGGAACTCACCACTGAGACATTTATTTATTTATTAATTTATTTGCAGACAACAATAATCATGCAGTAGCATACAATAACTCTTAATAAAGCGCTACTAGGCCTAGTTGTCTGCTGGCTGTCACAGGACCCATGGCCGCTTTGTGACGCCAGTACACGTTGGTAAAACATAAAATACTCAGTACCTCAGAAAAAAATTGACAAATTTACGTTTCGAAGAGACGCCTTAAAAGCACTAAAACTAATCTAGAGCGTGATCCTGTTCAGACCATCTCTGTCTTTGGCGAATACGTACGACATTTTTCTTTTCAGAATACTAATGTATGCAGCGCATTAGCGGCTTTCTCGCATTGATGCGCTATATAAATTCACGTCTTACTTACTTAATTACTTACTTAATTAAGCGACTGCTGACGATGCAATCAGCAAGCTGGTTCCATAACGGTATACGCCGCTATAGCAAAAAAATGCGACAGCAAAGTTGCTAAGTTTTTTTTATCAGAATGATATGGATAAAATAACTAAACACGAACAGAAATGCAGAAGCGGAGCAACTGAAGGGAAACAGCATCGGTGTAGGCCTACTGGTAAATTGAGCTATACCGTGATCCGTGAGCAGATAAACCTCAACAAATCCCGGCGGCGGCGGCGGCGGCGGCGGCTTACCGGCTTAAGCTCGGACACGTCCCAGCCAAGATACTCGGCGACTGTCATCATCTGGTTCACGATGCAATCCAGCTCCTAGGCACCACACACACACACGCCCGCACACACGCAGATCTATATATATACGACTCGCAATCCACTGAATAACGCATCGCCGCCGCCCCAACTATTCCCGGACCTTAATTCCCATTTCGCGCTGCAGGCATTAATGTCAGAATATATATATACACTGAACGAGCCTAGTCGAACGACGGGCCTACGTGCAAATGGCTGAGTGAGTAACACAGTGGACGCCATAATGCAGTGAACACACAATACGCCTTTATCACTGTCAACAGTACGCCACGCATCGATCATGCGTCGGCACGCAATTATTTTTGCCAATACGTTGCTGAACTGTAAATTTAATCCATCTCGGAGGAGCAAAGCTGCACTAAGCTCATGCCTCATGGTTTTTGGCCGTATAGGTTGTATCGTATTTTCGGTGGCGTAACGGACACAATGTTTAAAGGGACAGCAAATGTGGGAGAGGTGCAAACAAAACAGTCGACAACGAAACGCTGATAACGTCGCCGATATACGAACAGGAAACGTTGTTAGCCACTGGGCGGTTTGCTGCATACTATTCATTTCATTTACTGATTTTTATTCGCTCGTTTGCAGTGGTGTATTGCTAAAATAGAGGTGGGTATACGCTAGAAATGAGGCACCGAAGGTGCCGAGTA
>Ga0056124_1000786_pt1 | contig 10823 bp, 5 predicted proteins | sample WorMetHEROISLAND_2_FD_70069 | JGI IMG/M metagenome (GOLD analysis project Ga0056124, IMG submission 70069) | Marine gutless worms symbiont microbial communities from Max Planck institute for Marine Microbiology, Germany - Olavius sp. 4 HERON ISLAND | ecosystem: Host-associated > Annelida >... | reverse complement strand
GTATGTAACGTCTTTGGACGTGTGTCATGGTTCAACGATTTTATCGGCCGATTTTCTCAGGAAAATAAACCACGCCCACAAAAGTTGGCCAACTTTATCGTTCGTCTGACGTCCGCTTAACACTGTTTGCCCACTCGTGCAAAATGTCATTATAATCTTGGCGTTTTCACGTTGAGTAAGACACCTGCTGAACAGTCTCGTCGCATAACCTGCTGCAGTGAATCAGAACTGCGGAGTATACACGAAGGGTACAGTAATGAAAAGAACTCGCGTAAATTATTGTTTTTGGCACTCCCGCCCACTACTGCATCAGAATTAGGCCTAGTACTGTGCACAGACACAGCTTTCTGTCGTTGGTATTAAGTTATAATATAGATATGCCTAATGATCAGAAAAATAAAACAATTTATTGCACTGGTGCCCAACTACGGAGAATTCCCCCGGGTGTTTTTGAGACGCGTGGCTGGTGCGCTGCGGTAGCTGTGTATAGGCCTACGCCTACTCGATCATATCCTGCTGCTGTACCTGTCCACTTGCCTGCATCCAGTCTGATAACATACCTGCAGGTATCGCTCGGCGGCGCCCGTATGGCTGATGGTAATGGACTCGGATTGGTTGCGGAATGATTTGCTGTATGTTGCATGGATCGACGTAGCGGACCGGTCTGCCGGAGATAATGGATGACAAACCTCAGTTTACATAACATCGAGAGATCGGACGGTAGCTGCTGTTGGGTGTCGACTTCCCGGCACATCAATACAGCAGACCGGCAAACGTTTGTGTCAGTTCACCTTGAACTCTTCATTCAGCATGATACAACACAGCCTACGTAGACTACTTTTACTGTTTACAGGTGTCCTCACCACACGCGGGCCAGGCGTACACACTTAGTAAGACGAGTCATATAAACCGAGTCACGGCTAACACTCTACGATGACTGAAATGGCCTACACTGTTTATAGTATTTGGCAAAGTAAAACGTTTTCTACGTACAGCTTGTACTGTACATATTACGGCGCTGGTTGAGAATCACTGGTTCGTATGCTTTATGACATATTAACCATTCGATCTGTGTGACCGTTACAATATAATTATGCAGTAGCCTATAAAAGAATTCAAGGCCAATGGTTAAACATAATAAAAATATAAGCTAAACAAAGACGCTGCAGGAAATGCTGAAACTCGCGGCAATTTATTATCCAGATGTGAAACGCAAATGGAAGTAGTGGAGATTCAGAAAACTCGGCAATATCGGGACATCTTAAGGTCGCTAATGCTATGTGTTGGCCTAACTATACTGAGTGAGTACCCGACTGCGACTGGCAACTTGCAAGCCTCCGGAGCGATCGGCCCATGACCGACCGACATTACAGCAGCACTCCTTGACTGTGGCGGCGTCTCTGTGTGTGCTCAGAAAGAGAAGAATAGACAAGAGGCTGCGATGAAAGCAATAAATAAGACAGCCAGCCGTTGGTGTTGACGGCGACGTGATAGACTGATAAGTCTTCAACTGCACGAGTTCCGCGGACCTACCGACAGCACACTGAATGTGCTTACGATAAGCAGCAGCAGCAGCAGCAGACGCCCGCAGCGCGTGTGCAACAGAATGCTAGCGGTAACGCTTGGCGTCGATCCATCGCAAAGCGTTGTTCACAAACACGTCGCCGGCAATCGCGAAACAGTTACCAGCCGTGCTAAGGGTCGACCGATGCGAAGCAAGAGGCACAGAAGTAGCTTTGCTGTTGAAACATAACGATGAAAGATTGATTACATGCTAGTGTTCTTCTGTTCTTCAAAGGCACGCCAGTGGTCTTGCGAAATATCCTAGTCGTTTACCGGTACAATGTTGTAAGTCAATAATTCAAACTCAAATTTCAATAGCAACTACATCTAACTTCTCACAATTTATTCTCGCATCTGGCCTAAAATAAGACTTCTAGGGGGAAAACATTAAACAGAACTTAGGCGTTTGAAATGACAGGATACCGTAAACGTTTGACGGTTTGAAAGTTTCTTCGGAGTCCAGAACAATGGAATAATTGGGTACCAGAGAAGACTGGCATCCAAGCAAAACGTTGAGGTAAGATGGCGTATTAAAAATTGTCACATAAGCCTATTACGGTTTGAATGAGACACGATAGATAAAGGCACAATAGTCTGAACTACCGGTAAAGGTACTTCGCTACGTGCATTCTGCAAAACATGAAAACAGGCGTTTTATGTTATTCGGCGCCAAGCAGCTTCTTTACGACCGATCTATTGTTCTGCACGTTCGTCATAACATTTCTGTTGGCCGTACATTGTTGCAATTTGCTGGGGACGATAAATGAGTGAATGCAGTGTGAGCGCTCTTCGGTGTCGTCACGATATGCTACGTACTTTCATCTGGTCAAATGCTAGGACGAACAGTGTTTACCTGATATGTTTTCATCCATTATGAGTAAGATTAACAAGGACCAAAGTAATTTGGTAAAAGACGGAATCGCTGTGGCAACTGGCAAATCCACCCAGCTCCTCGTTTGTATTTTGCATTGTGTTTGTAGATGGCAGCATTGGCTGCAATTTGCAATTGCGTGTTTTGGCTGGGTGTTCGACCCCAAATCTCCCCTTGGCCTGCAGAGGTCAAGGACTCCATTTAACACAATGTGTCATTGAACCCCGCAAATGTACCTGTCAAATGGCATCTAAATCCGTCGAACGGTTTAAGCAGGATGCGCGAATGTGACAGACAGACAGACAGACCACGCTACGGAGAAATGTGTAGGAATGGGCGGAATCGCTTGCGCTGCAAGAGCGATTCCGCCTAAAACTGTTTCACGTGCTGTTTCAGTTAAATGTCACACATGAAACGCTTTTGTCAGTGTCCGTCGTGAACAGCTTAAAACTGCACCGAGCTGCCGTAACGAATACTCCTATTATTGCTGCCAGATACAAGTGCTCGTTGATCAAACAGAAGCACATTCTGGAGTATTATCCAGCAAATCTGCGATGCAGAAAGTTTCTATAGAAATATATAGAATGTATACATGGATAACTGTGACTGAACTCGGCCGCCAACTGGTCTTTTCTTCTCGTGTCATATGTTGCCGATTTATTACAGTCTGTTCTGCATGCATGCAGAGCTGTCGCTATACTCGATTGACTTCAAACAACAAAATAGCCTACGTCAACCATATCTGTGAAGTCTGAACGAATCGATATTCGCATCACTATGCCACAAACTGACTTCAACACTTCAACATCCGCTCTTTAGTTTAGCATTTGACAGTTTTTTAACGATTTACTTGTTTATACTATATAGCCAATGCTACATGCATTGTTGCATGCATTGTTACATGTAGTTAAAACTTTTCACTATTCAAAGGCAGTACAGAGTGAAGGGGTAAGTGGGACTTAAGTATGGATTTTTTGGCGTCTGAGCAGAACTATCGACAGAAGTCTTGCTGACAGTAATGATACGTTTAAGAACAATTTACAAAACAGATATTTTGGTACAATGGGTCACACACTACAATAATTTCATGTTTTGGTTCTTTCTTTTTGCAATGCATATTTCAGGAAAATGCGCCAAGCTTAAAAATATTTTTCACATGTGTTAACCACAGCTTTCACCGATTATTCGACTTTACATCAGACGTATGCATTCTATGTCGACGTCCACGTCAGGATTATTTTACAGTTTAGACACCGCTTTTCGTACAAAGTTAAACAAAAAATCTGAGCTAACGTTCATGAGACGCGCGACAACATCAGTTTAATTTCATACGCAGGTTGTCTTGGTTTAGGCCTACCTTTAGTAATTTCGACGACAATTCACTCTTTGAATGTGGGTCGCAGCCTAAAATGGCGAAACATTCACTAAAAAACCAGCTAATTTTTCGATTTCAAGGTCGACCAAGGTCATCGATGTTGGTACCCCCGGAAAGGTCGTCAGTAGTGCTTGTTATGATAAGCAGTAAGTCTGTGTCTATCTGCAACACCGTGCCCATGCTAGATTAGCCGCCATAGAAGAAATCGCGTGTTTTGAAGGGGGTACCCAAATTTGATGCCCTCGTACGGAGGACTCCGTGGACCTAAAGTGTCGAAACTTACACAGTTAAAATCTACCTTTAATGCTAACAATTTCGTATGCAAATTGTCTTGGTTGAGACCATCTCCAGTGATTTAGGCGCAATTCACTCCTGAAATGTGTGTCACAGCCTAAAATCGCGAAAAATTTACCAAAATCCCCCGTTTTGGTGTTCAAGGTCGTCAATGTTGGTACCCCCTGAAAGCTCGTCAGCAGTGTTTGTTATGATATGCAGCAAGTCTGTGTCTATCTGCAACCGTTCTCACGCTAGAAGAGTTAACGGTGTGAAATAACGAATTCTTAGGGGGTACCCCTATTTGATGCCTTCATTCGATGGGAATCTCCTCACACCGCGGCACGAAATTTGGTCGCGCCAAACTAGACACTCTACGCTACCATGCGGTAAAAACTAGGAGTCTCTATTTCACCTGGCCTTGAATCGGTACCACTTCGTGACAGACGGACAGACAATCAGAGAGACAGACGGACAGAATTACGATAGCTAGTAGTACGAACTTAGCACAACGTGCTGTCGCGCGTAAAAACGTGTTTCATGCGGGAAAAAACGTTAGCGAACGCAAACTTTCAAGTGCCGACGAACAAGTTACAGAAGACACACATGCAGGCACGCACGTAAATCGATCTGTGTCGAAGTTGTATGTCTAAGTTGTACTAGATAATGGAAGTGGTGGCGCCCGCTTTTGGGTCGTGGGAGCTCGGCTAAGCAGTCAGATGGTGGCCAAAACATTGCCAAAAGGGCATTTTACTTGCTTTGCGCTTGCAAAGTAAGTTAGCCTTTGACTCCCCTTCGGCGCCGCAAATCAAGTCACGAATTCAGACGAAGTAATGATGGAACAGTGTGTCAACGTCACGAATCTCTATCGGACGACTGCGATACGATGGAATGGTTGTAAATGTGGAATTCACGGTAGTGTCCGTACGTACGCTTCATCCAACGCCATGAGACAGCGCGCGTATAATGCTGCTGTTGCTGCTGCTGCCGCTGCTACAGAGACGGCGCAGCAGAACTGAAACTGGATGCCGCTCGGTGCCAGTGCAGTGCCTGCGTCAGTTAGTCGAAGTCGCGGGAATCCGACTTTCTGCAACAATAATCGCTGCTCTGGGCGTTTTCCGCTTCACGGCCAGTGACAGTTTTAACGGGTCTGTGTGACTGTAAACTGACTGCAGTCATGGCGACGTTTGACGCGCTGTGTGTCCTTGTCGTGATCATTGCTGCCAGTCAGTTCATCGACGCTAACAACGTCTGCTACGTCGAAGAGTCCGGGTGCAAGTTCCGCGTCACCGTCCTGCCGATATCCAGCTGCCCCGCCAACCAAGTCAACGACCAGCCCGACATCACCAAGGTATTGTATCCATGTCGAAATTTTGCTACTGACAAAATATTGCTAAAACGAGGGAAGTTGTAGGTTATAGCGCTTTGTGTAAATACTACTTATGACAGCGGTTAAGGCCTATTCGTAACAATTTTTGATACAAATGTGCAAATGAAAGAGAAAATATTCAACTAGCAACTAAAAACATAACAACTAAACAATGTATAATAACAACCAAACAATGTATATTTAAATGTAGGTTTAATAATTATCTAAATTGATACGTGAAACTTGATTAAGTGTACGTCATTGCTCCAATACTAATCTGTTGTTTCGGCGGATAGCGACCAAGAACCGCATTGTTCGAGTTGTGCCGGGCATTAGAAATTTAGAATGTGCATGGAATTTTTTTTTCAGCGCACTTGCAGTACTGCTAAGATTAATAATATGCAAGTGATATTGTAAACGGACAACTCTTACAAAATCATATTTTATGTTTCTTTATACACGTATAAAGAGCAATGTTTAGAAGCTTATTCTTAGTGCAATCATAAAATGTTCTTCTCGAAAAACGCTTCTTTGTATGCTTTTAATCGCATGTAATACTGCATCGGGACTTAACAGTTGACAAGCTAATCGATTAAAATCGAGTTCCAAATATTTAAGCGTTATTAACTATGATTATTGAATAGGCCTAGTGTGGAAGCATTTTCACGTTTCGTTATGTGACACGTCAGGAAAACAGTATCAGGCCCGTGCACGGCGGCGGCGGCGGCGAGGACGCTACAATACCGATGAAGAAGCTCGAGCTGCTGGAGTCGAAGCTCGTCAAGATGATGGAACAATTGTCGATCCGTTCACTGCGTCACATTCGTCAGATCCGCGCCGACCTGCGGCAGATGACGCAGTCCGTGACGGCCATCAGGGCGAGGACGCTGCAGAAGGGCGGCGGCGGCGGCGCGCTGGACGCGGTGGGAGGTGGAGCCGGGTCAGGCGTCGTCAGCCGACCGGCTGGGGGACACTCACGCTGCCCGCACGAGTTCGTCGGTGTCGGCCGCTGGCGCACTTGTTATCGCTTCTCCAACTTCGAGGCTTCATGGCACGAGGCGCGGGAATACTGCTCGGCGTTCGGAGCCAACCTCGTCTCACTCGACTCGATGAAAGAAGCCTACATCATCGATTATCTCATCAAAAGTCACCCAGGTGGATATCAGATTTACAATTACTGTTACAGATTATGGACTCACAAGCAGAAAGTGCCTTTATTGTCCATGTTTCATCATCTATTTATCAAGCCTGTCATCGGACTGAGACAACTTCACCAAAACGTATGACAGATACGTAAAATGGCAGAAATTGTTGACATAAATATTATGCACTTGAACACTTTCGATATCGTATAATATTACTGTACTGTTCAATTGACGTCTCGTTTAAATGCTGAAATTTGTGCATGTGAGTGACTTTAGTGAGGTATTTGAAATGCTGGATCCAGAAACAGAAAATGAACTAGTATATCAGGTAGCGTTAGTGAGGCGGGAAGGATCGTACGAGGGGAGATCAAAATGTTTTGCGACTTGACTATAAAAAGTACTAGCAGTGTTGCCAATTACAGTCCATTGTTTAACATGTTCATCGCAGAGTTCGATGCATTAGTGTCATTTTTTCTGCTAAACTGTTTATGCCAGTAAAATGAAACCGATGTGTATGTCCTTCCAGCCAGGCGTCTGCCACAGACTTTATTTTATGACTGTTTGCATAGCGGACACCAATAAAAAGCTATTTCAAATCTGAAAACATATAATAGTTGCTGTGTGTCAGATCACGTCTGTGTGCATGGTGATCTCATTGTACGAAGCCAGAGTCATGAGCAGCTTGTTGGGTGATGTGGTAGACTTGTGGGTTGGACTGCAGTGCGAGATTTAGGGGAGAGCATATGGGGCTTGCTCCCAGGCCCCCTCACGTCAGAGGCCCCCATGTAACAAGTGACAAATCTTGTTTAGTTTTGCATCAGCACAACTGATATAGGTAACTGTTAATTTTTAATAAAATTTTGCTGATATCGTCAAATACTGACTTGACATCGTAATTGACTAAAATGCTCTTATTTGCAGCTGGCACAGATTTTAGCTATTGTGTATTCTTAAGTTGCAAATGAGAAATTCATGGTCGTATCTGTCAGGGCTCCTGCAAAATCACATGCCCCACGGCCTCACGTTGGTAAATCCGGTTGCACACTGGAGAATTTCATGCAACAGCGAGTGTAATTCTACGCTATTTACGTTAGAACTGAAAACCGTTTTTGTTTAACGCTTTATGACGTCATAAATTACAATGACGTCGCACCTGATTTGAGCTCGTATGAGTAAGGGAGAAATATACGTTTTACTGGTGTATAGATTTCGAAAAGTTTTTCAGTCAAATATGTCGAGTTGCAAAACTTTTTGATCGCCCTCGTGCATCACATTCACATAATGGCTCGATGTCTCCAGGACATGGTTTATCTTTCGTCAGTTGTAGTACTTAATGAATAGGTGCGTGTGAGTTAAACTTGTGCTATGAACAGGCATTGAAACTAAACGAATTGACTTGAGGCAAAATCTTTTCCGTGTAAAAGTTATAAATATTATATACGGAACCGAATTGATAACAGCATAGTTTATACATTCTTGTAAGACATTTTTAAGAGCTGATGACAACTTTTAAACAAAAATAAGTCTACAGGCCGGGCTAGTTCGTTTAAGTTTTCGGCGTAGGGCGCGTTGTGATAGTTTGCAGACTACAGACGTCGCGGACATGATGTGTCAGAGAACTGAGCAGTCTATCATAGGTCTGATTCCATGCAGCAAAGAACTTAACGCAATCTACGTCCGTTTATGCAATACTGTCTGTCTTCGCCGGCGGCGGTCACGTGTCACCCAATCAGTTGCCAGTCAAAATATTCCACAGTGATATTTTTAGTACGTCTGCAAACTTCTTCCGCGAAACCGCGATGTCGTTTTGATGCGGTATGATGATTCATGAAGAGTTGGAAAGTATAAGATTGATGACTGTTACTCATTCATTCATTCATTCATTTCTTTATTGCCAACAAATGTCAAAACGCATTCGCCGTTACATATGACTAAAACATATTGTTTATTATACTGTTTATTGAATTCAATAACTTACACGTGTATCGAACCTGAGCCTGCGTTCACTTAAGAGCCACAACAATTGACAAAACTGTTTCTCACACACCGGCGATTAAAAATATTTTGAGTGCATATGTGACGATAAATAGAACGAAATACTTTCAGTAGTTTTCAGTTTCTTTACGCGACAGTTTTGTCGTGCTACGTCTGTAGCATGCCGAATAAATAGCGCCTATTGCATTTTTAGAGTAAAGAATTTGTCGACTATTTAAAACTGTAACTTTTTATTTCTCGCATTCGACATCAATAAGGCATACAAGAAAATAGTTCTAACTTCAAGCATTTTACTTTTGATTTTTTTCTATAAGTCAGTGCAACAGAAACGTCCGTAGTTTTCAAAACACAGCGTCAGTTGTGTGATGTGTGAAGACTTGGCACTTGGTACGGAGACGTCAAAATCTTTCAGAAGGAAATCTGTGCGATGTCTTGGCGGCGCCGCGCTAATGTACGAATCAAGATCTATCGAGCTGTCAGCACTGATAACCCGCGTGTCCACGCAGGCATCGCTACACCACCAGCACCAGCAGCAGCAGCAGCAGCGCTATCTTGACGATGATGTATCGTTTGCCTACAGACCTTGCACGCCAGCTGCCCCACTTCACCAGTTCCTGGCAGCTTCCTGCCAAACCTTGACCGACATAAACTATTGTCATATTCTTGCGGTGCGGCGAAAGTGTGAAAATGCAAAGCATCAGGAGGCTGCAAACTTGAAAACGGCTATTTTAGATCACTCATTATTGAAATTAGACCACACGCAAGTATTTATATAAATGTATCTTTCACCCAGTAACTGTAATATATTTTCTGCTACAGGTTGACGTGCCTGTTATATCCTACCCGATTAGAACGCAAAAGTGCAGTTAAACCGACATGGTCACCGAAATTAATAGAGATGATGAGGCTTAACAGTTCAGAATATAAATGTGTAACTCCAACTGCTGTTACATAGCAGTTGTAGTATTACATGTAGTTCTTGAATTTACTACCAACGTACAGACGTCCAGCAACTGGTCGGAGGGACGGCCACATATCATGTCGGCACTCGGCGCCGATATCTTTTCTTGTTGATCTTTACAAGAAGAAGATGTCGGCGCTTAGTGCTGACATGATATGTGGCCGTCCGTCCAGTTGCTGGGCGTCTCATGCGTTGACAGTAAATTAGGCCTAACGATTGTTAAGCCTGGTTTGCAGTCATCGCCTGAGCCAACCAGCGCTTGATTTACTAACTTCAGTTACGAGGCAATTTTTACTAGTTTTTGACATCCGGTGACGTTGACCTTTTGAACTATAAGCTGGCATACCAGCCATTCCTTGTCTGGGGATCGTATACGCCAATTTTGGTTCGTCGACGCCTTTTTGTTTTCCAGTGCTGAAGCCGTGCGTGACGGACGGATGAACAGACGGACTGTCAAAACGCGTAATTCGGCAAATCGGATAGCAGCATGACAAAGTCTGCGTGTGTGCGTGTGTGTGTCAGAGTACGAGGGTCCGAAGGGCTGGTGGACGAGTGGCAGTTACGTGGCGCGCAGTCGTCGGTGGATGTGGATCGAACAGAGTCGAATGCGTCCGATGTCGTACTCGCGCTGGGCGGACGGCGAGCCGAACGCTCGGTCGACGATGCATTGCATGCTGCTGTACAAGGACGCCGGCTACCGCTGGCACGACGCCACATGTACCGACCGACACACGTTCATCTGTGAGATGAACTGAACTGAACTGACGGCACGACACACCGACGCACGCATCTTCATCAGCTCAGCTGCAGCAGCAGCAGCCGAGTGGCCGGTCTGACCATAGACGTCATAAGCGTTGGGGCCTTGGGGGAATGCAAAAAAAACGTTAAAACGCTATTTTTATTTTTGAAAAACCGTCTGCAAAGCTTGAATAAAACGTGACCTCTTTTCACCTGACGTATCGACTTAATTCATAGTTTCGGAATACAGTATTTTTCGCCTTCACCAAATTTTTGCATAAATACATATTTAAATCTGTCATTGTTTTATCAGTAACACTGTACTTTTGTATATAAATATTTTAAATTACCGCATAAATACAAAATCTGTCATTACTTCATCAGCATCACTACTTTTTGTATAAATAGTTCAAATTATTATTATTATTATTATTATTATTATTATTATTATTATTACTGACATTTATATGGCGCGAATTCGAAAAATGCAGCAAAAGCGCCAAGTCAACTGTTACAGTCTGCAGCTTCTGTCA
>Ga0056124_1000785_pt1 | contig 10831 bp, 7 predicted proteins | sample WorMetHEROISLAND_2_FD_70069 | JGI IMG/M metagenome (GOLD analysis project Ga0056124, IMG submission 70069) | Marine gutless worms symbiont microbial communities from Max Planck institute for Marine Microbiology, Germany - Olavius sp. 4 HERON ISLAND | ecosystem: Host-associated > Annelida >... | reverse complement strand
CAGGGCCATTTCGATAGCATCCTCATAGGTGAGGTTGTGCAGAGATAGGTCGTTCTTCAGAGTGGCCATCCAGGAGGAGTGGGGTCGTCCAACTGGCCTTTTCCAGTCACTGGGGAACTGTAGTCAGAATTCTCCTGGCGTCGGCTGACTCATCCATTCTGATCAGGTGTCCAAACAACATGAGTCTTCTTTTCTGTATGATCGAAGCAAGGAGAGGTTGTTCGGTTAGGCGCCGCACTTCCCAGTTAGAAACGTGCTGGTACCAGCGTATATCAAGGATCCTCCTCAGGCACCACTGATCCAGAGCATCAATCTTTCTGCTTTTGACAGAAAGTGACGTCGGCTTTTGATAGAGCCCAGCATTCTGATCCATACAGCATTATTGGCAAAATGCAGACATTGTACAGCTTTAGCTTGGTACTCAGGGAAAGCCGTGATTTCCAGATGCAATTGTCGGATTTTTGCATCGCACTGCGAGTGAGGCCACTGCGACGGTGGATGTTGGGGATGGTGCACGATAATACATATAATAGTATCAAAAGAGTAACTTGTATTGCATTACAACATATGGATTTTTCTCTGTTTTTATATGATATGTGTGGTGGCTTGGTGTTATGGTTAACTGGCTTGGTGTTATGGTTAACACTTTTGGTCAACGAATTACTCTATGCTGGTCCCAGTTAGTACTTAGAGTGACCATCAGCAGATGAGTAAACCATCTCGATATGTAATCAGGCACTTAAGTAAACTCAGCCTGGCCATCCCTCCGTGGGTAGGCACAATGAGTAACAGCGATAGCATCCGTGGTCTTGCAGTGTAAGCTGTTGTCTGGCTGAGCTCTAAAGAAATGGGAGATCAGCGCTGCCCTATGGACTTGGTGGTTCAGGAAGGCCTTGACGTGACATTATGTGATGGACATTGACATACACTGGCTGCTGTTTTGCAGTGTTGACGTGCAGTTGCATGTATGTATCTGTGATGTTGTAGAGAAGCTGGCCGACTGTCTGCGTTTGCCGGCTGCACTGTCCCTGCAGGCTCAAGTCTTTCTCTGCTTCCGAGTCCTGCTGCTACGAATCTCATCCCAGCACCTCACTGCTCTCTGGCCCACCATCATCACTGAACTGGTCAGCTATCTAATCGTAATGTAGTAATTATAATAATTACAACAGCAGCAGCAACAATACATGGATTTGTACATAGATGCTGATTGTTGTTAATGTGGCTGATTGTGTTTGGGTTTCATGCTGGCATAACAGCAGGGTATCTGCTGCAAGCAGTCTCTGCTTGTTGTCCGTAGGACACCGAAGATCCATTCGTTGTCACATTCCCAGACAAGTCATATCGGTAGTGTAGCCAGTGCTTCTGTTTCTTATCCTTGCTTTTGTGGCACTTTGCAGATGTGCTTTTGACTATAACTAACTCCCGGTTAGAGTGCTACTGCTTAATAACGTCAGCCGAGTCTTTACTGTACAAAGATTGGGCACTAGACAGGACGCTGCTGCTGCAGATAACGGGAATAAGAATATTAGCTTGGTTTCTGTCAGTTGTCACTCATAAACAAGGAGAGAAATGTTGGGCAGTGTGGTATCTACACTGTGTGTGGTATCCACACTGTGTGTGGTATCCACACTGTGTGTGGTATCCACACTGTGTTCAGGTAAAAAAAAACATTCAGTCTCTTTTTCTTTACCGGCAGCAATGAATACTTAACTTTTTCATTGATGGGATACTTAGTTTATCTTAAACATTCCCTGAAAATTTTGTATAAATTTGAACATTTGTCAGGGAATGTAGAAGAAAACGAGAGTGGGTATTTTCTTTATCTTAACACAGTGTAGTAGATGAATGTAATTGAAGTTGTTGTAGCAGCGTGTCTGCTGAATGTGTGTGTCTGTGCTGTGCTGTTGATGTCAGGTGCACGTGATGCTGCAGATAGAGCAGGAACTAACGCCAGACAATGACGCTGACACCAACGGGTTAGTCTCCTTGCTCACTTCATAATCCGCATCTACTGTAAGTCCGGCCAAATCTGAATTCTGAAAGTCGAACTTCGACACATATAATTGACAGAACCATCCTTTAAAACTGTAAGATCTGTTCTTGTACACGTCTTGAATAATTCGTGTGTGTGTAAGTAAGTAAGTAAGTAAGTAAGTAAGTAAGAAAACTTGGAAGGCGCAGTTTAACTGTGCCACGATCTCAACACCACAACAGAAAAGTCTTTAGCATCTGCTTAGACTGCGATGTTTTACATGCAACGTTGATTGAATTGCTCTGAGTCTGTGGAAGTCTGTGTACGTGGAAGCTGTGGTTGTTTGTAAGCAGTTCTCGACTCCGACTGAAGCCGAGGTATGCTGTAGATTATTGTTGCTCGGCGTGGTCCGTTGAGTGTTACTTACTGCTCAGTGTTGTCGGCTTGTCTTTTCCGTTGGCTCTTTGTCATCCTTTGTTTCGTAGCAGCCATTGCTTCATGGTGAAGTGGATTCCTGCACTGACCCATGTCACTCACTGAGTAGCATTGCGTAGTGTTTTGACGTTGTTGGCTGAGCGGAAAAGATATCAAAACTTGCTGCAGCGCACCCAGCCTAATCTGCATTAATTCCAGTTGTGCGGGTCCTGGCAACTGTAGTCTATTTTCTTGCTAGCCAGATGGTATAAAATTCGCTAAACCAGATTTCTAGTTTTTGTTGAGTATGTGTAACTTTGTATTCCTTACGTTTTTAGTACTTCTCTCCCGAGTATGTTAATAATCTGATCTTTGTCTGTCACTTGCATTCTGCTTTATTGTCATATTTCTTATTGTCATCCGTTTCTTTTTTGGTGTCTTTTTTATTTCTGGTTTATCTCTTGGTAGACCAAGCTGACTGTCTATCATTTGCACTTTGCAAAGACATTGTAGCATATGTTTTGGCATATTTTGAAATTTTCTTTCAGTCATTAATTATGTAGTGTTTGGATTTTGTCCATATGTTTGTTGAAGTGTGGTGCTGTCTGTTGTTTAATTATATTTTATTACTGATTGTTGATGTGTATTAATGTGATTCTGTTACATCTATTGAGAGTTTATCACGTGGGTTGTGTTACAGTATTGAATGTGTTATTTATTTTGATGCATGTTACACAAAGTACTCACTTTTTGTTAGAGTAATTAGGGATTTAGAGATGGTAATTTTCAGTCAGATTTTGATATTCTGACCTATTTTTGGCAGTTAAAGCGAAGCTTGAATTAACACAGCAGTGATTAGCAAGTCATTAATTTTGTGTGAAGTGTCTAGTCTCAACTACAGCAGTGGCTGATATGCCAACAGTTCCAGGAGGCTGACTGGCGGTTATTGTTCACTGACTGAAGAATGTCGGAAATCAGAAACTATTCTGATATTGCGCAAGATTAATTATCTGGCTACGGCTGAATTTTTGTGAATTAATATAAATCTGTGTGGATTCAGATAGCAGTAGTCTGTGAATCTGAATCTAGATACAAAGTGTTCTCTCAGTTGTAGAAAATACAGTTAAACCTCGTTATCTCGCCCCTCGTTAAGCCGCCAAACTCGCCTCTCGCCACGCGTGGGCGTGGAACGGATTTCCTTCAGTGCATTTTACCTCTTTAAGCCGCCATCCTCTCCGCTCGCCCTCGCCACGACCTGGAAGGTATCATTCGGCGCTGGACCAGTGCAATTTGACCGCGATATGTCGCCACAGACTGCATAGTCAACAGCCGCCTGTCCAGCAGTCATCCATCCGCTCAGCTGTCATGCAATAAATCGGTCAGTCTCACCAGACTGACCTGTCACAGTGTGCTGCGTGCCTGAGATGTTGTGGGCTGGCGAGCTGATGCAGTTACATGACGGTACTGAGACTATTTTTATATTGGCGTCATTTGCACTCTGTAGAAATTGTCAAATTTTTGTTTACATATATTTTACATGTACTTTTTGTATGGTTCTATAATTAATGTACTGTATATTGTGTTTTGTGTTATGTTAATGCATTAATGGTGCAAGTGTTTACAATGTAGGATGCAGGCGCCGAAGCTGTCGAGTCTGGACTCATCGTGGTCGGTGACTGGCGGTACAGTCGCAGTCAATCAGCCGTGGTTACAGCTCTACCTGGCTGCATGCAAGCTGCTAGACCTGGCCCTTGTCCTGCCTGCCGACTTTCTACCTCAGTTCCAGCTGTAAGTCCTCTCATTGCTTCCAGGTTATGTTGTTGTAGCGGACTGTCTTTATGTCTGTGTGTGTGTGTGTGTGTGTAGACAAAATGCCTTTTTAAAGTTGTGAACAAATTTTGATGAGATTTTCAAGGTAGAATGCTCATATGCTGTGGATAAATCAGTTACCTTTTGGATAGGATTTGGATTTTTCGTGAATTGCACATTATTTTCCACGACTCTCCACCATTAGAAGATAGTGACACTTTGCACTACATTCCAGCAAGTTATGAACGGGCTTCCCTGATGAAATTTTTGGAGGGGTAAGATTTGACTGAAGGAACGGTCGATTGGATTTCTGTGGCAATCGGGTCAAGGAATTTGTATAAAGGATTGTTTATTCACTACTGCAATGATTATGGAAAGCCAGCAATAGAACATGGCAGTTCCTGGCTGAGGTATGCGCTCAACTAAGTGCTCTGTAATAAACGACAAGAATTCATCAAATTACAACCTTTACTTACTGAATTGTTGATGCTTCGGTAGCCACTGTTGCCTTTGTTGGAACAATTTTTGTCAGTGTGAGATAACAGCAGTAGCTGAAACATCAGTTTGTTCACAGATGAGAGTTCTCTAGTTTCCATAGGCTACTGCTTCAGTCAGTAACTACAAGACTTGTACGGGGATTGTGTGAATGTTGTGGTCTGGTTTGGCATTACTTGTGCTGTCCGTGACTGGTGTTGTGTATTGGCAGTTACCGCTGGGCATTCGTTGGAGACCCGGGCACGGTCGGTGTCGACTCGGACAAGCGTCGACAATTGCGTGACATCGCGCCGACATTTGTGCCCCATGTGCTGCGTATAGCACGCCGGCTTTCTGCCCGAGTATGTCATACTTTCTCTTAATGGAGTAAATTTTGCCATTCTTTTTTTAGTCTGCCGGATTTTCTTCGGTGAATTTAATCTGTAATATGCTGTGCAGTCTGTTTAACCTCTCAGCATATAACAGCATATAACTCAGCATATAACCAGACTCAGTGCTTTGATGCTGTTGATTGAGAGACATAAGGACATCCAGCCTGCAATGTGCTGTCACAACAATTGACAGAATTTTACTTTTGGCCTATCCTTCATAATTGCAGAAAAGGGAGCTGGTTAAACAGAAACCAAGTATGCGCAAGACTTGATACATATGTTTTGGTTTTGTAGCTTATGCAGTGTCTTGATTGTTGATGGCAAGATGTGGTAGAATTCAGAATGTATTTGTGTGTGGTTCTAATTTTTCATGAGGTATAAATACGTGACAGTTTTGTGGCAATCACTGCTGTTATTATTTAGTTTTTGGTAGGTTTAATTTGGTTTTATGCTTTTCTGCTACAATTGTCACAATTTTGTGAATCAAATGTACATTAGATGTTCTGTATGTTATTAAGTGAAGGTACTAGCATTGGCCGCAGTCTGTAGAAACACTACTAGGATTATCTGGAGCAACGCCAGTAGACCATGCGAACAAAACTGAAAAGCAGTTTGTCAGTTTATATCAATTGCTGTATACGAGATTTTGTGCCATACTCGGTTTACTGTATGTCTAGAGTGTTCGTTTTTCTTGTTTATCAGTTTTTGATTGATTTACTTACTTATTGTTGTATTTGTACTTATTTATTGTTGTATTTACCTTTCTGGATCAAGGGATTTTTCAACGATTGTTTTCACTGCTGTAATGATTATACAGATTATTAGTTTGTGTTGAGTATTTGTAACTTTTTGTACCTTGCATTTACGTTTTAGTACTTCTTTCCTGAGTATCTTAGTAATCTGGTTGCATCCTAACAAATATCTTTGTGTGGCTCGGTGGTCTAGTGGTTGGAATGAGAACTCGGCGACCGCGGTTAGAATCCCGGGTCGTGCCACTATTTCACTGGGTAACAACCTTGGGCAAGTTGTTTACACACATTGCCTCCCCAGTTTCTCAGCTCCAAGAAACTGGGGTGCAAAAAGGTAGTTTTCGGCGCCTAAGTGGTTATGGTGATTAAGTGCGCTTGATTAAGCTAAGCTTTAAGCTAAGCTTTAGAGCGCACTATAATATAACCTAACTTTGCTTTTACTTTACTTTACTTATCCTAAGCGCATCTGTTGTGTGCTGAGAGGTGGCGTTGGTTTGTGTGTTGGTTGCAGTTTGGTGACATCGCTGTGTTGCCGCGTGTTGCCGATCGTCCGCTGCTGTCGTCCGCTCGGCCTGCGGCTCTGACCGATCTCTGTGGCTTCTTTGTGACGGTGAATGCAGCGGTGACGGACGGCAGTGGCACAGTCAGTCACACCAGTCACACCAGCACTGGGCGTCTTACAGCTGGCACCCCGTCTCAGTCGCACACGCTGTCCCGTGCACGATCCGCACCCAATGTCTCCCTCATCGACTCGTCACACTCATCAGCAGTCTGGGCGTCCACCCAACTTAAAGACGACTCGGTTTTGTCGCCGATGGAATACATCGAGAAACTCATTCTGACCGATTTTCTGGAGCCTATGCCCCAAAACTGATGCTTGTTATTATGATTGTTATTAATATTATTATTAGTAGTAGCAACACAGCTGGTGACGCGAATTAATTTTAAGGTGCCATTTGCTTTCAGTCATTAATGTGATGAGTTTTGCAGTTCTTTGAAAAGTGCATACAACATAGAGTTGGAATCATTCATGATAGTTGCATAGAGCAGGAGCTGTGTGGCAGGTATATATGCATGGCTGCCGTACGCAGCTGTTTGGCTGTAAATAATGCTTCAGTCTTGCGTCAGAATGTGACTGCTGTTTACACGCATTCCACAGTTATTGTTGATTGGCAACCAGCGGCTTTCGCTGCGTTATTTTTATATTGTGAAGTTGTGAATAGGAGCATGAAAAACGTCGTGTATTTTGTTGTAGCGGGGTGCGAGTATGTTTCATTTCCAGTGCACATTAAGTTAAGCTCAGCCTCTGTGACAGAATGCGTATTTTGAGTGTTCATCCAGTGTTGTATACTGTACGTGCCATTCACGTGCAGTTGGTATCCAGGAAGGCTAACACGTCTTGAGATCAGTGTGCATTTTGGTATATCCGAGTGTCATTGTATCCAGAGATTAATGATTACGGTCTGTATGCCTTGCAGGTGATGGACTGAACATGTTGAGTGTTCCCTTCTATATGTTGTCTTTCATAGTGTGTAGTTGAATAGTAAAAGATTTTGTGACAAATGTACCTACAAGAAACAGCTGGTGTTACTGCATATACAGGGTGCACCAATAAAAAAACAAGCCCCCTAGAAAAAATGCATGCCAGCAATGGCAGTATGAGAATAAGCCAAACTTTCGGATTTATACGTGAGTATTCACTCAACATATCCTGCAGATTTCATTGAAACATCTGAATCGGTTCAATAGATACAGCAGCTTAAATTTTCAAGTTCACTTTTCAACTAAACATACAGTCGTGCACTGAATAATTATGAAAAAAAAAACGAATCAAACTGCCGAACTTCTCATCAACAGTTCGATCACTTCTACAACGTAATTAAGCTCCAGTTTTTGTGAGAATAACTTGCTCTTATCGGTTTAGCTCCACGTGCTTGCAGCAAAGTTTGATCTTCATTAGTCAGTTTCAGATTCTGATTGTCGATCTGATCATCTGATATTGTGTTTTATTAAGAGACTTCGTGCGTGAGCATTTTCTTGCCGTGTTAACTGCTAAGTGTGATAATGGACAGTGTAGTCATTTTAATGCGTTATTATTCCAGTAACAGTGCATGTACATATTAATATTTTGTTGTGCATGAAATTTCGTTGACGTAGAAGAGTTTTATGGTAGAAGGACACTCACAGGACGTATGTTATAGTGTGGAGTGACGTCAGTCAAGTTGCTTGCTGTGCCCCGTGGTCTAGAACTTCCCTGACAAATGTGATCCACTTTTAATGACTCTTTCACTATTACAGTCGGAGGTGAACTGCTAAAGAGGCTGGACCGCACGTACCACCTCGCCTTAAATCTGTTGTCGCACTACCTTGTGAAATTTGAACGCTCCAACTTCATCCATATTAATCGGAATAATCTGCTTATTTGGGTTTGCAGCATCTAAGTAGCTTATTTAAGCATACTATTTATTTAAGCAGTTTTGGCGACAGAGCCTTTGCAGCTGCGGGCCCCGTACTATGGAACAAATCTCCATCGCACCTGAAAGAGGCGGACTTACTGTACAGTCAATTTCGGCGATCGCTAAAGACATTTTTGTTTGGATAGTGAGGCTATGGCGCAGTGTGAACTATTTTAATTGTGCCGCATAGAAATGATCTTACTTACGTACTTTTCTTACTTGTTCTGATTGCTGCTGACGTCGTTTCATTGCAGTTATTTGCTACGTGGCCTCCTGTGTGTTTGATACAACATTAAACAGTGCGCATTGATTGAGCATGTGCATGCATGGCTTCGTTCTTGCGTCACCGACGCTTTGTGTCGACTAATTATTTCAATTAATTACTGCATTAAAAAAAGGTAAAGGAACGTATAGCTCTTTATGGAGAAATCCATGACAGAGCTACGGAGCGTCACCTGCCATATGGGATCACACAGTGTTACCTGCCACCCGACACAGGTGAGCACGCCCCTCCTTAACCCCAGCCATGCAGGCCGGTACTCGATTTACCTACCCCGGAGGGATGGAAGGCTGAGTTGACCTTGTTACTCGGAAACGCAGCTGCCAGGAGTCGAACTCGCGACCTCTCGGTCCCGAATCCAACGCCCTAACCACTGAGCCACCAAGCAACAAAGTTGCACAGCATAGTTGGTTAACGGGTCATCTCCACTCTAATGTCGTCTATGTCTGGTATTATTATTATTAGGCGGAATCGCTTCTTGCAGCGCAAGCGATTTCGCCTATGGCCTGTGGCGCATTTCTCCGTAGCGTGGTCTGTCGTCTGTCTGTCACGTTCGTGCACCATGCTTGAACCGTTCGACGGATTTGCATGCCACTTGGCAGTTGGCAGGTCCATTGACACTGATAGATGGGGCCCATGACCCCTTGGGTAAGGGGAGATTTGGGGATTGAACCCCTATCGTGAACTAACTTCGGCCACTTGTTGTTATTCCTTACAGTAGTAGATTAATGTATATAGTCATTAGATGTGCTTTATGTTTGACGCGAGGTGATTGTTTCTTTGTAAAGGCCGGTGTAGGTGGTGGAGAACGTTAGCAGTGGATCTGATGACTGCTCAGTTGTTATCTATCGTGGTGCTAACTGCTATGTCTGTCATATGGCAGATAATGCTTGCTTGTTGCTTTGTAAACTAGAGCCCAGTGCCGACATATTATGCGGCCGTCCTCCTACAGCTAACCTTAACCAGTCCTCCCTCTGTACTGAAAATTGGCGCACCTGTTACTCCTGCTCCATGGAATGTTCAGTTGTTCACATCAATTTGTTTTATCGACGGGTAAGACTTGTAAGGTGGCCTATTATGACGGCCACGCAATAATATTTAAGAGTTGAATTTGCCTGCATTACGTAACGTACAGTTTGGTTTTGTCAGAATAAATCAGTGTTGATAGAATACTGACATGGTCATAGTTCCGTCTCTTACTACTGATGTAGTTTCTACAAAAACTCTCTCTCATCTTACTGATGAGTTTTGCACTAATCTATTATTGGACAATCTGTCTTCACGAAACAGTTGTACAGCAGGAGCATTGATGAGGTTCGCACACGTGAAATAAAACTACAATATAACCGCAATAGAACAATTTATTTCCTCATACTGCAGTTGTGTTACAATAACTGCATATTGTGCAAACCCCTGCAATATAGTTCAAGTTCTGTGCAAGTTTGTAGCGCCACGTTCTGCTGTGTGATTAACTCATTGTCAGGTAAAAGAGTCTACGGCGACCGCGAGCTTTCAGTTCTTTTATTGGACTTTTATTGGACTTTTATTGTATTTTATTGCACATGTGCCAAGACTGTGAGCCACGCTATTTTAAGTACATGTAGTCTTTGCCCATAGTCATTCGTGCCACATGCAGTCAAATATGCTCGTACACAACGAAGCTATTTTGCACTAAGGGCGCTCGCACATGTGCTATAAAATTAAATAGAACACCTGTGACAACTTATGTAACTATGTTGTATAAATTACAGTACGTGTGAACCTGCAATATAATACAACTTCTCTCCGCAGCTTTGTGCAAACTTGCATAAAACTTATACGACAGTTGTACTGCAGGGGTTCGCACATGCGCAATAAAGCTGCAATAAAAAAGTAAATTGTTTAATTTTGTTTTAGTGCATAGTTTCTTGCAGTTTCGTTGCACGTGAGCAGTGTGCGGACTGCTGCAATAAAACGGAATTGCACGCAATCGGCGCTGACTGCCTCCGTTTGTATTAGTCGGTTTTATTCTTATTTTATTCCGCGTGCGAACGCCCTAACTGTGAGATAGATGGAGTCAGGATCTGCAGGATAGTGTTTTTATGTATTCTCTCGGTCTGACGCTGTTCTGCGGAGAGACGGTTCGAGTCATAGTTGTAATAAACGTTTATAAACGTTTTTTTTAATTCTTGATAAAAAACGCGTTTATTAACGTTTTTTATTTTTCCAACGTTTTTTATTTTTAAAAAACGTTGAACGGTCAGCGTGATAATATGGGTATTTTAGAATATTTCTTCACAATAATG
>Ga0056124_1000784_pt1 | contig 10833 bp, 8 predicted proteins | sample WorMetHEROISLAND_2_FD_70069 | JGI IMG/M metagenome (GOLD analysis project Ga0056124, IMG submission 70069) | Marine gutless worms symbiont microbial communities from Max Planck institute for Marine Microbiology, Germany - Olavius sp. 4 HERON ISLAND | ecosystem: Host-associated > Annelida >... | reverse complement strand
GTCTTAAAATTATTAGCAGTGCTTTGTACAGCAGTTAATGATACACTTATGTTTCTGTCACCAAGCAGCATTATTTGGTGATGGGCAAGGGTAGTGATGCTCTGCAGCTCGGAAGGTAATTGCATGCCTGTTGAGAGGTCATGTCAAGCCTACTACTGGGTGTGTGACTGTATCACCTGTGGGATGACCATGTGATCAGATTTAGAGTCCAGGTCTTATGCTTGTGGCCGGGTATCGGACTCTTTATGTTACCCTACTTTGTTATTGTGACATAAAGTTCTGATACTGTGCATTTTTCATGCGATTGTGTCTTCGTAGTGATTGTGTCTTTGTAATGATTTGTCATTTTGTTAATTTGTTTTTCAGTGGGAAGCTGGTTTCGCCCAAGTGGAAGAATTTCCGTGGCATTAAAGTGAAGTTGAAGGATAAGATCCGGCTTAACAACATAATCTGGCGCGAGTGGCACAGACAGTGTATGCACTCCACTCCGCTTTTCTCAGAGTCTGTTTTGTTAGAGTTTATACTGTGTTTGAGTTTCAGTACTGTATTTTGTATTTGTACTCATATTTGTGTATTTGTATTTGTGTTTATACTTTATATTTCTTTGTCAATTCTGGATGATATTACACACCATGTCTGGAAAAAAGAGCTTACAGTTTTCCCTGAATAACTCTAACAAATGTTAACATATTTTTGCAATTTTTGGCACACATTATCCCCATAATGTGTTTTACTGAAAACATGTACAATTTGCTTTTGAAATTTATTTGTCACTAAGTATTAGTAATGTAATCACAACGTCATCGAAAATGCCATTTTCACAGGAAGGCACAAGAGCTTACTGCAGTGAACATGGCCGCTGTGGATGAACTGGTACTAAGCCAAGAAGACCAGACACAAACACATTACTACACGCCAGATATCCAGAGAGACGGCTCTAAAACAGTCTAGCATCATATGGATCATTTACTGTGGTGCTGGTCTGAAGTGTTTTTTTTTTCTTTTGCCAAAATGATCGTTTGCTATTATTGTTAGTTTTTCTGACATTCGTAGTTCACAAGGTAGTGTAAAGACACATTTACGCCACGGTGGGTGTATAATAATCACGTTATTGCAAATGGTCCGCAGTGTGTCAGTGAAAGATTTTTTAAAATCGGTCAATAATTGGCGAAGATACAGACAACAGTTAGTTGTTGGTTATAGAATTATGTGATGGTGATATACCGGAATGTTATTGTTTGTAGTTCGTCAGAAGAAGCAGCCAATAATATGCCAGTTCGAGGCTCCCGTATCTGACAGAACACACAGTAAACCTGAAGTAAGTAATACAACACTTTTTTGAGTTTTTTGTGACTTTGACGTCAGCTGTCAGGACATTTTTTCGCTGTCGTCAGCTGATATTCTGCTAAGCCATTGCCAGCGGCAAAACATCTGTCAGCCACGGCTTGTTAAGTTACCATAGTTTGTCATGCAGCTAAATGTTGTAACTAAATAGTGACTTTCAGCAAAGTGTTCATAACTTGATGTATAATTGGGATGTCGTTGTAATGCTGTGCAGTTCAGTCAAGTTTTAGGCTGTGTAAGTACAAATATCAGCTTACTGTTACCGTGTCATAAAATGTGCTTTCTGCACTAGAATTACCAGTGTTTGGACTAGTCGGCCTGAACATATGCTACTGCAACATCGGTTAATTCTTAAGATCGCTTCATGCAGGAACTTACATATAGCACTTAAGCAGAAATAACACAAACCGGAAGCATGAGCGGTTTATTAGGCCGTTTGTTTTTAACGGTATGTGCAGTTCTAATTTACCATTTATGACGTGGGCTTAGAAGTTTTCTGGTTTTGCCCATGGTATTTGACAAAGTGCTCTAAAGACATTTTTGTTGCACTGACTACTTGTATAGACCAGACACGTCGCACCCTTGTAGTGGATCGTTAGAAAATGTCCGTGTTATTTTACTGTTACATTTTGCTGTTATTATTAGGCGGAATCGCTGTTGCAGTGCAAGCGATTCTGCTTATTCCTGCACATTTCTCCATAGTGTGGTCTGTCTGTCTGTCTCTCGTCTGTCTGTCTGTCACAGTCGTGCACTCTGCTTAAACCATTTGACGGATTTAGATGCCATTTGGCCGGTGCTCCGTCAGCTACACTGGCTACCGGTACGCCAGCGTCGACTTCAAGGTGGCCACGTTCGTCCATCGGTCGCTGTCTGGCATTTCGCCGACGTACTTAGCCGCCGAATCGCCGATACTCGTGAACGACGACTACGCTCCACAGAGAGCCGAACATGCATCGTTGCCCGGACATATAGCAGTTTTGGCAACAGAGCCATTGCAGCTGCGGGCCCCGTACTATGGAACAGTCTTCCATCGCACCTGAAAGAGGCGGACTTACTGTACAGTCAATTTCAGCGGTTGCTAAAGACATTTTTGTTTGGATAGTGGGGCCACTTCGCAGTGTGAACTATTTTAATTTGCGCCGCATAGAAATGATCTTACTTACTTACTTACTTACACATGTGGGGGTCCAACGACACATTGTGTTAGATGGGCGTCCCTGACTACCCAGGGGAAGGGGAGATTTGCGATTGAACCCCCAGCCATTGCAGCATTGTCAGTCATGTGCTGACACCTGGCAAATACAAAAAAAAGAGTTGGGTGGACTTTGCACAGCAATTCCGCTTTTTGTCAAATTACTGTGGTCCTTGTTCAGTTATGTTGTGTTGTGACATTGGTTCAGGCGGTGGTGTTGGAAGGCAAGTATTGGAAGAGGCGGTTGCTCTGTGTGACTACAGAATACATGAAATGGCGACAATATTACAAGAACAAGACACAACAGGCTCTACATTCATCCGTCCATCCACACGAGGTTGTAGTAGTAGTAGTAGTAGTAGTAGTAGTAGTAGTAGTAGTCGTAGTAGTCGTAGTCGTCGTAGTCGTAGTCGTACTAGTAACAGCCTTCTCTACATTCATCCGTCCATCCACACGAGGTTGTAGTAGTAGTAGTAGTAGTAGTAGTCGTAGTCGTAGTCGTACTAGTAACAACCTTCTCTACATTCATCCGTCCATCCACACGAGGTTGTTGTAGTAGTAGTAGTAGTAGTAGTAGTAGTAGTAGTAGTAGTAGTAGTAGTAGCAGTAGCCGTAGCAGTCGTAGTAGTAGTAGTCGTAGTCGTAGTAGTCGTAGTCGTACTAGTAACAGCCTTCTCTGCATTCATTCATTCGTCCATCCGTACATGCATTTAGCTTCTATGTCTGTTTGTCTAGTATTTGTTTGTTCATCTATTGCACAATGGTGCAAAATGTTACAAATTGATTTTGGTGACGTTTTTTGGAAGGGTGGGGAGCAAATCTAATTAGATCCTGGTGGCGACCTGAATCACGATGAGCATCTGGGTTTGGATGTTGATCTAGAAATGAAAAGTTAAGTCTCGATGGAGTTTTATGTTCTCCTAATGCTTGCTGTCAGAACTATTACTGGACAGAACTATTACGTTACGTTATGATTACGTTACGTTAGCTGGGGCCGTGCCGTAGCTGGGGCCGTGCCGAGACTTAGAGAGAGTTAGAGAGGACGATGTGTTAAAAAACTGTGAAAAAAAGATTGTTTGATCAAAATTACGAATTAATGTGTCTCTTGATAGAATTATCATTGGGGAACCTCACACTTGCCTTTGTGTTTGTCCTGGTAGAATGCTGCAGTCAGAACTCAATGTCTCTGTGTCATCTGTGTTACTGTAGCTAAATTGCTCGTTGATGTTCACCCTTTAGTTTTGTTTATAGTAATCAGTTACTATCAATGACTTTCTATTTTTAGCCGCTAGACTGGTAGCGTATTGGCCATCGCCTATTCACGAGGTGGCACCGCCATATACTGCTATACTGTCCTCACGTGACTCCGGCTAGCTTAGCAGTGTGCTACAGCCAAAGACGATCTATTTTTAGCTCGGCTACAGCCGTCACGACAGCCACGCTTTGTTGACAACAATCGAGATACCGTACTATTAATCGAAAAAAATTAAAACCTGCAATTTTGTGAGCGTAATTTAGTATACAGGCCGTATATACGACTAAAAGTTGAAAATAATAGCTAACTAACTGTAGCCTGCTATATTGCGGTCACGTGATGACAGTATAGCAGGCCGTGCCGCTATGGAAGGCGGAGCTGTAAGTCTATTTTTAGAAGTCTGTGGTTACTATTAACACTATTATGACATGAAATGGCTTCGAATAGGCCATGAAGTAGCATGACTGTACGTCAGTGTTGACCGTAATAATGCCAACCTTGATTGCCAGAAGCGCTCTTTTTAGCCGAAAATACACCATGCGGATGGGCTCTACCTGGACCCGCTGGGGGGTCTGGGTGGAGTCTTGGAGCCCCTAGCCTTATTTAGGGGCTACTGCACCACCTTAATCCCTGCTGGGCAGGCTGGTACTCGATGTACCTACCTTGAAGGCATGGAAGGCTGAGTTGGGCTTGGTGGTTGGTTATATACCGAGATGGTTTACATGTCTACAGACAGTCACCCATCCAGGTAGTAACGACTGGTCAGTGATCCGACTGGGAGTTGAACCCACGACCTGTTCTTGATCGTAAGTCTAACTTCCTAACCGCTATGCCAGTGGCGTAGCAGGACCTTTTGCCACCCAGGGCAGTGCAACCTCCTTGGGCGGTGGTCAAATTTGCCGGGTCAAATTTGCCGTCCTTTCGTCTTAGGTTTTTGAAACTGGAGAGCAAGTTCGAACCGGATGCAGCCAAGGACCCAACGTAATAGCTGACGATAGGTACACGCTGGCTGTAACGCTTTGTTTTTCTTGCACACAAACACATACGAAACTTACAATCTGAATTTTCACGTGAATTTTTTTTTTAAATTTTCGGCGTTTTCCGCCCCTTTGCTGCCCCTAGCAAGTGCCGCCCGGTGCGGCCCGCACCCCCGCACCCCCGTCGCTACGCCACTGGCTACGCCACCAAGCCACCTGTGTGCCATACTGGTGTGCCATTAGGAAACTACTGACTCTGTCACTGTGCTGTGTTGAAGGTGTATGCCAGTCACATGGACTCAGCCACGGGTGAAGCGTCGACGTTGAGGTCCGCTAACCTCGGTCTACAACAGATGATCATGTCTTCATCGGCAGCCATGGCGTCCGATGCAAGCCCAATGTCCTTCATGGAGGCGCCAGACTTTGCAATGGACTACTCGGACACACTCTTCTCCACATTCAACCAGCTCTTCCCCGACCCTAAGGAAATATGTGAGAACTTCATACTTTATCATCACTCCTGTGGCCAAGCTCTAAATGAGATAAATTCTGGCTTGTGGCCATGGTTACGGCCAAAACCTCTCATGTTTGTCTGTGCCAAGTGAACGATGTTAATGGCAGAGATAATGGCTTCATCGGATGTGTGTCTGTCTGTCTGTCTGTCTGTTTGTCTGTTAGTCTGTGTACAGCAGCCCACTCAGTCAAACCAGTTTGGGCGTTAAATGGTAATAGCTCCAAAACAGTTAAAGCTACGTTCTTCAAATTTAACACGCATGCTTTTGCTTATAGGGACACTGGGACAGTCTGGATATAACCCCTTAAAATTTTTTCGAAAAGGGGTCACAGGGTTACATAACTCCCTAAATTTCTGGCATTAAATGCCAATAGCTCCATATTGGTTAAAGTTGTGGATCTCAAATTTGGCACAGTTTTGTACGCCTATTATTGTTTTTCTTATCAACTGACAATGTGGTTAAATTACTGTTTTGTAAAAATTCACTCGGCAGAGATATGCACTCTTATGAGCGATTTCTAAGTGGTTCTAGTGACGTTGACTTAGTTGATAGTTCTAGTCTCGCAATATCTGATGTATGCTTCTATGTAACCTTGAGCCTAAAATGTCGTCTTTATTCGTTAGTGCTTTGTTTATTCGTTCTTTATTGCGCCAGATAAGGCAGCTAAGAAATATATCATAAAATGTGTACATAAGAGAGTAAAAAACTGCACTTATTACTGGACATAAACTGATAAGAAAGAAGCTTAATAAATGTGTGTAGTTAGACACACACTTTATCAAAGGGTTTCCTAGGCCATTTGTATGCTGGTCGTTTACATATTAGTATTTTTAATGCATATTTGCTCGGCACCAAACTTTCAGCACATTTGTTTGAAAGTTGCCAAAGTCCTTGATACAGTATTTTTCTTGGCTGTAATTTCTTTTATCAGAAATAGATCATTCATTTGTCACGTAAATGACAGTGGGTGACTTCACTTTTTGACTTAAGAGCTTCACTGAACCATTTCGCTGAGAAAAAACCTAAAGCTGAACTCTAAAGTCTGTACCAGAGTTCAACTAAACTCTGGAGTTTACAAAAAAAATAGTTAGAAATAGACAGAAAATAAATAAACCAATTACGCTTCGACTTGCTTATTTACGCGGTACATGCAAGCGACGTGTTACGTAACAACTTAGTCACAGTGAAGTCATTACAGCATTTACTAGGGATACCGGTTTATAGCGGAAATTTTTCTTAAAATATGCGGGCCGTTTTGGTGCAAAATATGCGGGGAAAATATGCGGAATTTGGCGAAATATGTGCTAAAATATGCCGCGTATATGCAGCATATATGCTGCATATATGTGGCATTACGGAAATATGTGGCGTAAATGACGCGTGCGCATGTGTTTACGTTGGACAAAATGCGCAGAAATGCTGAAAAATGTGATCACATATGCGGAAATATGCGATTATGTGCGAATTTTTGCAAATTTATGCATAAATAGATGTTCTAAATGCATAAATAAATATTCAAAATTTTGAAAATGCCATTATATGCGGGAAAATATGCGATATGCGCATTTTTGCAAAATATGCTAAATATGCTGCGATCGCATGATCGCTATAAACTGGTATCCCTAATTTGCTTTCAATACTCTTACTGCTTTAATTTACTAAACTGTCGGTATCAGTACGTACTGTAAATCATTGCTATACTTTCTGACTTTTTGCCTCTCGCTGAGTGGAAACTTCGGACTTAGACCAAAGTTTCCGCTCCACGAAATCACTTCACTTTTTGGCTAAGTATGTACTTAGACTAAACTTTCACGCATCTAATTGGCTCAGCGAAAGTTAAGTCAAAAAGTGAAGTCACCCAGTGGCAGTGTTTTTGAAATAAACGTGTGGCAGTGTCTCTCACCGGCAACCTTTGTTTTGGTTACGTTTTGAGTTGTTACATTTGTCCGTGTTGCTATGGACAACAGCTCAGATGGGTTTTTCCGACATCATCCAGCCTGGCCTCATACAACTGCAACCGAGTTTTGACGACTTCATGGACACGTTGCCATCACTCAGTGGTAGGTGGCGCCACCCCACTGCTTTTGTTTCAACGTAGTATTTTAATTTAGTCGATTTTAATTCTGATTTAATTTTTTTATCTTTTACATATTCTGTATTCTGACTTACCCATAAGCTACTTATTGCAACTGATTCAATCTTCAATCCAGCACTTGTGTTGCCGTATTTATAAATTATTTTGTGTTGATTTGATTAGTTAATAAATTAAGTAAGAATGAAGGATTTGGAAGGCACAATTTAATTTGCTCAACATCCAAACAATAATGTCTTTAACAGGCGTTTGATTTGTTCATAGTTAATGTCGGTTTGAGTCATATTTGCTGGAAGGCTTCCACACTTGTGTATTGCTTTTTTTGTACATCTTGCATTTTGTACTGTTTTTAGTTTGTAACAATGTGAATAGAGAATAAATAAATAAGTAAACAAGTACCCATTCGACCGCGTTTTTTCTTCTTTAAGTATTTCAGTTTAGGGAATAGAGTGAATAAATAAGTAAATGAATAGTTTCCGGTGGTCTGTGTGTGGTGTCATGTGCAGACATATTAATGTCGAGTATCACTTCGGCTTTCCAGGCACCTGAGGAGAGCAGCTCGGCATCGCACGGTGTTCCACCACTGACATCGCATGGTGTTACCGCGGCGGCCTCGCTGTCTGGTGACGCCTCTGCCCTCGATGTTTTGCAGGCGTTTTCCAACACCAGTTCAAACGCCAACTTTCCCGAGGCTGGTGTTACTTCACCAGTGATTGCTGGCATCGGCCGGCAGTCCGGTTATATCTGGCACTCTCCCAAGACGGGCGGATTAGCACAAAGCACTGCTGCAACGGGGAATCCTGCTCACTTGGATGTTATCGGACCTGGATTTGTGGAGAAATCACAGCGGGATGTGCAGCGAGTATCGGCCGCTGACCATGTTCCGGGGTCCGCGGAAGAAGTTAACCCGTTCTCCCGGTTGTCGCAGTATGGCTTAACACCGCATCAGGCTCCGGACCCAACAACCCACAGATCCGTTGCCGCTCTGGATGTCAGTACATACGGCCAGCAGAATGTGGTGGGACACTCGGTGGCGAAACGACGAAGCTTGGACCAACCGTATCATGTACCTAATAACATGGCTTTGACAGCACGGCAGCCGAAACAACGCGCAAACAGTCTGACTGACAACACGTCCGCAGCACACGGTAACACAGCGCGGTGAAACTTCTAATAAACGCTGGTAGTATTTGTAGTAGCACTTGTTGCAGTTATTGTAGTTATAGTTGTAGTAGTTGTAGTTGTGTTGCTCAGTGGTCTAGTGGTTAGCGCACTTGGAATTGGAGCTCGGGACCCGGGTTTGAATCCCGGGTTGTGCCACAATTCCATTGGGTAGCAACCTTGGGCAATTTGTTTACACACACTACCTCCCCAGTTTCTCAGCTCCAAGAAACTGGGGTACAAAAAGGGAGTTTTCGGCGCCTAAGTGGTTATGGTGATTAAGTGTGCACTGACTTTGCTTTATGTAGTTGTAGTAGTAGTTGTATTATTATTATTAGTAGTAGTAGTTGTTGGTATTGTTGTAGTGTGGTATTTGCCATTTCTAGAAATAAACGCAATGTCTCTAATAAATGTCAAGTCTCCAGTAAACGTTGGAGGTTGTTTGTCTTATGTTCCAATGGGGGTATTTATTAGAAATTTTATGGTAGTTGTAATCCACGTTTATGAACATGTTAATAATTGTTTTTGTGAAAAGCTTTCACCTTACAGTTTTTAAGAAGTATTTTTAATTTTATTTTTTATTTTTGTAAATGTGGAATGTTATAGCGTGAAATGGCAGTGATTTTAAAGTAATTATTCAAGAAAATATCGATGTGCTAATGATAAAATAGTTTAGCAGATTTTGCGTTTTAATTTACTTGGTCGTCTGTATTTGTTTGATCTCCCTTGTTTTTCCCTAACGTTCTTCCCTTGAATAAGAAGTCGTTCGATAAATAAGTTACAAAAAGACGCCATTCCGTTAATTCTTACAATAGGAAAAATCCGAAATATATGGCTTGTAGGGAATTTAATTTTGAACATCCATGGACATTTTTTTGATGATGACGTTCTTATAGTGACATCATCTGTTCATAGAACAGCTTATCTGTGTATTATTTTCTCACAAGTTTTCTGTCATAACTCACAAGTGATAAACAGCATTGGAACGAGAAAAAACGAATAACCGTAACAAGTTAATGTTACCTCTTTAAATGTTTCACATTAGTGTTTCATTTTTCAACATTTCGTCCAAGTTCGTTCAAACATTTGTCCCATCTGTCAACAAGCTTCTGCATGCCCGATGCACGCTGTTTGTTACGGGACGACTTCAACGGCAACGTCACCATATTTAATATCTATAAATGACGTCACAGTGATGTCATCGTAATAAAACGCACAGCTGGTACTCAGAATGAAATTTCGTACGAAATGTATATTTCGGACTTCTTGTATTTGGAAAACTAACAGCATGAAGCGGTTTTGTAACTTATTTATCGAACGAGCCTCGTATATCATACAGCATTCCACTGTGCAGTAGCACTGTCACATTGTGGCAAGGGGAGGAGGGCAGGGGAAATTCTCCTCCCCCCTTAAATTTAGCTTGTCAGAAATGTTCCTCCACAACAACAAAATCTGGAAATCCCACATGTGGGGCAGATTTAGGGGCAAGATCACAGATCTATATATATAAATACCTAGATACAAGGCTGCCATCTCTCAGCCTTGCGATAGGTGACCCCTTCAAACTGACCTCTCCTGCCCAGCATGCATCACGTTGACGCATGCGCGGCAGCCAAACTTGTCGTGTGCTCCACAGACCTTGCGGGCTCGCGCGCATGCGCCACCGCGAGAATAGGCGAGACCGCGAGTTTATGCTAGGAAATTCCAGAATGAAATTACCCCACGCGATGCATGCTGGGTAGGAGAGGTCAGTTCGAAGGGGTCGCGGATTGGCTGTCAATGCTGCCCCTGTGGGCAAGATCGAAATCGTCATCACCCACATCTTCTCTGTCGGAAATTTTGCAGCTGTATGTCGGAAAATTGCAACTTCCTGCCCCGCCGGAATCTTTTCACCCCACGACGCCGGCTTGCCTTAACACGTCGCTCAACTGTCGGTGTCTTCATTTGTGTTCGATCACTTCTGTTTCCAGATCCGTCAGATCGGAGTGGTAGCAGCACTGGCGGTGGAGCGGGAGATAGTTTTGAGTTTGTGGCTCCCCTGCAGCGAGTTCATCATGCTTCAAAGCACCAGCAACATCAACAACATACCACGCCTGCTCATATGCAACAGCTAAACAGTGCTAGGAGCGCCAGGGCCAGTGGTGGGAGAAAGCCGATGGAACAACGGGAAGGTTCTGATGCGCAGCATTCTGGGATTATTGCCGGCGATAAGTTGAAGTCTGAATCCGCCGTGACCACCAAACACGTCACTTTTACCGATCAACAGGTACCGACCCATCTCTCTCTCTCTCTCTCTC
>Ga0056124_1000782_pt1 | contig 10844 bp, 2 predicted proteins | sample WorMetHEROISLAND_2_FD_70069 | JGI IMG/M metagenome (GOLD analysis project Ga0056124, IMG submission 70069) | Marine gutless worms symbiont microbial communities from Max Planck institute for Marine Microbiology, Germany - Olavius sp. 4 HERON ISLAND | ecosystem: Host-associated > Annelida >... | reverse complement strand
TGAAAACGTGTGATTTCTGCTACTGTCGACTAATCTAGCACGAGAATGGTTGCAGATAGACACAGACTTGCTGCGCATCATAACAAGCACTGCGGACGGGCTTTCCAGTGGTACCAACATTGATGACCTTGAACGACCTTGAACCCCAAAAATAGGGGTTTTAAGTGATTTTTTTGCTATTTTTGGCTGCGACGCACACTTAGAGTGAATTTTCGTTCAAATATGCTGGAGATAGACCAAGACAACCTGCGTACGAAATTAAACTGATGCTGTGGCGCGTCTCATGAGCATTAGCTCAGATTTCTTGTTCCTGTAATTATTATGCATATGTTTGCCTGTTGTAGGGTGGTGCTCTGCCATTCTCTAAGTTTGACTACCTGCTTGGCTGGATATTCCGCGAAGCGATGTCTTTCTGTACCATTCTGAAGGCGCACAGCCTGCGGTATCTGACGTGGCGGAAGCGCAAGTACATTCTGCGCTGGGGCGGCGTTGGGGAGGATGTGAATGCTAGGACGTATATGTGAGAGTCAGTCAGCGGCGGGCATTTGATTGGTGCTCAGCTCTAGGCTAAGACGTCGGCCTGTCTGTCAGCATTGGCTGGATCCATTGCTGACTCTCCAATGTTCCGATGAATGCCACATCTCGACATTTTTCACAACTATCCATCTTAGTACCATAGATGAACATCGAGCAGGTTTTGTCTTGCAGTTGATGTTTGCACGGTCTGATGATGACTTTGTTGACTTTTGTGCATGTACTGTGTGTGTGTGTGTGTGCTTGTGTCTGTAATTGTCTGCTTTGAGCTGTCTCTAGTACCGTATGCTGCTTCATGTCTGTGTGTGTACTTAGAGAAATAAACACAACCAGAGCTTGTAAAACAGTGGTGCACGTAGTTCGGCATGACGTGCCACATCCGTCTCATGACCAGTCGTCATGTGGCCCACTATGTACAAGAAGAAAGTGAATGTTATTGTAATTATTGAAAGTGGCTTTCTGCTGATGCAGTGCTCGGCTGTTGCACCAATCTGGCCCACAATGGGTTCCAGACCACAGCCCTCCGCTTAAAAACCTTGTGCACCACTGATGTAAAATAACTTTTCGCACGTCTTTGGCTTGGCATAAGTCTTGCCACTTATGTAGGATTTTGCGGACTTTTTAACACCGAGACGTCAGTATCAGTATGAGGCATGTAGTGAGAAATAAGTAGGAAGTATTCACTCAGTCATCAAACAACGAAACAAACTAAGATAAATCTTGTCTTATTTAGCTTCAGGAATCAGTGTGATTTATTCTGTCCATTTCTTGATGAACATTAAATCTCTCACGTGTCTGCATCAGTAGACCATTTAGTGTGCAAGCTTTCTCGTGGGTGTGTGACGTTGTAATATTAACGTGCACATGCATATGCATAATGTATGCTGTATGACAAGGTTTTGGGATGCTAACCTTCACAATTGTCACGTCACAAGTAGCAACAGTAGATAGCCAGCTGCAGTTCAGTTGCACTTAGGGCCGATTGTTCCATGCTAAGGTTAACCCACGGGTTTACTAACCAGAGCTTAACTTTAACTCCGGGGTTAACCTCGCGCACGTTTTAACTGGTGGATTTTGGCGTGGAACAACGCGCCATGAGTTAACTTGGGAAATTCCCCGAGTTAACCTCGTGGTTAACTCTAACCTGTGCTTGGAACAACCGGCCCTTAGGCAGTCATCGGCAGGCGTACTGTTGATTGTCTTGTGTGCAATTAAGACACATTACAGGGTCTGTATGTCTACTGGACGTTTAGTGTAGATCGTTGATATATGTGAGATGAGATGCTTCAATCAGTGTGCTGGCTTGTATTGCACGTAGCGCTGATTTCTGTTACATCTGACGGCTAGTCAGTACAAGCCAGTTAGTGAGTGTTTGTTCGTTGCAGTGTTCTCGTGTACGCACCACTCTGACCAGTTGGTCCAGCGATCAGTATTATTTGCCAGCTTTTTCTTATCGATGTTCTTGACTACTGGGTGTGTCAATGACAGCATATCACGCACTCAGCTGCTGCTGTGCTAGTGTGTCCGTCATACAGTGACTGAGATAGCGCAGTTCCAGGGCTATGCTGATGCTTTGTATTGTTGTTGCCCGGGTTCATGCTTCAGACAACCGGACACATACCCAAAGACCGAGCGGGTTTATTGGGTAAACTCACCATAAAAACGCACCTCAAACTAGATCCAATTTTAGTTTGTCGTGCCACTAATAATGAAATATTCTATTACGGTTAAGTTTTTATACCTTTAACCTATGAATTTGCGAATTTTTTTTGGATATTTATTTGATGTGTACAGTATCTGGCAATGATCATTTGAATAACTTAAATACATAAAAACCCCGACACCCATCCAGTTTGGCCTTTAAAAACTCAGGTTTAACCCCCAAAACCCAGTAAAATGTATCAGGTCAGGCTTTTTTGTTAAAAACCTGGATATTTAAAAGCCTGGTTGTTGCTGTCATGCCTGCACAGAGATTCCATGTCACTGCCACAAGACTGGTTATCCAGTTATTTGTATAATATATGTTACTCCTGAACGCCGTTTTGATGCTGAGCACAGTTTTCCACTAGAATTTACACAGAATTAAAATGTGTAAATATTTATTGGTATTAATGTTACTAATAGTTGCGAAAGTGTCCAGATAATGAGAGCTTTATCAGCTTGTCTTGGATCGTGTGTGTTGCATTTCTGCTGTGTGCTTGTCACTGTTTTATTCGTCTTCCAAATGCTCATTTGAATTTGCTTCCTTAGAGTGAAACAGCTGAACTTCGTTAGCATGCAGCTGCAGTCTTCATTGGCTGAATTGTCCTTTGATTAGTGATACATATGCAGCTACTATTTGTTTCACGGCTTCGGTGAAAAATTCTAAGATACCACAATTGTCTGCAGCTGTTCAGCCAAGATTTTTTGGGGGAAATATGTAAAATTGTCAATTATGTGAATACTCATGGCTTTCAGGTTGTTTTTACTGATATTGCACTACACAGTTATTAGGCATGTTTAGACTAGAAGTAATTTGATCTCTGAATACCAAATATACAGAGTGGGCCACCTGTCATGTAATATTCATACAGTAAGGAACACAGTCCACCAGGCATATTTTGTGTTGTCATAACTAGCCAGCTGGTGCTTCTGCATTTAATAACTTTTATGTTAAATTGTGACAATTGTTTCTTAAATTGACAAGCAAATAATGAATGCTGCCCAAAATTGGAAATAAACACAGTGTAACATTTATGACCATGATATTATCGTTTGTTTATAGACCTTTTTGTCAAAGATCCTGTGAAAAATAATGTAAACTGCTTCTTAATAAAATTGATGAAGAATAAAGGAATTCCTGCAAAGCATGGATGCCGCTTGGTAGTATAACAGCAAGAAGCAATATTTTGGCCAACAGTGTATCTCATCTAAATATCAGTTAGCATTTTGTTAACTATTATGTTTCTATCATTGCGAGTTTTACTGTAGTGAAGTCACATTGCTCATTCATTTTGTAGCTTTTTAATTACGTGTATATATTATTAAGAGTTGGCGTCTGTGTTGTTACCATATTTCTGGCAGTTTTTTTTTGTTTCCTCTGTTTTGTTTGTATTACTACTGAGGGGTTTCCAGCATCTCTTATCTGATTTCATTGCAGCTTTTGTCTCTCAGTACTGTCTGTGATTATTCTGCAGCAAATGTCTGTGTGTTTACACAGTTCGGGACTGTTTTGGCAAAACTGCAACACAAATGCGAATTCAGACTCAGCACCAGAAAACTGTCGGCATTTTAATGCTGCTATCTACTGAATATTATTAGAATATTGCTGTCCTATTAAAAAGCGTAGATACACGAACCTCACTGCAATTAGGCCGATGCTTGTTGTTGGGAAACTGACGTAGCTGCATATTACTGAACATTGCTTTATGTACGACTTTTTGTTTGTTATAATAATTTACACCAAAGCCACGCTATTGTTAGTTAATTGCTTCTTTGTGCTTCGTGTACTTCCGTGCAGTAGCTCAGTCTTCTGCAAGGCTTACTGCTGACGAAGCTGCATCAAAACGTCAACTGCTGCTATTCCTGTGCCAAAGTTCTGCATTGTACTACGTTGTTTCGTTGAATCTGTCTCGTCTGTGTCTGTGTGTGTGGCGTAGGTATGTGTCAGATGCACCTAGATAATGTGATGCATGCATTTATCCGTATAGAACATTGCTCAGTGCTGCCGTCGCCGCGTAGACGTTCTGTTTGTGAATGCCGCCTGTGTTAGCTGGCCGATCTGGTGAGTGAGTGAGTGAGTTGTGACACTGTCCGGCTGTGGGCTATGATGTTGCAGTGTTCTGCATTGATGCCCACAGCCGTTGGTGGACTGTATGTACTGAGAGTTAGTTGTCTATTGACCTAATGCTTTCCAACGATCGATCGATCGCTTTCAATGATGGGTGAAACGTTAGTCTTTTGTGTGTGATTCCTTGTTGCTCATTCCAGTTGCGTAACATTTTGTGAACGTTGTTATCGTCTCGCAGCACCAGTGCAGATGTCGGACTATCTCTCAGACATGTGCACATTTTTGCGTCTGGCAACGTTAGGAACTGGGTTCTCTAGGCAGTGCTGAATGTTGAGGTGCATGGATATCGGTATGCGGGTAGGTATTCCAGAATATCTGCAATTGTTTACAGATACAGATAGGACATGTCTTTTTGGTGTCCTCTGGTTATGGATAGGATATTGATAGTGGTTGATATTGATATAAATTAACTGACATCGTGTTTTTTATCTGCTGTCACTGGTTAAGCACTGTCTACATGTTGTTGGCATTTCCATTTTCAGCTGTTTTCAACACATTCTTTGTATTAGTCGCCATTTTCAATCAGTGAAACAGCTGAGAGTTGCCATCCGTAGATTGTGCTGCACACTAGTGCATTCTTTGTAGCATTAAATTTTGATATTTTTACCTCAGTTCCAAAAGTTTTAATGTTGATTTATCATTGAATGGTTGCTTTGCGTCATGAAGAGTTAATTAATACATTCATGGCCAATAAATGTAAAACTGAAATGTAAGCTTTGTTAATTGTTCCATACAGATATGAAACGAATAGGAGTAAGTAATATCCATGCACCCGTGGCCCTGCATTAGGCATTAACGGTTTGTGCAATTTGCAGACAGGTTTAACTGAGTTCTTCAGCATTTGATGCAGCAGTAACTTATAAGATTCTGACGGACTAACTACTTGGCTGGGGCAGTCAGATATCTCTGGGATTGTATGGGCCTATCATATGTTCTATATTTTCTTTGATGTTGTGCCATGTTCAATTGAGTTCTGTAGCAGTTATTGGTATAATACAACTGGCTTAGTAATAATGTTTGTTATGTATTCTTATGTTAAACTGTCCGAATGTTTTCTGTAGCAAAGTATTACGTAGGGAAGTATTGTTAACCATAGTCATCTTTCACATTGTTAACAGCAGTTAAAGTAACAGTAACAAAAGCCCATTTTTAATTTGTTTCACCTTGTAAAATGCCGATAGTTTGCAGTTTGTGCTTCATATTTTTTTGCCTAATAAACTATTAAAAAGTAATTAAAATGTATTTTTTAAATATATCAATGGCATGTCATAATTTGTGGTATTGTCCAGCTGCCAGTGTTATTGGGTACAGAGTTAATAATGGTCATTATATTAGACGTCTGACATGGTGTTAGTTGACTCAGCGTTCGTTGATGACGCATAGTTCACCCTGAGAAGCTGGCCGCATTTGTATTTTTAACTTGCGTTCTAACTACTAACTTTTTGTATTTGTTGAGTATACTTTGTTCAAAGTAACAGCCATTTTTTGTTAGTAACTGGCACAATATCGTCTCTGTACATAGAAGTGACTGAGGAATAGCAGTATTGTGTTGTCGTATACTAGGTCGTTGTAGTTTGGTACTGTTACAACTCAGTTATGCTGTGTACACACGTTCAAATGTAAATTGTCCCATCATTATGTGTGCTTATTATGCAAGATTTGTAGAATAATTAAAACGTGAAAGTGACACTCCAAGAATTAACTACCGGTAGTTTACACTGAGGTAATGCTTACAGGCATGTGTTTAGGCCTATTACTTGCTCTACGGACTGATACAGTGTAGTTTGGTTTGGACAAAAGGCAACCCAACCCATTCAGTTGCTTGCAACTGCAAACTATTTGAATAAGTATTGTCTCACATTTAGAGCTGTCCAGTTAATCCGTTAAGGAATTGATCATGATCTATAAAATGAATGCCATTACAAATTTTGATGCAGTCACAAAAATTTCTTAGCATTAGCCGGCTTTGGTCTTTTACGGCCGTCTCTCTGTGCTTAAACATTGACAGAAATATCCACCCACACCGCCCGTGTATATTCGACTATTGAACAGTTTGTTCAGTGACTGAACGGCAGAATGGACAAGCTAAGCTTGGCACAGTCTAGTGGCTAGCAGCACTTGACATTGTTCAGTAGCGGGACAGCGTGTGGTTTTTTGACGACCCCTGCTGGCCATACAAACCACAGATACGTGTTAGAACTTCGATGAATGTGCCATTAAAATAATTAATTGCGTGATTAACGCGATTAAGAAAAATCATTGTTGGACAGCTCTAGTCATACTAGTGCACATTCTGTGAACATGTTTTGGTGCAGGTTGCAGTAGAATTTGTGACATCCTCCTAGCTCCCTGTAAAAGGCATTAGGACGTTATGCATCGTGCCAACTGTAACGAATAGATTTTGTACATAACCGTGTGGTGTTAATTCGTCTGATTTTTATACAAAAACGCCAAGAATAATTTTACTAATGTACTCATTCATATCAAGTAAAAACATCGTCTCCGAAATGACCTAAACTGTGTCGAGTGGGACGTTAAACCTTGCTCAGCCAACCATTCATATCAAGTACATAGCGTACGGTACGGTACCGGGGTAGTTACTCCAAGGATGAATGTTAGCAGTACTGCACGACAGACTAGCCACTGTCAACATTTCATTTTGTCCAAGGTGAAAAATGGCCTATCCCACTGTCACCTAACATATAACAACATGAACTGGTCATTCTGTAATTAAAATTTTGAAACTAGCATTAGTTGTTACCAATCAACCTGTTGCCTTGCCGATTGTACACCACAATGTTAAGACTTTGCTGCAGAGTTGTCCGTAGGAATCATAGGCCTACTACTATGACACTACCACTTCGGATTTTTGTTCATCCACAATTTTTCCAGTTACTTTTGGATTCCTAAAAGTAAACTTTTTGGGAATAGTTGTAGCGCGGCTATGCAAGCCGTATGGTATGCTACTCATGTTAAAGTTAAATACACTTTGTGCCACAAAATCGTAGGCTAAGATGCACGGCACCAAACTGTTCAACAATGTCACATCAGTGAAGGACAAGGGTTGCAGCAACACCTAAAGTAAAACCAAGATCTTGTTGTCAACTGTAATGGGGTTGTAATCTTTACAACTTCAACTATACCACAAATTAAAATACCTCTAAACACAATTGGACAAAATTGCATCACGTGGCATGCAGCATAATATCCATTGGCGTCTAAACTAACTACTGTGCAGCCAACTTACGTGAACTGTTATTTTTACAAAACTTTAACTCATGAACACTGCTACTAAAATCTGTTGCTGCTCACCAATAAAATACAGTAGAGAGATAATAACGTCACAGTGGTGCAGTTGGCAACACTATACATTTCACAATGTGGTGTAGTGTTCAGTGAAGAAATACATGCAACATGGAAGACGTCTGTTATCACGTGACAAGACACCACAATGTTTCACAATGTTTCAGTTTATGGCTGCCGAGATTTTGACAGCACAGTAACAGGATAATAACAAGCTGCACTAACTGGTAGCATGACATATCATCAATTAGCTACGAGTCACTATTTATTAACAGGCATCGCTCAGAACTAGTGACCAACAGACGTTGATTTTCTATCCAAGTCTGCATTCAAATATACTGGATCCAAAGTATGACCTGCGGCCTAGTTTACAAAACTTCGTAAGATGAACCTACGAAACATTGTAATTCTTTTGCAATTCTTTCGTATGTCTTCATTTGTCAGATAATAAGCTATCGTGCATTTTTTCATAACTTTTCGTACATTCATCGTAAACTGTTCGTATGTCTGATTTTTGCGTATCGTTTTCGTAGGTTCATCCTACAAAGTTTTGTAAATTAGGCCCCTGATCCACAAGTTGCCACGCCAGGCTGGATTTTGCCTCAAAACTAGAAACACTGTCGGCCCAATGCCAACATATTATGCGGCCATCCGTGAACTGAAAATTGGCACACCGGTTACTGCTGCTCTGGGGGAACGTTTACGCCATTTTGGTTTATCTACGCCTTTATGTTTTTGAGTTAGGAACCCAACAAAACGACCGACACTTAACATGGCATAAGGACTGGAGCCAATGCGTGTTAACGTGATCCAGATGGATAGGAAAACAGATCAGACGTCCGACCATCTCCATTTACACTTGAATGCCAACCACTGTCCACTTACTGCACTTAGCTCAACTTTATACAATCAGATAACCTCAACAAACTATTTCACGTCAAAATCATGACAGCACCCTGCACTCCACAGCAGCACTTAGGCCCACGTGGAATCTACTGTCCATCTAAATAACAGTCCAACAAAGATCGTCAATAATTATTCACAATAAACGTCAACCAGTGGCATATTTAGAAATCAGGAGGGTGAGTGCTCAAACATCAACTGTGCTTAAAATTGCTGACCTGATTCAAACTGCAAATTACATACCAACTGTCTCACAGATATATGACTTCTACTTTCTGAAAACTTTCCTTTGAAATTTTTGTTCACTTTCAAAGGGGGAGAGGCACAAGCCCCCCCCCCGGTAAATACGCCACTGACATCAACAGAAATGAGCATGCTTGGAGCAGACGTCATCTATCATCATTAAATGGACAGATGACACGCGACTTAAACAACACATCAACCTAACGTTTGGTGATTGGTGGGTATTTGGTATTATAAACTCAACAAGAGACTGTGTTGAGACGATATACACATGAGGGCTGGGCGTAGACATGACACATTCCTCTTGTGTGCTAAACAGTGAAGGGTGCTGGCAATGGCTTTTGGAGTCCGGTGTCTGATAAATTACAACAACGTATACTGTCTTTTAGGAACTTCGTTCATGACTACTCAACAGTATTGGCAAGTGACCTCATCGGTAGTAAAAATACAATGGTTCAGTTTAGTTAGTCTGCACAGTCAAGCGTGACATGCCACGTGCCATGCCTACGCTCCACCCTGGAGACAGCTTGAATAAAGTATGATAACGTCACACAATCGTTTAGTGTATGCTAAAGAATAACAGCAGAGCATAACTCAGTATATACAATAAGTATACCTAGCTGTATTTGTATGTACAAACTGTCAATACACTAGCATGCACCTCTATAGTTTCATCAGAATGCAAACGATAGTACAGACCAAAGCAAGCATGCAAATCAAACATTCACCATCTAACAAGAGCTTACGATCTTTTATAAGTTGAGATTTCGATAAAACAGAGGCATAATTAGCTCCATGTATTGCAAATCTCAGCACTACTTTCCACAACGTGATTACGTTCCAGAAAACTTCTAATAAAAGCCCCCAGCTTCTACTAGAACAAGTGACATAAAACACCCGGCTTGTAATAAACACCCCAGCCTGTATTAGTAGTTTTATGGTACGTGACTCTGTAATGTGTTCCTTCAGTGTCATATTAACTGATAATTGACACATTCTAAATAACAACAGCAATGACAAAAATTCCAGACAGATATTATCGCTCTTAGTTACTGCTTGCTATGGAGGCAATGTACTAAACTGACAAACAACACAATAATTCTGCACAGTCATATATACCATCGAGGAATCCACAAGATCACACAGCAGAAATCCCTTTATGCATCAATCAAGCACAAACGCAACATGACAAACTCTTATGTTGTACAGACATGATGTATATGTATAATGTTTAGTACATATGCTAAAAATTTATTAAAGTTCAACGATTTATGTGATTTATAAAGCATTGTTCTTTGTAGAGTACCTCAATAAGTAGTACTTTTAAAGACAACTTCACCTATACCTATACATATTTATTTTAAAGTTATCACAGCTGAAAAGTTCCAAACACAGTCAAAATGGTTTACAGATTATTGCCGAATAAAATTAGGGTCTTGTATTAGGTGGCTTGTGGATATACAAAAAGGGAAAAACTGATAGCATGTGTCACTTTCGCAACATTTGCCTGCACGCATGCTAGCCAATGCTGATCACACACAAACAAAAACAGATGTTGGAACCAAGTGCCTAAACAATCATGATAAACCACCATCCGTCCAGTTGTCAAGCATCTCAGGTGTTGACAGTAAATTAGGTCATCACACAAACTGTGACTGCACACTTGAGGTTGTCACCATACGATGACCTTAACCTTAGACCTTCTGAACTGAATCGGCATAGCGATTGGTTACTTCTACCCTGACCAGCATTTTTCCAATAATGCTGTACGGATCAGAATGCTGGGCTCTATCAAAAGCCGACGTCAGAAAGATTGATGCTCTGGATCAGTGGTGCCTGCGGAGGATCCTTGATATGCGCTGGTACCACCGCGTTTCTAACTGGGAAGTGCGGCGTCTAACCGAACAACCTGTCCTTACTTCGATCATACAGAAAAGAAGACTCATGCTGTTTGGACACCTGATCAGAATGGATGAGTCAGCCGATGCCAGGAGAATTCTGACTGCAGTTCCCCAGAGTGATTGGAGAAGGC
>Ga0056124_1000781_pt1 | contig 10845 bp, 10 predicted proteins | sample WorMetHEROISLAND_2_FD_70069 | JGI IMG/M metagenome (GOLD analysis project Ga0056124, IMG submission 70069) | Marine gutless worms symbiont microbial communities from Max Planck institute for Marine Microbiology, Germany - Olavius sp. 4 HERON ISLAND | ecosystem: Host-associated > Annelida >... | reverse complement strand
GACCAGCACTGGAACGCCATTAGCTAGCTGGCATGCCTGATCTAGCCGCCCGCGCACGCCTTGGATATCGGTGATGGCATCAAGTAGTTTGGGCAGGGTTGTAACGTCAAGTGCCAGCACAATTCCTAATGCAACGAGGATATTAGACGCCTGATATGCTCCTATGAGAGGAAGGTCAAAGTCATATTGTTGTCCTTGATAGTCGATTCGAAGCGCTTGTCCAGTCGGGAAGATCTGGCTTGAGAGCATAGTCAGGTCGGTTTTTTGCTCAGCCTTTTCCGTTCCGACATGGAAAAGACTTATGCCACGCTTTTTTGCTGCCTGTCCCATGACCAGATTGACTGGATCGTCCGCCCATAACACGGCGCAACCTGTCGGGGCCAGAAGGTCAGAAAACAGACGTAGCTTAGCCTGTGTATAAGCTTCGATCGTTCCGTGATAATCCAGATGATCACGACTCAGGTTTGTAAAGGCTGCAACCTCTACCGGCTGACCATCGCTGCGTAGCTGTTGGAGGCCGTGGGAAGAAGCTTCGTAAATAACGTGATCGATCCCGGATGTTGCGTATTTTTGCAGCTCCTGATGAAAGGTAAGGACATCAGGTGTTGTAATTGCAGAAGCTCTGCTGTCAGTTGCGGATACCAGCCCAAGGGTGCCGATGCTTGCAGCTTTGCATCCTGAAGCCTCCAGCATCTGACGTACAAACTCACAGACGGACGTCTTGCCATTGGTTCCGGTTACAGCCAAGCAATGTTGGGGGTGTGGCGCATAAAATTGGGCTGCAAGATTCGCCATCAAGGCTCTGGGGCGATCGCAGCGGATCAAAAGATCTTCCGGGATGTCATCGGGCCGACTGTAATCCTTGCGGGCAATTACTGCGAGGGCGCCTTTCGCGATTGCTTGCGGGATGAAGGCTTCCGCGTTGGACCGACTGCCCTGGAAGGCGGCGTATACAGCACCTGGAGTGACCTGGCGGCTATCGATCTCCAAGGATTGAATCCGTTTTTGCTCCAGTAATTCTTTCAGTTTCGCGGGTAGCGCATCGATTCCTTTAGTCCCTGATGTAGGCATATTTTTTTACTTTTCCTAAGTCCATCTTCTCTTGTTGTGGAAGGATGCCGAGGATCGGTGCGATTTTCCGCAAAACCCTGTTTACAACTGGCGCTGCTACCCAAGAAGCAGACCGATTCCCTCTGTTTAGATCTGTCTTTTTTGGTTCGTGAATGGATACGGCAATCACGTAGCGCGGCCTGTTCATGGGGAAGGCTCCGATAAACGTCGAACGCACACGCTCTTGATCGTATCCGCCTTGACCCCCGATCTCACTGGTTCCCGTCTTTCCACCTAGCAGATAACCTGCGACTTCTCCTTTGCGTCCTGTACCATGGACGACGTTTAAACGCATCAGATTTCTGATAATCAGGGATGTTTTTTCTGAAAGAACCTGTGATGTTTTGATCGGAGGAGATTGTTTGTCGCGTGCGATGAGAGTTGGGGGGATCAGGCGCCCACCGTTTACCATGGCTGCGAAGGCACTTGCCGTCTGTAGCAAGGAGACCTGAATACCGTGGCCATAGCTAGTCGTGATGACTTTGCTTCTGCTCCATTGGCTTTCTCCACCTTTGGGAATTCCGACTTCGTTGATTTCGATCGGTGAAGGTTCAAAAAAGCCAAGCGTCTTGAAAAAATTTCTCTGTGCATTCTCCGGCAGGTTGAGTGCAATGCGTGCGGTAGCACGGTTGCAGGAATTGATGATAATTTGTGAGATAGTCATCAGGTCCTTGCACTTTGGCTTGTCGCGAATAGAGAAGCCGTCGATCTTCAGCTTGTTTGCATTCCAGGTCTGGTCCAGGCTTGTAAGTTGATATTCCAGTGCATTGGCGATGGTGAAGACTTTAAAGACCGAACCATATTCGTATGTATTATAAGTAACAAGATTTTGCTGGGCCGGAGAATTGGGATCATATTTCTCAAGATCAAATTCAGGCTTTGATGATAGAGTCAGCACTTCTCCGGTCTGGACATCAAGAACAACGGCAGCCGCACCAGTGGCTTCATAATTTGTCAGTGCATCTTCAAGAATGTCCCCGACGGCTGACTGAGCGCGTATGTCGATGCTCATGGCAAGCGGATTGCTACGCATGTCAGGGTTTTGTAATCTATCGGACAAGGCTTGCTCGATACCGATCCCGTTCTTTCCGCTGCGATAATATCCCCGGGCGTGAATGCCAACTTCCTTGTTGGGGTAGAAACGCCGTATTTTCTTCTCTAACTCAAAGCCCTGTAGTTCGCCCAGACGTTCTAGAGCCTGTTTTTGACCTTCTGTAATATTCCTTTTTATATAGACCGCGGGTGCATCATGGTTGTTGAATGCGTGGGTTAGGGTCTTCATGGAGACATCGGGGATAATGGCTGCGACTTCTTTGATTAAACGACTTCTGTCGCTGATGGAATTGCGTGTGCGATCTCCGATGATGGCACGGGGGCGGATCTTGAAATTGATAGTCTCTACGGACCTGGCAAGCAAAACACCGTTGCGGTCAACAAGATCTGCGCTCCAATCAGCCTTGGGTTTTCCCAGATTCGGGGCTTTCTTAAATATTGGCTGGTTGATCGTCTTGGGTGTTTCGTTTCTAAACTGGGATCCTTTTACATAAGCAAATATTAATGCTGCTGCGATGACGGTTGCTATCATAAGATACAATCGATGTATCCAAAGCAGGGCGCCAGTTTTTGTGTGACTTGTAGACGCCGAATCAAAGCCGGACGAACCGAACGAGTCTGCGGCGTGCCAGGTTAGTCGGACAGTCATCGTATTTCTATCGCCTGTGAGTGATCGGAAGATGTTGTACGGGTGCTGCGTTGAGCCCCAGGATTAGCTTTCTAAGCTTTTCTGGTAAAGTAAGTTGCCTTTTGATCACATTGGGAATCCGGATCGGAATACTGGGTCTACGGTTTCTTGCTACAGGTTTTTGTTCAAGGTTGACATGGTAGGAAGCCGGCATAAGACTTGCTTTGCGGGCCAGATATGTCATCACCTGGGTATGCGCCTGGATGGAGGAAAGTGATATACGTTCAGTGTTGGGGGTAGTCAAATTTACAGTCGCATTCACGACTGTGGCGGTAGGAGAACTAAGGGCGCGATTCAATGTTGCCATATTATTGCGTTTGTCAATTTGCTGGTGTTTTTTAACATATGTGACGCCTTGGAGATATTGTTCTGGTTTGGCGATATCCAGGGTAAGGTCTTCGGCTACGCGAAAGGCGTTACGACATTCCATAATGCGCTGTTGCAACTGAGCCTCCAGCATGTGGGTCTGCCGCGTTTTTTTTTCGATTTGTGACTGCAAATCCCTATTCTTAAGATTTATCTTCTTGGCCTGCTGTAGAAGGTCGTCTTTTTCCATGGCAAGGTAGAAAGTGGAACAGACTATAAGAGCCGTTGCAATGTTTATGGTCGAAAATAAGCGGGTCATATTTTTCTCTGTTATCGGGGGGCGTGAATACTTGGTTGATGGGGTTTTGCTTCCGTCCTTACGGCGCTTCGCAGCTTTGCCGAACGTGCTCTTGGGTTGTCGGCCAGCTCTTCGGCTCCTGGGCGAATGATTTTGGCAGGATTTAGGAAGCTGGGACCTATTAGGGTCGTATCTGTTGCAGGCTTTGGTTCTGGTCTGTGGCGGGAGCCGGAGGTGATATAACCTTCTTCAGGATGAAAGGAGTGCGTTCTTTCCTTGAAAAATTGCTTGACGATCCGATCCTCCAGAGAATGGAAAGTGACTATGGCAATTCGCCCGCCGGCAGATAGAATTCTCTCAGCGGCTGCAAGTCCTTTGCGTAGAGATTTAAGTTCTGTATTCACAGCGATGCGCAATGCTTGAAAAACCCGTGTTGCCGGGTCTTTTTTGCTGCGGCGGTCGCTGTAGATGGATCGTATGATCCGGGCAAGTTCAAGTGTCCGCTGGATGGGCCTGATCTTACGCTTTTGGATAATACTTCTCGCAATTCTCTTTGATCTGGGTTCTTCGCCATAGGTGCTAAACAAATCTGCAAGCTCGCCTTCACTGGCGGTATTGACAATATCGGCAGCGCTTTGTCCCTGCTGGCTCATGCGCATGTCAAGCGGGCCGTCCTGTTTGAAGGAAAAACCGCGCTCAGCCTGGTCAATCTGCATCGAAGAGACACCTAGGTCCATGGCGATGCAATCAACCTTTAACCGGCCCATCTCTGCCAGCGGCTGATCTAGAAGCTTATCCATCATGCTGAAATTTCCTGAGAGGACTTTAAAGCGGCCATTGGTCTGTCGCGATAGGCGCTGACCGATCATAACGGCTTCAGGGTCAAGGTCGATCCCGTATAGTTTTTCAATCGGCGTATCAAGCAGGGCCATGGAATAGCCGCCAGCACCAAAAGTTGCATCGACGGCGATTTCTCCTTTCTGAGGATTCAGGGCATTGACAACCTGATTGCACAGTACGGGCTTATGGAAATGGGAGGGTGTGCGGTCCATTAGGACGTTTCTCCTATCGGGATTTTCTTTTCTTCCATCATGGATGTGACCATTACAATAAGATTGGTCTTATCCTGATTATGGTCAAGGAAGATTTGGGGGTTCCAAAGGGTGAATGTGTCTGCGCCACCCATAAACAGGACATGGCGTTCAATCTGCGCATGGCGACGCAAAAGACTGTTGAGAACCAGGCGGCCATCGGAATCGATCGTTATCACGTCTGCAGTTGCGAAGAGTGCGTTCTTTTCCTCAATGCACCTGGGATCATTCGGGTCCGTATAGCGCGATTCGATCGATTCAAACTGGCGTTGGCTATAACGGCGATCATAGCCCAACAAAAAAGGCTGCTCCTTGTCCATGCGCAGGTAAATTCTATTTTCTGCACCGGAGTAAACTGAGTTGAGTGTTTTCCGGAATCCTGAAGGGAGGGAGAGTCGCCCTTTTGCATCAACATTATTTAATGCGCGTCCTACGTAAAAAAGATCGTTCTGATCTGACATAGCGTCTCAAGTTCGATGAGGGAAAAAATGGGATAACATGGAGTATTCATGGAATCAAGTGCGACTTTATCCCACAAACATGTTTTTTTTACTATGTTCTTTGTATGTTCCCCCTCCTTCAATAAAAGGAGAAAAATATTCTCCAAGAAGTGGAAAAACAGAAGGGATGTATCATGCTTTTTGTATGAAGCATCACTGTTCAGATCGTGCGTTTAAGGTCCCAAGGCGCGATTCAGCAGTTATCGGCAAAAGCGGGGAGGGCCGAGTCTTTAGGAGTGATTGTTATGATTGGTCCGGCCCTGTGGGTGTCACCGAAGTCTAGGGAGGAAGTAGCCTAAAGCAGTTAGGTTTGTACAGGGCTGCGGTTCAAGGGTTTGGCGTATGGGACCGGTTTTCCTCGTCGGGAAGAATGCCGCGTGGAAGTTTGTCTTTCGCCAGGTCCATATCCTCTGATGGCTGGATTTCCTCCTCAAAAAGCGCATCGGCTTCTTGATTGTCTTTTTTCTCGAAGTCACGAAAATAACGGCACGCAGGCAAGGTCAGCATCATTGTGCCTAGGCAGGATAGGATTAAAAGTCGTCTCATGGCTCTCCATGCCAAAGATAAGAAATGATTGCAAGCCTGTCTATTCGTATTTAAGGGTAAACCGTCAGAGAAGCGGGCAATCGCTCAATCGGGAGAAGCTGACCTCAGCAATTCTGGGATTGGGAGGAAAGTCCGGACTTCATGAATTCACGGTGCCGGATAACGTCCGGCGGGGGTGACCCCAGGGATAGTGCTACAGAAAAGAACCGCCAACCCTGGAGCGGATTATTCGCTCTGGGGGGCAAGGGTGAAAAGGTGCGGTAAGAGCGCACCGCGGTAGCTGGTAACAGCACTGGCATCAGTAAACCCCACCGGAAGCAAGACCAAATAGGGGCTGACAGGCGGCCTTGTCGCCAACTGCCGAATTCAGCAGCAGTCCGGGTTGGTTGCTAGAGCCTTGTGGTAACAAAAGGCCCAGATGAATGATTGCCCCCCTGATGGCAAGCCTGTGATCAGGGGACAGAATCCGGCTTATAGCTTCTCTGACAGCCCTTGGGCTATGCGCTGCTTAAGGGATATGGGGTGAATTATGCTTCTGTCCCACCGACGGTTAGCCGATCGATCAGCAGGCTAGGCTGGCCAACACCTGCAGGTACTGATTGTCCGGCCTTGCCGCAGGTTCCAACGCCCGGATCAAGCTCCAGGTCGTTGCCGATTCCGCGTACGTGTTGCAATACGCTTGGTCCGTCGCCGATCAAAGTTGCACCTTTGATCGGTGATGTGACTTTTCCATCTTCGATACGATAGGCTTCGGTGCAGGAGAAAACAAACTTGCCTGACGTGATATCGACCTGACCGCCCCCGAAATTGCGTGCATATATTCCCTGTTTGACGCTCTGGATCAGGGAGTCCGGTTCATCCTGTCCGGCCAGCATGAAAGTGTTTGTCATCCTGGGTAGGGGTGGGCATGCAAAATTTTCTCTTCGCCCGTTCCCGGTTGAGCACTGCTTCATGAGGCGACCGTTCAAGCGGTCTTGCATATATCCTTTTAAAATTCCGTCTTCGATCAGAACCGTGCGTTCGGTCGGGGTTCCTTCGTCGTCGATGATCAGACTCCCCCGTCGGTCATCCAAGGTGCCGTCATCGACTACAGTAACGCCCGGAGTTGCAATCCGCTGACCGATCCTGCCTGAAAAGGCAGAACTACCCTTGCGGTTGAAGTCACCTTCCAGACCGTGGCCTACGGCTTCGTGCAGCAAAATACCAGGCCATCCGTTGCCGAGGACGACCGTCATTTCACCAGCAAGGGCAGGGCGCGAATCAAGATTGACGATTGCCTGACGTGTTGCTTCGTCTACGCAGGCTTTCCAATTTTCGGGCAGGAAGAAATCACTATAGTCATATCGTCCGCCAAAGCCATGAAAGCCATTCTCTCGACGATCACCTGAAGCAGCCGTGATCTGGACGTTGATCCGGACCAGCGGTCGGATGTCGACTGCTCGATATCCGTCTGGACGCAAAATATCGATCACATTCCAGCTTCCGTGTAATGAAACGGCAACCTGGGCCACGCGCGAATCTTTGTCACGGGCGTATGCGTTGATGTCTTGAAGGAACTTGACTTTTTCCGTAAAAGACACGGCTTCCAGGGGATTGTCTGGACGGTAGTGCATTTGATTGGTTCGGATAGGTGGTCCGGCCCAGATATGGTCATTGATGCCATGGCCGATGGTACGTACGACATGCCCGGCCTGAGCGATCGCATCCAGACTGAGTTCGGTAGCATGGGCATAGGCGGTTAGCTCATTTGCTATTCCGCGCAGGCCAAATCCCTGATCTACGTTGAAGCTTGCATCCTTGAGGCGACCGTCGTCATAAACGAAGCTTTCGGACAATCCATACTGGAGATAAAGCTCTCCGTCATCCAGTCCGGCAAGGCTGTCCTGAATGCTATGCAACACGGCAGATTGATCCATTCCGGTCCGGTTGTAGAAAATGTCGTCAGCTTGTTGGGTTTTCATCGGATCCTCGGACTCTAATGCCCATTGGGTGCAGAAGCGGCCTTGTCATCAAGGATGTAATGTTTTCCGCAATAGGGACAGCGGGTTCCGGTATTTGGCCTGACCTTGAGGAAGATGCGGGGGTGCCCAAGAGCAACTCCGTCTCCATCGCAGGAGATTTCGGGCTTGATCACGGTAATAGGGCTCATTTGCGACATGTGCATGGATCCTGCTCCTCGCCTAGGAACATAAGAGTCTTAGGTGTTGTCGTCGCTCCGGTCAACAACAGAAATGCTTAGCTATGCGTATCGGTGGTCGGGCTCGGAAAGAATGCTTTGGCCCTGATGCGATATGTCTCTGGAATTAGGAGTTCACAGAACTCAAGAAAAGCATCGCGCCATAAGAAAACGATCAGGGTTACGTATAGAAGTATCCCGCTTATAATAGAGATTGCCATAACCACAAGGCTATCTACGCCACTGCGGGTGAGGGTGTCTTCGATTATATAAACGCAAAAGGCCATCGTGGAAGCGATAAGCCAGGCCGGCAGTGTCGATGCCAGATAACGTGTGATGGAAGCGTTTAGAGTATTCAAGGTGATCACTGTACAAATGCTGCATGTCAGAAAAGCACCTGCCACCAATGACCAGCAGAACCCAATAAAACCACCAAAATATAGGCCAATGGCGTATGATATGCTGTTGACGACAAGAGAAATGATGGTGATTCTGACCAATACGCCCGAATAACCGCGTCCGGCTAGTGCTGGCCAAAGACAATTATAGAGGCTCATAAAAGCGATCGAAACGGAGATGATGCGTAGCGCAGGGGCGACTTCAATCCATTTCGGGCCTAGCATGGCGTTTGTAAAGCTTGTGGCACAGGCTGCAAGGCCTAGGCACATGGGTAAAATCAGAATACTGCACAGGCGGATAGCCTTTGCGAAAGCCTCTGCAATCATGTCCTGGTCTTCATGGGTGATACGGGAATAGGTTGAGAAAGCGACTTCATTGACGATGGGCAATAGCTTCGACATGGGGAAGCTTGCAATCTTGATGACCGTCGAATAGATCCCCATCATATTCGTATTGCGCATCATTGCGATAAGATAACTTCCAACGTTGCCCTGGACCGATGCGATGAAACTGTTGAGAACATATAATCCGCCAGAACGAATGTCCCCTTTGATGGGCTTTAAGTCTAAACTTGGCCAGGTCAGCCAGGGGTATGCCAAGGTGTAGCCGATGGCTTGCAGGCTGCGTTGTACCAGTTGACCGATCACAAGCGCCCAGACTCCAAATCCGTGATACGCAAGCGTGACAGCCGTGATTCCTGTTGTTGTATTGGTAAGAAGGTCAACGAAACCGCGCCGTTTGAACAGAAGTGCCCGGTTTAACAAGCCTTGAGGAATAATCAGGAATGGAAAAATAACAAAAATCAGGCTTTGCCAGCGAATTAGCAACTCCAGCTTAGGTTCATTGAATAGGTGGGCGATCAGCGGCGCAGAGAGAAAATAGCTTGCGAATAAAAAGCTACAGATTAATAGGCACAGACCGAATATGCTTTTGATTGCGGTTTTTTCCATGTCGCGGCTTTGCACCAGAGCGTAATTGATTCCTTCCCAGGCAAACACCGTCATCAGAGAGGTGAAGATTTCCGTAAAGCCCATGATTCCAAGATCAACTGGCGACAGATAGCGCAGAATATAGATTGTCAGGAACCAACTGATCGCTTGTGACAAGATACGTATGGCGCTGAACCATCGAACGGAGGATGAGGCTTTTTCTTTCAGCGTCGTGTTGGTCATAAGTGGATCTATATTCCGTATCGTTTTTCTGTCATTTCGAGATGAGCTTTTAATTCAGTTTTTTAAGAAAGTGGATAAAAGCTGAATTGTGAACATAATGGAATTGCGCTCATTAGTGAAAATAGCAGAATTACGCACGGTAAAGAAGGATGGTTAACAGAATCTGAAGCAATGCATAGCAAGACCATTAGCGAATGCCATCAGAAGTGAATTAAGATGTTGTTTTTCATCCGGTGGCGGTGCCATTTTTTTATAAAGCCCTAAGGTCTGGAGTATAGGAAAAAACCCGTCAAAAAAATGCAGAAATGGTTTGACAAGTCTGGTGCATGTGCGTAGAGATCATCTCTCTTTGCGGTGCGGTTAGTCGTACTTGCATAAGGGTCAATAGCAGCGTTCACCTGTTCTGCCGATCAGATCCCGGAAATTTCCGGGGCCGGATAGCAGGGGTCCGATACAAAAAGGCAAGACATCAGCTTTTTCCATGATGGGTAAAGGCTGGTATATGTTGCAAAATTGTTGCGGATATGATAGAGTTAACGCTTGCTGTGGATGCTCTTTCTCATTGTAGGTAATAGATGAAGGGACATGCGGGCGGCGGTCGCATGCGTCGGCTTAATTTAAGTCGATTAGTGCGAATGCTGTTTTGTATGTCCTACCACCAGATTCATTGGTTTGTGATCAATGGATCGGTATGTGATGTGCAGGATGGCTCTTGTCCTTGCTTTTTTAGGGTCTGGAAACAGGCTTTGGAGATGTAAGGATTCTCAAACTTGAGAGTTTGATCCTGGCTCAGAACGAACGCTGGCGGCATGCTTAACACATGCAAGTCGAACGAGACCTTCGGGTCTAGTGGCGCACGGGTGCGTAACACGTGGGAATCTACCTTGGGGTACGGAATAACGCGAAGAAATTTGTGCTAATACCGTATGATGTCGTAAGACCAAAGATTTATCGCCCTGAGATGAGCCCGCGCCCGATTAGTTTGTTGGTGAGGTAAAAGCTCACCAAGGCGACGATCGGTAGCTGATCTGAGAGGATGATCAGCCACACTGGGACTGAGACACGGCCCAGACTTCTACGGGAGGCAGCAGTGAGGAATATTGGACAATGGGGGCAACCCTGATCCAGCAATGCCGCGTGAGTGAAGAAGGCCTTCGGGTTGTAAAGCTCTTTTATTCGGGATGATAATGACAGTACCGGAAGAATAAGCCCCGGCTAACTCCGTGCCAGCAGCCGCGGTAATACGGAGGGGGCTAGCGTTGTTCGGATTTACTGGGCGTAAAGCGTGCGTAGGCGGCTATTCAAGTCAGGGGTGAAATCCCGGGGCTCAACCCCGGAACTGCCCTTGAGACTGAATGGCTTGAACATAGGAGAGGTGAGTGGAATTCCGAGTGTAGAGGTGAAATTCGTAGATATTCGGAAGAACACCAGCGGCGAAGGCGACTCACTGGACTATTGTTGACGCTGAGGTACGAAAGCGTGGGGAGCAAACAGGATTAGATACCC
>Ga0056124_1000780_pt1 | contig 10845 bp, 7 predicted proteins | sample WorMetHEROISLAND_2_FD_70069 | JGI IMG/M metagenome (GOLD analysis project Ga0056124, IMG submission 70069) | Marine gutless worms symbiont microbial communities from Max Planck institute for Marine Microbiology, Germany - Olavius sp. 4 HERON ISLAND | ecosystem: Host-associated > Annelida >... | reverse complement strand
TCAAGATCGGGGAAGTCCCTGGCCAGGCGGTCTTCCGGGGCAAGGCCGGCCCACGGATCTTCCGGCGCGTTTCGCGCCATTGCTACGCAGCGCTCAGCAATCATTCGTAGCGTCTTTTGAGACATATCCGATGTGGAAACGCTGCTGGTGGATTGACCAATAAAAACCCGCAGGCCTATATCCTCCGAGCTATTGCTGGTAATCTCCTCCAATTGCCCCAGACGCACCTGAGCGCTTCTGGAAGAACCCGCAATAAAGCAGGCATCCGCAGCATCTGCGCCGGCCTTTTGTGCGTAGCTTATTAAGCTTTCCAACTCGTTCAACCGCTCTTGCGCTTCTTTTGCTTTATCGTCCATCGTCTCTTTTCCATCCTAAAAACAGGCTTAACCGTCCATGGCGAGCTTCAGTAACGCACATGCCATGATATGCCTGCAGACCATCTGGGATGCTCATATCCAAATACTGTGACCTTTTTTGACAGGTGCGTTACGAATAAACGCAGATCGCCTTCCCTCATAGGAATATATCCCTCAATCTGCCCCTGCCAGATCCGCTCGCGTGTTGCTGTAACGTTGGAACGGTTCTCACGGCTTCCAAGGTTGAGATCCATGCGTCGAAGATTGATCCCGAAACGTCGGCTTGCCTTGTCTGTCAGGCTTGCACGGGCCGATACCAGTCTGGCATCTCCGTCCAGACTTCCGCCCAGAGGGCGACCAAGATAAGTATTACCATCGGCATAGCTGTTATTACGATAAGTTGACCCATAGACTCGGTGTTGTCCGCCTACTGCATCAAGCAAGCGCCAGGACGAAGTGTCCATATATTCAAGACCCAGACGAAACATCCCAAAACTGGTGGGGTGCGCGAATTTAACACCTGTCAGATAAGACCATGCTTCGAAACTATCTTCCATATATGGTTGCAGATAGAGATGAAAAGCTGTCTTTCCAATGACATTGGTATAACGCAAATCAAAGGCAAGCTCTCCATCGCTTTCATCTTCTCCGGGTGTGTTGGTATTACCCAGGACTGGCAAGGTCGCCTGGACCCACGCCTGTTCCGAGCATTTTCGCTCCTTGCCACAAATATGCGTCGAGCGGTGAAAGCCCAAGGTGAAGCCCTTGAAGGGAGCAAGTTCGATACGCTGCATCACAATCCAGGAATGATCGGCTCCGTCGGATCGGTTCTTATCAAGACGGCCTATATTCATTTCTACTGAAAACGGGGGAATCCAGGACAGGTATTTGCTCTTGAAACGAATAGGCTGAAGACTACGAAAGCCGACCTTGGGATAAGGCCTGGCGCTCGTTGATAAGATCAAGGCGCTATCGTCCCCTCCCCCCCACCAGTGGGATAGATATCCGGCGTAAATCGCCCATCCAGCAATTGGGTAGGCAATATAGCTTTGATCGTAGTGAAACTTATGCGGTTGACCCTTATTGCGCCAGCCTCCTCCCAGGCTCACATAAAGATTTCCCAAGTTTAACTCCAGCCTGAGTTCCTTTTCAATTTTATTATAACTGCTGTCTTCGAATCTGCGCAGGATCGGTGGGGCAGTATTCAAACGCAGAATCGAAGTCATATGCCAGTCTTTTCCCAGTTCCTTTTCGTAATGCATCTGGATTCGGGAAAGTGCATCCAGGACTCCTGTGGGCAGGTTTTCCCTGTTTTTCGCCTGTTCCATAGCCGCATCTAGCTGAACCCAGGGAATCGGCCATGATATTGCCGGTTGCGGGATCAGACGATAGCTTGACAGAAGTTCAATATCCTCGCGCATCTGCTGGCTTCCTGGCTCAAGCCAGGGTGCGGCGGACGATGGCCGGGGCTGCGAAAAAAGAGCTAGTCCAGCCATAAGAGCCATCAGGATAGGACCGCGGGACATGTAATGGAATTTAATCGTACTAAATAGCATTTAGCATCTATATTGTGATTCTCATAAGAGGGAAAGTTTTTGTTTTCCCAAATACCTTGATTGCTCTTGACTTATCCAGGATAAGTCGGCATGAGAGTGCCCGGAAACAATTAGAAGAGACGACAGGTGGCAAACAAGAATATCCTAAAGATCAAACTGGTCAGTACGGCTGACACAGGCTATTATTATGTCACCAAGAAGAACCCGAAAAGCGCCCGCACGACAGAAAAACTCAGCTTTCGAAAATATGACCCTGTAGTCCGCAAGCATGTCGAATTCAGGGAAACAAAGATCAAATAGCATCATCCCTAATATGCTTCTTCTTCGTACAAGGCCTCAAGCGAGCCATGCCAACGCCCATGGTAAGCTTCCAGAAGGCGTTCAGCCGGGGTCTTGCCGCTATCGATAATTTCATGCAACTCCGCCAAGTGAATACGCTCATCCTGACCAGAGCTATCTTTGATTCCCCGAGCCTTAAGCCCGGCGTCGGCTATCTGTAGAACCTCCCGACCGACTTCAAGCAGACTCCTGTCCCCAACTCTTGTCTGTAAACCTTGTTTCGGTACATTCAGGTGCAAGGCGAGATGATCCTCCACACTCCAACTTCGGACAAGATCCCAGGCTGCACGCAGGCTTGCTTTATCGTAAAGCAAGCCAACCCAGAGCGCTGGGAGTGCACAGATCCGACGCCAGGGACCAGCATCAGACCCGCGCATTTCCATGAAGGTTTTCAAGCGGACTTCCGGAAAGGTCGTTGACAAATGGTCCTTCCAATCTTCCAACCTGGCATATTCTCCGGCAAAACCCTCCAGACGTCCCGCCATCAGATCCCGGAATGAACGACCAGTTATATCGTGATAATGGCCATTGCGGAAAAGAAAATACATTGGAACATCCAGCACATAGTCTACATAACGTTCGAATCCAAAATCATCATCGAAGACGAAGGGCAGCATCCCGGTACGATCAGGATCCGTATCCGTCCAGATATGCGCGCGATATGACAAAAACCCATTAGGCTTACCCTCGGTAAAGGGCGAGTTGGCAAACAGAGCAGTCCCCAAAGGCTGCAAAGCCAGCGCAACCCGGAATTTCTCGATCATATCCTCCTCGCTTGCATAATCGAGATTGACCTGAACGGTGCAGGTACGAAGCATCATATCCAGCCCCAGGTTTCCGACCCGCGGCATATAGGAACGCATAATCTCATAGCGAGGCTTGGGCATATAGGCTATTTCGCTTCTTTCCTGGACGGGATTGAAGCCATGACCCAAAAATCCAAGGTTCATCTCATCTCCTACAGTCTTGCACTGCCTGAGATGGTCCGCCGCCTCGCGACAAGTGTCATGAATACTGACTAGCGGCGCCCCTGACAGCTCGAACTGTCCCCCCGGCTCCAGGCTTATGGACATCCGGTCCTTCCGCAGCCCAATGACTTTTCCTTCCTCAATTACCCGAGTCCAGCCTTTTTTGGCAATCTGCTCCATAATTCTGCTAATGCCGCGATCGCCTTGGTAGGGCACGACATGATAGTTTTCCAGATAGTAGACAAATTTCTCATGTTCGACGCCGATGCGATAGTCTTCGACTGGTTTGCATCCGCTAGCGAGATAATCAGCCAGATCCCGGGACGATTCGATAATCGGGGAATCGTCCGACTGCGTTATTTTCATACTCATAGTCTCTCCCAGAGCAGTTCTGCCCGACCTTGCTTCCTGTAGGTCCATGCACAATAAAAAACTAGAATGAAACATCAAGGCTTAATTGAAAATCATCTTGGAATAGTGACAAGCATTGGCTAAAAGCTTCTAGACTTGAATGAAAAAGTTTATGAATTTGATCATAGACAGATATGAGATACCAGCACCCTGATGCAACAAGCAAATCACGTTCTCGTAACCGGAGGAGCAGGCTATATCGGCTCCCATGTTGTCTGGGCGCTTCTGGACCACAAAATCCCGGTAGTTGTCATCGACGATCTTAGCACGGGGTTCCGATGGCTGCTTCCCGATGACGTCCCTTTTTATCAGGCTGGGATCCAGGATGAGTCAACCATCGATACGATCTGTTCCAGCTTTAACATCAACTGCGTTATGAATTTCGCGGGATCTATCGTTGTTCCTGAATCTGTGATCAATCCACTTAAATATTACAGCAATAACATCAGCAATAGTTTAAGCCTGATTACAAGCTGCATTCGCAATAATATCCCCAATTTTATCTTCTCTTCAACTGCTGCCGTTTACGGAATTCCGGACAAGATTCCCTTAGATGAGCAGTCCCCTACCCGCCCTGTCAGTCCCTACGGCCACTCCAAGCTGGTGATGGAGCAAATTCTACAAGATTGCCATGCTGCTTACGGTCTCGGAACTGGAGTGTTGCGTTATTTTAACGTCGCCGGAGCTGATCCGAAAGGACGCTGCGGTCAGGCAACGCGCGAAGCAACCCACCTGATCAAGATTGCAACCGAGGCAGCACTCGGCAAGCGCCCGGAAGTCCTGGTTTTCGGTCAGGATTATCCGACACAGGACGGAACTGGCGTGCGCGATTATATTCATGTCAGCGACCTGGCCCATGCCCATCTTCTCCTCTACCAGCGCCTGAAAGACAAGCCAGGACAGGCGCTAACGTTCAACTGCGGCTATAATCGCGGCTTTTCGGTCCTGGAAGTCCTGGATGCCATCGACAAAATAGCTGACAAACCCCTTAAACGAGTCATGAGCGAGCGCCGCCCTGGCGATGCATCGATTCTACAGGCGGACAATCAGACAATCTTGCGCGAATTGTCATGGCAGCCGACCTATGACGATCTTGATATCATCGTTCAAAGCGCATTGGATTGGGAGCGGGCCCTTGACGAAAAACGCAGCAAGTTCAGATAAGGCGTGGAAAACCTTTCGTTCACAGGCGCAACAAGCGCACAGGAGAGGCTTGGTCAAGCTCTTTTCCGATAATCCGAAACGAGCCACGCAACTGTCCTACCGACTAAGCGGGCTGTTAATCGATCTGTCCAAGACGCATCTGACACCAGAACTTCTCTCTGCCGGACATGCCTTATTGAAAATCAACGGTTTTCGCAAAAAGCGTGCAAAATTGTTCAAAGGGGAGATCATCAACGCAACAGAGAGTCGTCCTGCCCTGCATACGGCGATGCGCGGCAGCCATGTCCCGAACGCGGTACGCGATATCATCGCAGGACAAGATAAGGCAATGGCGGCTTGTGTCAGATCATGGAGGCGCGATAAGACGATCACGACGATCCTCCACATCGGAATAGGAGGTGCCTTACATGGTCCTCAATTGATATGCGATGCGTTGGCGAAAGATATGCCTTCCCGGTTTAACTGCCATTTTGTCGGTGACGTTGACAGCCTGGCTTCGACACTAGAGAAGCTGGACGCCCGGTCCACCCGCGTGATCATTGCAAGCAAAAGCTGGACGACATGGGAGACAAAAACAGGATTTAAGGCAGCCCTTGCTTGGATGAAAAACCAAGGAATCGAAGATCCCCTCACTCGCTTTTGCGCTATAACCCAGCGCGATGACCTGGCGAGGGATGACGGAATCGCATCAAAAAAAGTCCTTAAGATCAGTCAGTGGATTGGTGGGCGCTACTCGCTTTGGTCTGCAACGGGCCTTCCCATAGCCTTATGCTTTGGCTGGAAAGCCTTTATGCAACTTCGTACAGGCGCGTCGGAGATGGATCAACATTTTTACGAAACGCGATTTGATCGGAATATTCCAGTCCTGATGGCTCTAAGTTCAGCGACTTATGTCAACGGGCTTGATCGGCAGAGCCGCGCCGTTTTTTGCTATGATCAGCGTCTGCGTCTGCTTTGTACGCACTTGCAACAACTTGAGACCGAGTCGCTTGGAAAGCGTGTCGATCATCATGGAAAAACCGTACCATATGCTACCAGCCCTGTCACCTGGGGAGGTGTTGGAACCTCTGCCCAACACACGGTATTTCAAATGCTCCATCAAGGAACCCTCTGGGCGCCTATCGACTTTTTGATGATCAAGAAGGCCGCCCCCGGAGTCGCTGCACATGCCCATAAGGGCCTGATTGTAAACTGTCTGGCGCAATCCGCAGCGCTGATGCACGGACGCAAAGCCTTGAAATCGACAAGTCCGGCACGCGCCTTCCCGGGCAATCGTCCGTCGACGACCATCATTATCGATAAAGTCGCCCCCGACCGTCTAGGCGCCCTGATCGCGCTTTACGAGCATCGGACCTTTGTCTTAAGTGCCTTATGGAATATCAACGCCTTCGATCAGATGGGTGTCGAGCTTGGCAAAGAAATGACCACAAGCCTGTTACCTGCATTAGAAAGCGGTGTTGATTCTGGTTTCGATCCGTCTACGACTGAGCTAATCCGTTATTTAAGGAACTAAGCTGGACTGAATGCGGTCGGAAGAGGCAGAGCTGCTTCTGCCATAAGCAACCAACCGTTTCCACCAGGTCCTGGGCTTGATGGCCCGGAAAATGCCGTGTTCTTCAATCCATGCCTGATAAGCGCGATATTTCGGATCCTCTTCAAGATGCAGCTCTTCGGTTAAGGCGCGCATAGCATAAACCACATTTACCAGAATCAAGGCGATGCTAAAGCGCAGCTTTAATTCCCAATCCCCAGCGTATATGAACGGTAGAGCCGTCAACCACCAGGAGGTGTTTTTGGAAACATAAGCGGGGTGCTTCATATAGCGATAAGGACCCGACGTGACTATTCCACGGTGCGTCAGGTTCGAGAAACGATAGCCGAAAGCCACCGTCGCCCAAGCGTATAGTATCCAAAAGACAATGACAATGCACATCCAGATCTTCAGCATGAGGGGATCGCCGGCAAAGATTTTCTGCCAGTTCTGTTCACTACCGTAAGGCAAGTACACACCGCTCGTCCCTTTGTTAATCGGAGGATAACACATCAGAGCAAAGACCCAGCCCAGCATGAGGGGATTAGAACTTCTTTCGTGACTGTCCAGGATTCGAAAGGCGAAAACATAACCGCATAGTCCAATCAGAAGATCGACCATGACGATCATGACCAGGATATATGTGTAGAGATTTTGGATCGATGGTATGATATCGGCAGTGATGGCAACGTTGGGAAGCTCGGCAATATTTGTGCAATACCAGGTAAACATCAGCGGTATAAAAAAAGCCTTGACCAGCCAACCACGAAAATGGCCACCGATTGAGCTCCAGTCAACATCTTTCCAGCGGCCAAAAACCAAAGCACCAATATTATAGTAATTATCGATGGGGTTCTTCATATATCCGTCAAGGATAAAAAAGTAAATTCCTCCCCCGATGATGATATAGGGCAATAGAGACTTCATCGCTGTAAAGAAATAGCTGTAATAGTCTTTGTGATATTCTGGAAATTGCCAATAGAAAAAACCGAATACGCCCAATGTTACAAGCAGCCCGATGACTTTCAGCCCAACACGCTTGAAGGATGGCCTCCAACGCTGTGACCAATCGAGTTCAGTCGATGACCTTTTGAAGACTTTCAAGGCTATAACCTCATACAAAGCGGTTGCGCCGAAGACGATCAGCATATGTGTGAGGGTAACCTGCCATATAGGCCATTGGGTCTTCCCGTCGGATTCATAAATATACTGGAGCTTTAGCATGACGAGGATGCAAACGGACATTGCAATCAATCCAGCAATATTCGATGTAGCTGATTCAGGGAGAGTAACGGTTTTTTGGGACTGAGGATCGTCTTGGACAGGCTTTTCTGACATAGAGGCTCAATAGGTAACAATTATTAACGAGCTGTTAAAACATACAAATTGACAGCAATCAGCACATGGTGTAGTTGCCGCGTAGGTAAGCAGAACAATCCATGATGCATTGGCGCCACAATATTCCAGTAACTCCAAGATCGTTGCGTTGATTACGAACCAGGTTATCGGAACCCAGAAAACAGGCGAACTTATCCCGCCGGTGTGGACTTTTTAATGACTGATACCGTGATTACAGCTAAAGACCTGTCGAAATCCTACGGGCAGCTTTTAGCACTAAAGCCTTCCTGTTTCAGCATCGACAAAGGCCAGGTCCTGGGTCTTATCGGCCCCAATGGCGCCGGAAAGACAACATTGATCAACAGCCTGTTGGGACTTGCAAAATATCGAGGCGAGCTTGCTGTTCTCGGTCTGGATCCCTGGCGTCATCGTGAAGACCTTGTACGCGATATCTGTTTCATCTCCGACGTCGCCACTCTGCCCCGCTGGATGACCGTGCGACAGATTTTGCACTTTGTCGATTCAGTCCATCCGAAATTCGACCTGAAGGCAGCCACCAAGCGTGTTAAAAAGGCCGACCTGCCCTTCCGATCCAAAGTCAAGACCCTGTCTAAAGGTATGATCGTCCAGCTTCATCTGGCAATATGCCTGAGTATTGATGCACGGCTTTTGATTTTGGATGAACCAACCCTGGGCCTGGATATCATTAACAGACGTAGTTTTTATGACAGTTTGCTTGCTGATTATTTCGACCATAACCGTACCATCATCATTTCCTCGCACCAGGTTGATGAGATCGAACCCATTCTCACCCATGTCATGTTTATCCGCAAAGGCGATATCATGCTCTACGAAACAATGGAGCGTCTTTCCCAGGATTATCTGGCGCTTGATGTCAAGGAATCCTGTGAAGAGGAAGCTTATGCCCTCTCTCCCCTTTATTCCAGAAGCCTGGTTGATCACCGTCGGATGATTTTCAAATCGGTTGACAGAGAAACATTAGAAAAACTGGGAACGGTCAGCCAAGTCGGACTGGTTGATATCTTTGTCTGCCTCAATCATGAAAGCCATCCCCATGCCTCATGACCACAGCTCCAGACCTGCGCATCTGCACAGCTTCACAGCCCTTGTAAAACGAGAAGTCCTGGAGCATCGCGGTGCCATGATTTACTTCCCGGTGATAATCGCTGCCACCTTGATCGCAATCATGTTCCTGGCCTCATCTTCCGACTTCATTCACCCAATGCAAATCGGGACAGACTTTATCGAAGACGATCTGTTGAAGATACTAGCCAAGTTCATTATGTCCATATTCAGTGTCTTCTCCCTGCTGGCCTGCCTGATCATTCCTCTCATGCTAGTGAGCTCCCTTTATTCCGAGAGGCAGGATCGATCGATCCTATTTTGGAAATCCATGCCGGTCTCTGATATGCAGACAGTCCTTGCAAAATTGCTAGGCCTCAGTATCGGGAGCATTGCCATAGCCAATATCCTGGCAATCATTGTATCCCTGGCTTTAATTCTGCGGGCTTTGATCCCGATGGGGCAATCCGATATTTTCGTACCAGCGCTCATGAGTTTCGGACAGGTACTGCTTGTGATCAATAGTAAGTTTCTCCTGTATTTGCTCTATGCCCTACCCGTCTACGCCTGGTTGCTCTTAGCTTCAGCCTTGTCCTCAACAAGCCCTCTGATTCTAGGTATCGCCGTACCGGTTGCTGTGGGCGCTATTATCCACTATCTGCTCGACTGGTCCTATCTGAAACAGTTCTTTATGCGCCTGCTGGGGTTTTGGTCCATCGCAGACTATCCGTCTAATCCAAGTAACGTAAACTGGGCTAAATTTTGGCACTCCTTCCTGGAGAAGGACTTGTGGATTGGTTTGCTGATTGCGTTAGCCTTTTTTTTCGCAGCAGTATTAGTGCGCAAAAATAGATCGATTTAGATCATTCAAACTACAGAGTCTTCGGCAGGTTTTTGCTTTGAAGTCGATCTTGGCTGCACCATTTTTTGCAAGTTCCTGGTAATCCACATTAATACCAAAAGCACGGCAAGAAGCAGGCCTGTTCCAAACAATAAGGCGTAGTCCTCAAGCCTTAAAAGGGAATAGAGAATCGCATACAAAGCCAACAGCATTACAAAGACAACCAAGGTTGGACGGAAGAGCTTGTTACTGCAAAAATAAGCATAAACGCTAATTGATGCGATGGTGATCATGCTTGCAATTACATAGGCGAATTGAAAACGCATATGCTCGGACAAGGATAGAAGCATCAGATAAAAGATAGCCAGAGACAATCCGATTAGAATATATTGAACAAGGTGAAGTTTGGTGTTGTTGGCGATCTCAAAGATCAAGAAGGTCAGGAAGGTCAGAACAATGAACAAAATAGCGTATTTGACAGATTTGGTGATCGTCGAATAGAGAGAAACTGGCTCAAATAAATCAACGCCGGTCATCAGAGTCCCCAGGTTATAGTTACGATCTTCCAATATCCAGCTTTGGGGAAAAGGCCTGGATAGTGACGGGATTTCCCATGCTGCTGAAAAACCCGCATTGCTGATTTCCTTATGCGCCGGGAGAACATCCCCCTGGAAGCTTGGGTGTAGCCAAGAAGAGGTTAGTGCGATATGCGTCTTTTCCCCAAATGCTGTAAATCTGATCCCTTCGCTGCCATTGGCTACAAAGTGGAAGTTAAAGCCATAGCTCTTCTTTTTTCGGCTAATCGGAACATCGACATGAAATCCTGAGTTTTTGAACGATCTGTCGCCAATAAGGTAAATTCCCTGAATTTTTGTCCCCGGCGAAAAGTCCAGATCCCGACCGTCAAAATGATAAGGTGAAATATCTGTAATTGCCTTGGTGCTCTTCAGGCCCATCACGATAAAGGCCTTGTCGTAACGGATCTTCACCAAATCATCGGACAATTTACTGAAGTCAGGAATGTCAAATACCCCTTCGACATCAATATCAGCCGAATAAATAAGCGATCTGTAAATGCTGCGAAAGCGATATTCCCAGTCCATCCTGATCCGGTCATTAAGTTCTTTTGGAAGGACGACAACATGCCTATCGCGCCTTGCATCAAAATAGGTAATCTGTTCCGATCCATCGCTTTTCTTGATGGTTTTTTCTTTTTGATATTTTTCAACGACGGGAATAATCAGGGCCGGCCCAGAAA
>Ga0056124_1000776_pt1 | contig 10857 bp, 4 predicted proteins | sample WorMetHEROISLAND_2_FD_70069 | JGI IMG/M metagenome (GOLD analysis project Ga0056124, IMG submission 70069) | Marine gutless worms symbiont microbial communities from Max Planck institute for Marine Microbiology, Germany - Olavius sp. 4 HERON ISLAND | ecosystem: Host-associated > Annelida >... | reverse complement strand
TGCAAAACGCGTTATCACACGCTTTATACTTAATTAAAAAGTGTTCGCTGTGACGGGCTAGGATAACGCTTGGCAACTCAAAAGCAAATTCTTTCTGACAGTTTCTTACAATGTCAATATTACTGGTTTTAAACAGTTTCATAAAAATCTATCAATAACAATAGCGGGTACAGGGTGCTCCAACCACATAGTGACTTTGTAAAATGCGGAGCAAACACACGGTGTCCAAAAACGTTTCTCCATGTATAGGCCTATTGATGGCGTTTAATATCACGAGCTTCGATCGATAGGCCATAGGCCCTTAAATGTTGGCTGTCTGTCAGCCCGTCAGGCCGATATGGAAAGCAGTGACGACAGGGTAAGAAAAAAAGCAAAAAAGGAAATTGTTTAACGATACCTTCTACGTTTTTATTTATTTGTGTATATATTGTCTATCAAATTTTTGAGGAACAAAGATGATATATATATAATTTTTCCCCCAACGTCGTACGGGACCTACAACATGTAAAACAGCATAATCGTTGGTCCAATAACACTATCGAAATTCAAACATTTCTCAAACACATAAGCGGTGACACCTATAGCCTACAGCAGGGGCAGCATTAAAGCTACCCCGACTACATGTCGGGACAGCAATAAATGCTGCCCCGACTTTGCGCTGAAAAAAATAAAAATGCCATTTTATTTTAAGTTAGTTGTCATCAGTTTATTATTCACTTTTGAAGAATGCTGCATGAAACTATAACTACGCTTCCATGGATTGACTTTCTGGGGAGCAGAAAACCACCTCCCATACACTCCATTTTCCCATGCGGCGTGTTGCATTCGTGGCATGCATTCGCCAACTCATATACCGCAAATGTTTTGCTGGGCTGAGACCGAAACGTTGTCGCCGCCAAATGCTCAAACACGCGTTGATATCCTCTCGTAAGTACACGTATCCGAGTATTTTTCGGACACCGCGTGTTCTTCGAGCGCCTCAAGCAATAGGCAAAATCTGTATCTTAATTGAAAAATACGTAACAGTTTAGATATGCCCGATATCCGTATCCAGGAGTTCTGGATACGAATTGTCTAAGTTTGCGAATGGCAGCACGATAACGTCCAGAACATTGATATTTTACACGTTGCTGATTGGTTATAGAATAGCGCGTGCTTGGTGGATAAAATAGAATTCTGAGAGGACACAAGTTTCTTGAATTAAGCTTAACTATAAATCTTGTAACTAATACACAACGTTTGCAAAATGATATAAGCGTAACTTTAAGCTATAGTAAACAAATTTCCTGTAAGCTTATAGAACTTCACTAAGCTGTGTTAAACGGAAACGCCAGATTACATGCAGAGAAGTATCCGTGCGTAGGCTTATTTTATATCTTATCCCTAATTTGTACCTATTCATTCGCCCCGATCGTCAATTTGCAGTTACATAAACGCGTTTTTTTCGCAAGTTTTATCGCCTACACTTGAATAGACGCGTAAATAGAGGTTTTACAGCTGCGATCCTATCATTAATGGCACACGGTCGAAAGACGATTCGGCTACAAAGCCAAAACGTCTATAGCTAGCCGTTAACTTAACGACTGTTGGGTGCCAGCGATGAAGCCATCGAATGAATGAATGAATGAATGGGCGTAAAGGTTCATTCATTTTAGTGTGAGCAATGCGCACACCAGCGCACGTAATGGCGTGTGTCTAATGACAAATATCAACTTCAACATTATTACTATGCGACCATTCGTTTCTGTCAGTCCATCTATGTGTGCCCGTTCCGAATGAATGAATGACTGGAATAGATAGGCCTATATACAGAAATGTCTGTGGTTAATACTTCTGTCCACGTCATTGACCAAATTTGAGGTCAAAGTTCAAGGTCACGCGATCACACGATTATCATACAATTAATGATCGATAACAAATCAGTGATTGTATGTTTTCAAACTCTGCGGAGTGCCATTAATTTCATGGTTGAAGGTCATACAAAGGCCAAGGTTGGAAGTTCGATACGTTTTACACCCATGAAATGAACTAGAATAACCATACAAACTTTGAATTTGGCGTGTATGTTATCTACAAAATAGACCTAAATTTAGAGGTCAAATGGTCATATTTTGAGGTCAAATAAGCCAGTTGGATTAAAGCAAACTTGAAATTGCAGGCTGGGCTGCATATGTCGTGTTGGCCATCAGGGATACACGATTTAGCGAGTCTTTGAATTAGCACAACTGCTGCTAACACGGTCTAATAAAAATACTTAGGCCGTGGTCACATGGAAAATATAAAACGTTTGCAAAAACTTTTTGGCAAATGTTTTCAGCTGTATTTGGCATACTATGCAAAATACAGCATATTATGCTCACGTCGAAAACATTTGCAAAAAAGCGTGGTTGCATGTAACGTGTTACATTATGCACATTTCACGAACTTTTTGACTTTCAGTTGTCAAGCATTCTTTTAGGTAAAAATGAAGTAAATTCGGAAGAAAATAGCATGATATGCTGTATACGCATAATACAGTATGCAGTAAATTTGTGTGAATTGTGTGTTTACTGTTTACTGACATTTTCTCCTTGTTGCTGTAATGTGTGTCACTTTTTATTTGTACAATGTTGTATGATAACTATAGTTAGCATTATGCATTGTTTTTACCATGATGGTAAATTAACACTGTCATTATCTTACAGTATTGTACGACGTTAAATATGCCACCTGCGGGGGCAGCTTTGAAAATTAAGGTATTAGTGCCAAATGCCGTTTAATTTGTATCTTTTTCTTCTGTTCTCAGTTCTATGTATGTGTTATTTATGTATATATTGACTATCGTATTATTTGATGAATAGAGATGTATTATTTGGTTGGCATGTTGGTGTTTCAGGTGGAGCTGCGTGGCGGTGTTCTTCAGCCTGTGATGGTCGAGCAGCCGCCGCTGACGCTGGACCCACCATCATCATCATCATCATCATCAGTTGATGTCGACTGGATGACGTACATCCGACCAGCACGTGACCGCCATGAACAGAACGTCGAGCTGGTACTCGACCTGCACCAGCGCGCCGGGCTCAGGTCTGTCATATACAGCCTGCATCTTCACGGATTCGCTTCCAGACCACTAGTTACAATTGGGCGGAATCGCTCTTGCGGCGCAAGTGATTCCGCCTATTGCTACACGTTTCTCCGTAGCGTGGTCTGTCTGTCGTCTGTCACAACAAAACATTCGTGCACCTTGCTTAAACCATTCGACGGATTTAGATGCCATTCGGCAGGTACACTTGTGGGGTCCAGTGACACATTGTGTTAAATGGGGTCCTTGACCCCGAGAGGAAGGGGAGATTTGAAGGTCAAACCCCCAGCCAAAAAAAACATGCAATTGTAAATTGCAGCCAAACCGTCAGTCCTGTGATGCCGCCGGATAAATACAAACCCCAGCGATTCCGTCTTTAGCCAAATTACTTTGGTCCGTGTTGTTACTATTATTCATGAGCTCTGGTTTCTTGGCCAATAGTTGTACAAGTACCGTGAGAAATGGTTCCCACTCGACCGTTTGGAATGTTTTGTGATCACGTGATTTCTGATGTAGGCCTACTCGAAGAAGTTGAAGCCCGAGGGTGACTTTGCGTTGTCTGATCGCCAAAGTAAGTAAGTAAGTAAGTAAGTAAGTAAGTAAAACGAAAATTTATAAAATTTATATAGCGCATAACTGTAGTTGGTGTTTGATTGATGGACAGTGTATAATAGACCACCGTATAACAGACTCAGCCAAACTGCGTCGCAAATAATTGAGAGTTGCTATCGTCAAAACTAAAAACAGTGAAAGACAAGCCGAAGATGACGCGCAACGTTTTTTTAAATTTCATCCCAGAATTTGGTTACGTTTATTTCACGTTAAACATGGAAGCCGCAATCAGCGGAGTATAGCCTGCCCGGTATCGAACATGGTTATATTGTAAACTTTGGGTCGTTATTCTGATCGGAATGAAATTCTGAAATGTCTAAAATCTAGCCGTGTTTATCCCAGGTTGAGAACGTGCCGAGTCGTGAAACCGGGCGACGAGCTGTTGATGTGGTTCGGCGATAGACTGGCGCTCGATCTTGGAGTTCCCGTACTGACACCCGCCAACATCAAAGGTTTTCCTTCGATCATTCTCGAATCTGTCTGTCTATATATATACATCTTTATTCACCAAAGTTGGTAGGAAATACAACAAACAAATTACAAACTAACACAACACTATGAAAAAAGGCAAAAAACAATTAGATTAAATAACTGACAACACTGACTGATAATATAGCCACTACTTAACCACATAAAATTTATTGCTACGTTTTTCAATGAGAAAGCTAGGTAGCACAAAACCAAACATACGTTGAGCAAGCCTGACAACTTCTATATTGCCGGTCTGAAATAATTTCATGTATATCTGTAACGGCCTTGGTTACGTGTAAAACATAAACATTTTGCAGAAATGTTTAGCAAAGATTTTGTGCTTTATAGCGACAGTCTACCGTTCCACTTTCGAGCCTGCGCAATTATGCTAAAAGTTTTAAAACAGTTTTCCAAATGTCTATGACGCATTATTTCGTGGAACCTGTTTCAGGGCTTAATCGAATAAGCTTATTTTGCAATCATGCAATGTATCTCAGCTAGTTAAATACTGAAATTAACGAAACGTACACGAAATATTGAAATAATCCTTGTCATTAGAACGAAGATTTTTTTGTGGATGTAGAATTTTTTTCAGGTGACGAGTCCTCGCCATGGCGGAGATATGCACTCTATATACTGAGTGCTTCTACAAGCAGTCTGTGCAAATATTGTCATTAGCTTCGTCGGATAAACTTAGTTCACAGATTTGTGCATCTACCGTTTCTAGTTTATCTGTTATTTATTTTTCTCTTGAGCGTTTTATTGTTTGTTGAATTGAGACTGTTATTTTCTGTGAATGTTCACCGGCGCAGCTGATTGGTTGTTGCAGGGCATGCGCAGTACATCTGCACAGAGTGCTCCGCGGTCTTCCAGTCTCCAAATCCGCTCAAGACTCACATCATGTACCGCTGCAAGTCTGCCTACCGCTACAATACGCCACCCGTCGTCGACCAGCGCGCATGCGCGAGCTGGTACTCCACGCTGCCGTTACTACTTCCGCCTGTGACGTCATCAAACTACTTCCGGTTGATGGCCGGCTCGTCAAGGACGTGTCAGACGCGGTCGGACGGACTACAGATGTTGGACGACATCAAATCGCAAGGTCAATGTCTCCAAGTTCAAGGTCACGGCCACGATTGGTCGTTAGTACATCCGCCTGTGACGTCAGAGTCGCCGCCGACAAACTGCTTCCGGTTGCCGGTCGCTGCGTCGCCGACCTGTCCTCTAAAGACGTCAAGAATGATCGACGAAGGTCAAAGTCGAGGTCAAGGTCAAGGTCAAGATAGCTGCTGGAGACCCGTGTGCCTGGATGACGGTGGTAAGTCGTTGGCTGTCAAAGAGTTCGACGTTGAGTTCCGTAGCAGCGCGACAGAGAAAACTTTGACAGGATCTGCATCATCATCATCATCATCAACGTCGAAGAACTGCCAGACTTTTGCCAGTCTGAAGGGCAACGCAACCACGCGGCGGAAACGCCCGGACGCTGGGACCGGAAGTCTGGTGAAGACCGGAAGTGGAAGTCGATCGGTGACGTCATCGCGGCAGCAGGACGGCGGGGAGGGTCGTCACGTGTGCGCGTACTGCGGCAAGCGTTACTCGCGCCGCTACGGCCTGACGATCCACGTGCGCACGCACACCGGGCACAAGCCGCTGCAGTGCTCCGTCTGCCGGCGACCGTTCGGCGACCCGAGCAACCTCAACAAACACGTCCGACTGCACGCCGGCGACTCGGAGACGCCGTACCGCTGTCGACACTGCGGCAAGGTGCTTGTACGACGACGAGACCTTGAACGACATGTCCGCTCTCGACATCCGGACGCAGTCGTCGTCGTCGCCGCATCGCCGGCACTCTAGCAACTGTCAAGGACCAGTTGTAATATATAGGTTACGCGCGACATTCCTACCTCTTTCCACAACTTGGTGTTATGTAACTGTAAACGTTGCAAGCATGCAACCGTGTAGCAAGTATTAAGCGACGTAATTATCCGCTCTTGACACCCGGACTCCATCATCGCCCCGCACAGTAGCCTATATGCATACACGGTTTCGCCATTCCACTTTTCTTTTCCACTTTTCCTCCTTTTTTTCCTTTCCTCTTAGCTCTTGGGTTTTCTTTCTCTTCAATCCCTCCCTTTTTGTCCCCTCCCCTTCCCTTCGCACGGCAGCGTATACGCAGAATTTTGCAGTTGGAGAACGGTTACAATTTTACCTCCCTTCCCTATCCTGCACCGCCAATTAACTTCCGTGTTTCCCTTTCGCGCTATAAAATTTACTTACTAACTTACCTATACTTTCTCTGTTTTCATCAGTTGTCCTTCCCTCTTGTCCTTTTCCTCGGCCTGTCAGAAACTGCGGATCCGCGGATCTGCGGATCTGGGGTTAGGGTTAGGATTAGGATTAGTCTAAAATTAACCCTAACACTAACCCTAACCCTAACACTAGATAAGTGTTAAAAATTTGTTGCGCGTGGTCGCTCGTCAGTCGGGGTGGTAGATCCGCAGGTCCGCCGATCCGCAGTTTCTGACAGGCCCTTTTCCTCAATCTAACAAAGGGTCTAGAGCCAGTGTAGCAAGGTGTTTTATACGTCGGCGAGATCTCAAACATTATCAGCTCATGACGTCTGGTCGCTGTCGCATCGGCACGCTAAGAACGGTGAAAGACAGGGAGTGTAGACTTCTACACTCCCTGGTGAAAGACAAGCCGTATGTGATGACGAGCAACCTTCTCATCTCAGCGTTTTTTTTATTTTTCCAACGTATATTTTCTTTATTTACGATAAGCGTTGAACGGTTAGTGTGAAAATAACGGCGATGTAATTATTTGTACCCTATACGAAAGAACCGAAATCCTGGGGATTTTTTTTTATTTGGATGTAGATATGGAAAAAATTGATAAATATTTAAAAGGTTTATACTGAAGTACAGGGTGGCTCAAAAAGGCCACTTTGTTTTATGGCTTGTAACTTTAGAAATATTGATCAGATCGGCACAAAATTTGGCACAAAGCAAAGTATTTCATTCTTAACATAACTTAGTAATTTATTTGAAATAACATTGGAAAACAAAGTGGCACCATTTAACGAATGAAAATAGCCATAATAAGTGACGAATTTTTTTAAATTGTTTTCTTCAGTATAAAAAAGATCAGTAAAGACGATCGCGCGCTGATTAATATTTTACGGCGGAAAAAAAACTGGAGCTCACAACGTTTGTTGAGAAAGTTTTCTGGGAAGAGTTTGGCCAGGACAAGCGTGGACCGGCTGCTGAAGAAAATTAATTCCGCTGGCGTGACAGAGCGTCCGAAAGGCAGTGGCCGTCCGCGATCAGTTCGCACGTCGGAGTTTCGGGAAACATCGAACTTGTGGAGGAGGTCATCTGCAGTCACGAAAGTGCTCTGCACATCTACAAAATCCGTACGAAATTGGAAGGAAGATGGACATTTCACTGTCGCCTGTTTGGCGTATTGCAATGCATGATCTTCAGCTGAAAATCTACAAGCGCCCCTGCGCAAGTTATGGTTACTGCTATTCGCTAAATGGCGCCACTATTTTCCAAAGTTGTTTTAATAGATTATAAGGTAATGTTATGAATGAAACAATGTTGATTTTTGCCAAATTTGGTGTCGATCTGGTCAATACTTCTAAAGTTACAAGCCGTAAAACAAAGTGGTCTCGTTTTTAGCCACCCTGTAGTACAACAGTCCATGGTAAAAGAGCGTCACGTTTTTTTACTCAGCGCTTTAAAACGTTTGTAAACACCGAATAAAACGTGACTATCTTTTAAGTTGTTGTAAATTTTGTATGCTTTCTTTGGTTTCTTTCTTTTTGTTTGTTTTGTTTTGTTTGTTCGTTGCATTTTGTATTGTTTCTCTTGTTTCGTTTAGGTATGGACGATCGTATATAAAGGTGTGCGATTGTGCATATAGTATTGAACTAGAATGTACTGGCAATTTTTATTTCGCAGTTTAAAAATATGATCAACTTGAAACACTCGAAGAGCACAAACCTTCGCTAAGACTTTCGTGTTTTCACGATAATAAAATTATGTAAAAATACTTCTGAGATGATTGATTTCAGATCGTGATTTAGATCGCTACCAAAAACCTAACCGAGCGTGCGTTAAGTTGTATTTACTAGCTTAATTGGGTTTAACCCTCACGAATTTTTACGAATTTTAAGAGTTCTATTCAATGGATGCGCAAAAAGGAATTCTAACCATTTTTTTGAAATTTTGATTAAATTCGTGAATTTTTAGGAATTTTCAAATGGCAGGTCACGAATTCTCAATCGACGGACCAGACCTTTCGTCCATGCGTAAATACTTTTTTTTCTTCATGTCCCACTCTTGCAAAAATTTTACCAAAATCCGTTCATAACATTTTTAGTTATGAGTAATCTTGAGGACGACAGACAGAGAGTCAGAGAGACAGACAGACAGACAGACAGACAAACGGACAGAGGTAAAAACATAACCTCCCTCTTTCGGCGACGGTAATGATAGTAAACAATCCGGCATAGCTGTCGGGCGCGCGCTGCTGGTAAAGTGGCAATCTATGGAGCTGCACGCGATTGAAATCCACTTTGCAACGGACAATGAAATGCGTTCGAGTGTCATCGAACAATGCACAGCGCTGCATGGCGTGGCGATGACATGTCACCTCGGTAAAGCACATTCTCGTGTCTCCACACCTACACTAACCGAAAGAAAGACCAACCCTCTGGATAGGTCAAATCACCTACCAATTTCGCAATCAAAAATATCAATATAAATAAGTAATTTTTATAGCGCACAACATTTATGTCCTTACCTGTCTATAGGAATCACATTAGCAATGCAGTTTTTGGCAAAGTAGGGAGAACAGGTTCTGAAGAAGTCACCTTACAAGTACATTAAGAGCAAATGCTTATCGGTGCTGTTATGTCATGGCGAAATAAAGATGTGTATATGGTTTAGAAGTGTGTCCACTAAGTGTATCGGACTTGCGTGCACTGGACTTTGTTGTAAACAGATTTTACATGAAATTATTTACCACGAATGTGATGGATACGGTAAAAATCTGCCAGGATTATATTAATTTTGATTTGCCAAGCAGCATTGTTGAGAAAGGGCGATAAAAGTTTTGTAGACCGTTCGCGTTAACTACTGCTATTACTTAAGTTAGTTAAGATTTAGTTGTTATTTATTTTCTTCTCGTACCATTTGTGGTGAATAAAGATTCTCATTAGTAAATATAAAAAACTTACTCTATAGAAACGTGAATTTGGATTGTGAATTAGATCGCCACCAACCCCCTTCCCTGGGACAGAACGGCGTCTGCTCGTTGTTAAGAGATAAGTTAGGATGTCGTTTGTGTTATACGAGCACAAAAGTATAATAATAACTGTTAGCCTAGATAATAACAAGTTGACTCACAAACCTCACCGGCTGATAAGTCAGAAAAGCACAATATACATTAGTTGCTGGGCGGGTGGAGTTGTAGCGTATCGGGAGGTTCTATCTTAGCGGAGGTGGTTTGAGTGAGTGAGTAAGGTTTAACGTCCCACTCGACACATTATAGATCATTTCGCAGACGTTGGAGGTGGTTTGCACGGTTTGCACCATGTCGGTAGACTACTATTATCATCACCATCACGTAGGCTTATAGTGTGCTAATATACAGTAAAACCATGCCATCCAGCAATAAAAAACTCAAAATATCCTAAAAGTCAGCTTCAAAAAAAAAACAAAAAGTGCGTCTTGAGATGCATTTTTGCAAGATGCAGCGTTGGTATCGGATTGATCAGGAACTTGATTCCACGCATGAGGAGCGTGTATGGGGGAGTTTTGACGCAGGGGGGGGGGTATGCGCGGACACCATACTAACGAGTCGTCGTCGTCGTCACACAAGTTGTCAGTGCCATTTACACACAATGATTGGCCAGACACCGACCGTCAGTCAGCATGCGTGTGGTCGGTCAGAGAGGTCGCGTTCAGACCACCCTGCTACTGCGACACGTCCGCTATACGCTAACTGGTTTTTGTCTCTAACTCGAGCCAATATCGGCAGCGCTCAGAGGGGGGCATCCATGCACGTGCGCGCACCACTGACACGACACGCTTCTACGGCTGGGCAACTGAACAATTAGGGGAAGGGGGGCGACTGAAAACGCGGGAGCTGAAAACTCGGCACGGTCAAAAACGCAGGGGTGGAAAACGCGGGCGTGGAAAACGTGGCACCAGAATATGCATGCTTTCTTGCATGTGTTTATCAAGAGTTAAACAGTTTGTGAAACTTGTAAGTTCATTTTTACAGTGAAATATATTCAAATTTGACAGTGTCGATCAGAAGCGTTGAGTGTATTTTTTTTCGCAGAGGCGGATTTAGGCATGTTTAGCACAGGCCAGAGAACGTCGGACAACAGTGCGACATTTTCTGGCCTATGAAGGCATCTTTATGGCATTCATTTGCTGCAGCAAGGCAACCACTGGCTCGCCTATAAACGTTATAAAGCTTCCGAATTCAGAAAGCCGTATCTCAAATCACGTAATAGCAGCGAAACTGCGCGTGTTTGAATCACACGAACACGTTTCTCTGGTAAAACAATGTAATTTACAGGGTGGTCCAAAAAACGGGGCCACTCTACATTTTCCCAAATATCTAGAAAACTACTGAAGATAAGTAAATGATTTTTTTGCACACATCAAGGCAAGTGTATGCCGAACATGCCATATTCA
>Ga0056124_1000775_pt1 | contig 10858 bp, 7 predicted proteins | sample WorMetHEROISLAND_2_FD_70069 | JGI IMG/M metagenome (GOLD analysis project Ga0056124, IMG submission 70069) | Marine gutless worms symbiont microbial communities from Max Planck institute for Marine Microbiology, Germany - Olavius sp. 4 HERON ISLAND | ecosystem: Host-associated > Annelida >... | reverse complement strand
AAACTAAAACTAAATCTTTTTGAAAAACTAAAACTAAATAAAAACTAAAATGTTCACGTCAAAACTATATAAAAACTAAAACTAAATCTTTTTCAAAAACTAAAATATCACTGATACCGGTATTGTAATAGATTGTTGTTTGTTGTGACTGAAGGGGATGAACCGTCATTCACGCAGCAGCCGTACAGTCTGTTCTCATGCACTGATGAACACTCCGAGCCGAGCCAACGTTCTGATGCGCTGGAGCAGGAAATGATTGATCTCATCACCTTACAAAGACTGCTGTGTCTTGCGGCCGACGATGCTCCCAGCAAGGTGAGCTTTATGCACAGAGTGTATTGTTACTTAAAAATAGTTTTATGCCAGGGACTGTGCTGGCGTTGATGCATTACATGTATATTAATTGCCTGGCAGCAAACCGGCCAGGAGTCAACCCTACTACTTGTTGACTGCGAATCTATTTTATTTTTATTGTGCAGTTTTAGTTACTTGCTTAGTTACTTACTTTCTTGTTCACGTGTAGTGTCCAGAGCTAATGATGGTCTCTTGGTAGTCAGCCCTTCAGTAGCGTAGTTACATTTACATACTTAGAAACAGTCTACCATTACTTTCCGTCAGGCCCAGAGAACATCACCGATTTTTGCCGGTACCAAATTTTGTGGCAGTGAACTGGCTGGGAGTCAAACCCGTGATTTCTTGATCAAACTATCATAGTATGATACTGTAACTGGTTGTGCACTGTTAAATTGTTTTTCCACTTTTCTGACAGTGACTTGTTTGTGTTGTGGGATTTTTTAGACAAGGCAAACAACAAAAGATGCAGCCATTAATTTGCTGCAAGAACATTGCCTGAATGTCGATGATGGCGGCGACAGTTCGCTCAAAGCCACTTTGCTGCACAATCTTTCGTTGTCGTCGCAAGACTCTGGAGAATTGACGTTTCAGCCTGTCAGCCCGGGAGATTATAGCTCACATCATAGTGACCAACCTCACGTAAGGCTGCCTGGGTATCCAGCTTCGACGTCGCTGCAGCAGATAGCAGCAAGGTTGCCCAGCATGACGAGTCATATAGCACCGCCGTCACTTACCTTGCAACCTCCGACTTCACCGCCATGTATCCAGTCGTTTGACGACGACTTCCAACCTCCACGTTCTCCATCAGATATCTTATCCCAGTACGGTTACAACACGTCTCTGCCTTCACCCGGCCTGGCTTGGTACTACGGTCAGTCGCCAGCGAGCTTGTCTCCACAGCCGTCGTTCCAACACGCCCCCGTCTCACCGTGCAGCATTGAGCAAGTTTCACCGTCGTGCTACAAGCGACATCTCAGCCTACCGACGTCGCCGTCGCAGCCGATCGTGTCAAAGTTCAACTTTCTGACGCCGCCATTGCGATCTCCGGCCGCAGCTCATCGGTCGACGTCGCCAGTTGCGTTTCCACTCCCACCACGTGCCGTGTCACCAGTACCGATAGGTACGCTGGATCCCAGAGACCGCTCATTTTGCCAATTTGTCTATAGTTTGTGGCCGACATACCGGTACACTGCAAGGAATTAGCAGACAGAGTGTACATATATATTGGCTAGCTGAGCTCATCATCATTCACGCCTGTAGCCAGAGTTTTCCAAAGGGGGTTCGACTCCACCTGTGGGCTTTTCCATTAGTTTAGCTATGGCGTCTGGGGGATGCTGTAAGCTTTCCCTTTGAGGTCCGTGGCAAAGCCCCAGCCACGAGCACATTTGTCTGCATTTCAAGCTTGAAAATCGCATCAGTTGGTGACGTTTTGTGTTATTTCTATGCAGTGTTTCCAGTGATGTGGTGCCTCGAGGCAGTGCCTCGGCTCGAGGCTGCCTCGAGGCAGATTTTTACTGCCTTGGTCTTGGTCTTGGACTTAAGTGCCTTGGCCTTGGTCTTGAGAGTTGGTGCCTTGGCCTTGGTCTCGAGGGTTGGTGTCTGGCCTTGGCCTTGAGAGTTGGTGCCTTGGTCCCATCACTGAGTGTTTCCTGGTTCCAGCTGACCGGGCGTGTGGAGTTCGATTGAAACCACTTTGGCTGTAATTTGTGTAGCTGCAGCAAACTTTCATCACAGCTTTTAGTCGTGTTTACGGCTGTACTAATTTAAACATAAAAGTCTACTCTTTTTTTGTCGATGTCCGTCTCAGCTTTGATCCAAATTTCGTCGGTCTGCTATCGCCACTTGTTGTGTGACTGTTGCCGTTAGGTTCTCCGAGTGCCACCGCTGCTGTGATGAGTTTGCCAGCCAGTGGCAGTGGACATCGACACGTCGGACCCGGTGCATCTACCAGTCTGTTGTCTCCTGCATCACCTCGGCACCACATGTTGACCGTGCCAATGGGATCGTCGCCATGTCGGTCGCCGACATTCTTTGGACCGTCCCTGCAACCTTATCCGCGGTCACGATCTCGGTCTCCATCTCCCATCAGTGAGTTCAGTTGTGGACAGATACGGCAACATACAGTCGTTGAACGAGCGATTTGTTAGTCATTAATTTTGGGTCTGTGGAAATTAACAATTAATCTTTAAAAAATTGTTTGATTAATTTTTGGTCGACTAAAGTTTGAACAAAATTGTTGATTTGTAACATCACTGGTTTGCCTGCTTGATATGTGGAAATGACTCCTGATAAGCATTGGCAATTTTGTCTGTAGGACATGTCGTTAGCATTGGTACTTTTGTACTGCTTGTACACTGTATAGTGTTAGTTTTGCAGTTTGCACTATGTAACCCGTCAGGATCAAACTTCTAATTCGACTACACGTATATCGACTGCATCATTGTCAGTTTTTTTCAGATTTTGCTGTAGTTTATGACAGATATGAACTACCATTAGTTAAATTATACAGTAGTAGTAGTCTTTCTGATTGAGTACAAAAATTGCTCGAAATCAATTGATTAATCAAAGTTAATCTTTGGAGATTAATTGATTAAAAAATTTTTCATCAGTACCAGCCCTTAATTTAATTTTGAATTGTTCATCAATTTTGTGAGTTATTCAGCTAACATCTGTGACCTTTAGCACCTCTGAAGCTATATGACAGTAAGATGCGTTGCAAATAATACTACGATGTATTTGTTTATTTATTTTGCTGCAATGCTGAGCTGATGCTGTGAACTGTAGTGTTCGTCAGTCAGCCGTCGGTTGGTCTGACAGCTCCATTGCCTCGGTATCACCGCAGCTCTCCTACTGCTGCAGTTGCTGATGGATTCACAGCACAGCTGTCACCGGTGATGTCTCCACAGGCCGTGCCACTCAACACTACTGCTGCGTCGCCGGTCTGTGACATTTCTGCTTGGTGGCGTGGCGTAGCGGTAATGCGTTGTGTCGAATCAACGAAGTTGTTCTATGCCGCGCCTGGTTAGTACTTGGATGGGTGACTGTCTATGGGCAGGTGAACCATCTCGGTATGAAGCCAGCCGGCTAGGTCGACTCAGCCTTATATCCTCTGTGGGATGGTAAAATGAGTATCAGCTTACGGGCTGAGTAGTAATAAATGGCGATGGTGAATGTAGTCACCATAGCTGCCTATGGGCAGATTTATTGGCTCGGGCTGATCGGATTGGTCCAAAGGTTGGCGGCCACCTGGCGCTGCGTGCTACATTCGTCAAATGAACCGGGTGAACTCTCGCTGTGGCAGTACCACAATGACATCACCTTAAACATTGTCGTGGCTATTACTATTACTATTTGCTTATCTTCGTGTGATATCATTTCTGACATTACTTACACTTGTGCCTGTAGACCTGCGTCCTTTGAATGACTAAACACACATTTATTACGGTAAGTGCAGTGAAGCCGTCGAAAGTGTACCTCGCTGTCTTTGTTAGTTATTCTTTTTATTGTTTATTCGATCTGGAGTAAACCTGGTTTATGCCATACAACCTTGTGCAGATATAGTGAAATTCATTAAAAGATATAACAGACTTTCGTAGCTGCTTGCTTGTAACTGGCATAACATCGGGAATGACTGATGGGCGCAGATTGTAGCCTAAGCCTTCTGGGTGTGTCAGCTGCCTTGTCACCACGTGGGAAACTGGGGAGTGGTATTTAGAACTTCATAGCACCTCAACTTCTGCTTTTAGACCTGCTATCTTTGAGCGAATAATGATCACTTTGTGTTTACAGTATTGCTTTGTTACTGCAATAATTTTTATGTCTAAGTAATCCTATATAGAGTTTTCTTTTGTGTGTATCCCATCTAGAATCCGAGCAGTCCAGTACCGCCGAATGTACGTGTGCCATCACCCCAAGAGCTGAGCCAGCTGGCTCAGTCAATCCTTCAGAGTGCTCTTATCAAGAAGCAGCTTGAAGAACAGAAGGAAAGATTTGCTCGTCGACAGCAGGAAAGGTACTTTTAAATCATAATGAAAGCCTCCGAAATTACTGTGTCAACTGTTACATATTCATACATTCTGCCTCCCTTCTCAGTTGCACTCTTAGCTGTAAGTACGCGTACTTGTAGTGGGCGTAATCAGACTAAAAAGTCACAATTAACCACAGTCTCGATCGAACAGTTGTCATTTACACTGTTCAGAACTTGTATTCTGCTGTCGAGTGACTGGGTGAATGTGACTAGCCCTGCTTCCTACATGTAGGGTGGTAGCTATTTAATGTTATACAGTTCTTTGTGCAGCCTGCCTTGACCTTGTCCTTAATTTATCCCACATCCATGTGGACACATTCTTGTCTGTCAAGAGCTGCCACCTCTGCTTCCTCCCAGGTGAGCCCCATATTTTGCAGGTCTTTGTTGACTGTGCTCCTCCAGTTTGTTTGCAACCTACCTGGTCCTCACCTGTATCCTGGTACCTCCCAGTACAACGCTTGCTGTGGCATGTGCTGGTGATCCAGTCGCATCACATGCCCAAGCCAGCAAAGTCCTGCAGAATTTATTAATGGCTGTTGTTGCTGAAACATGGATATAATGTGAAGAAGTGCTGCGTGTGGTCTGTGAACAGAATGAGGTCACCGTGTGTGATGGAACCAGGTCGAGGTCCAACTGCACAGCAGGATCCAACGAAACCACCGCATACCAGTGAGTGTAAGCTAATTGCTCTTTCTCTCTCTCTCCTTCGGGCTGTGAATCCCTCTAGTGAGGGGTCAGCCACATGGGTTCTCCTTCTCCATTCAGCACAATTCCCTGTGTCCTGTAAATTTTGATCTGTCAGTTCTTTTATCGGTTTGACTTGTGCATCCACCAGCCTGTAATAAGTATTGTCACAATAATGTTTTGCTTGGCTCATGATGGTACTATGCTGTTTCAAAGTCAGGAACAGAGACTGTCGTTGTCACAGGAGAGAGCCTTGCTTGAAGCCACAGGGCAAGGCACAGGGTGCATTCAGATCACTGAAAGTGGTTTTTCCATAGCCTTCCGGGACCTTTTTATGTGCATTTTCCTGGATTTTCTGCGACCACATTCATCTTTCCAGGACTGTTTAATTGAGTGGATGTAGTAGAAGTCACATTTTCATATACATTTACTTAATCAGTTACCTTGTGTAATGTGTGTGCAAGGCTAACATGTTTCAACTGACAATTGTAAATAAACAGAATACATAGTTAACGTTGCAGTGTCGTAAGTCACAGAGTTGAAAACTGGTAAACAACAATGTTCATAGTTCCAATAGTAGACACTGATAATGTATATATGCAAAGGCTGAAAAAGTTACAGGGGTTTAAGATGTGGCAACCATTTGGTTTACCTTCTGTGACTTTCCAGCACTTAGGCCTGGTTCCATGACTTTCCAGGATCTGTGTGCACCCTTATTAGGTAGAACCATCATGGTGTTCCTGACCTATCTGCCAGTTAAACAGAATCCATGAAGATGCTCAAGATATGGATCTGTGGAGATTGAGATTCAGGGGGAATTCAGCTAACCCAGGTTTACCTGGAACATGGCCAGTAAACCGCTGTGTTCGTGCTAAAATATGTAAGCAGAAACTGAGTATATTTCGTTACCTCAGACGAGGTAGTTGTTTTTGGGCTGTCCATTGTATACAACATAACGCCAATGGTTATGAACAGATTTCGATGAAATGTTTGGAGAGGTTGGACATAGATTTTTGGTCGTGATCCGGATTCATTTGTGGATTCTGGATCACCCAGGATTTTTTACCATTAGGGGGTAAGGTGTAAACAGGGACTTTGTTGTGTTCGCCAGGTGGCAGCACCATTCTAGGCAAAAGCATGAGTGTTCTGCTCGCTTGTAGTTTATTAGCAAAGTTAAGTAAGTAAAGTAAGCAAGTAAGATCATTTCTATGTGGCGCAATTAAAATAGTTCACACTGCGCCGTTGCATCATTGTGTGTGACAGGTGACTAGACACGACCGCCATGCTTGCCAAAGTTCTTGAACTGAAGTGAGACATTTTCTGCTCTCATCAAGTTTTGTCATCATCTATAGCACTCAGTCGTGGCTAGTTTATGCACCAATGCAACAGTGTGACAGTGCTGTATACTTATGTTACCTGGTCTCGGTTACAGTAAAAACTCTTAAGATTTTTCTAAGATCTTCGTAAGTACAACTTCGTTATGCGTAAATTTTTTGTGACTGTTTCATTAGATTTCAGACAACTTTTGTATATCGCATTTTTCTCTAAAGATTTCGTAAGTTTGATTTTTCCTAAGTTTCTCTTAAGTTGACTTATGAAATCTTTGTTAACTAGGACCCGGGTCGCATATTTTGTCCATTTGCAGCTGAGCTACTGGTTAATTCAGCTTCAGACAACAGCCACCTGCAACTTTCTTGCCGTAAACGTTAGTAATTCGTGCAGTAGATCGTGTCAGGTGTAGTGTTTTGATGTTTAAGAACTACAGTAGCAATTACATACGTTATCACACACACACTATGTCTCTGATGGGACCTATATTGCTGGCCCAGTTTGTCTTTAATGTGTGGCAGATATACACTACGAGAAACTTGCAAACAACCTAATGTAATTTGTGTAACTGCAGTGAAATCTTGCTATCGACTTTAAATCACGTTCACTGCTGTATTAATTTCTTTTAAAAACTCATGATCTGTCTCAGCTTTCATCCAAATTCATTGGTTTTTTTGGAAACGTTTGTATAGTTTACTTCACGGGCAGTGGATGTGACTAAAGTTGTATTCAAGTTTTTGCTAGGTAGTGCAATTAGACCGATAATAGAATACGGATTACTTGGTTGCGGATTTCTTGTCGTGCATGTGTGCCAAGAATTATGGTAATTGGTTTCTGTGTGAAATTATGAACGGGTACAAAGTGGGCCTTTTTCTGTGATACAGCACATAACTGCATTGTACAATTCTGTATGTTGTGCATAATAAGTGGCGACAGTGTACTTGTAGTATTGTTTTCGGTATTCTGCCATTTGCGGCTCAAGTGAGTTAAAACTAGTCAAAATTACGGACGTTTCACCTGTTTGACGTTTCACCCCCAGGACGTTTTGCCCACTAAAAATTGTGGACAATGGTGAAAACGGTCGGACGGTGTCTGAGTGAAGATGATTGAGAAGACGATGGGGAGGACCGTTGTGACAGAGAAGATGGATGGACGCCATCCATTCATCTTCTCTGTCATGTCAGTTTGTCTCTCCATCTGTTCGTCTTTGCCGTCATCCCCACTTTCTTAGTGGGCAAAACGTCTAGGCAAGCGGCGAAACGGTCAGGCGGCGAAGCGTCCAGGCTACGTGCTAAACGTCCTGGGGGCAAACGTCCTGATACCGTTAATATACAGAGCACTACTTCCACCGAGGATGTCATGCTTTGCGCTGTTCTTGGCTACATGCAGTAGTCACAATTGTAAATAAAGCGTCTGTGTGAAAGAGTTCTTTGACCGGATCTACGAATCATGATTGTCTATCCTGATCCGGATTGCCATCAGAATCCTAATCAAAATCCATTAACAACTTTTTTAGATATCTGGGAGACCCAAGAGTCTCACATGTACACTGCTGCATTTACCAGACATAGGTATTGTATAACGTTTAACAAATACAACTTGAGTTAATGTTGATGTTGTATCCAGCATAAGTAGAATTTGTATGCTTATGATGTACATGGATTGTTGCGTCTTTTTTTCTGCCGGTCGATTCTCTTCTTCACTTGTTTGTGTGTGTATATGTTTAATTTTTCACATTTTTGCATATTGTTTTTGCATATTGTTATCGTTTGTTTTTTTTTGTTGTTGTGTGCGCTAATGTAATTTATTTGTATTTTGTCCAGCGTATTATAATTCTGTTGATTTTACTCACAGTGATGATAGCTGTTTGTGCTGATTCGTTCAGACCTGGCTTCGTACTTGTCACACATTAAGAGCAGAGCAAGGTAGTGGAGAAATTTTCTTCCCTGTTATGTCCTGTGCCTATTGTGTGGCTTTTTGCCCTGGGCCTTCTAACACCCTCAAGGTCAACCCAACCTTTGAGTTCAAATCCAAGCTGAGTTGAGTGAGTTGTTATTTTCTTCAGGACACCATGAACTGAGTGAAAAATTCGGTGACATTAAGACATTAAAAATGACCATTTTAGTTTAAATATTTACCATTCCTGCGGGTGATTTTAGGTGTTGTTGTGTGAATTTTTGGCTTTGGTCTTGCTAAGCCTGAGCCTGGCCTTGCATTTGCTGGATCGTTACTGTTGCTGTTTAGTTCATCAGCGTAATTGGTAAAGTTGCTGAGTTTATTTGTTCATAAAGGGTCCTTATTGTACAAAACATGCGAGATTATAGTCACATGTCACAGTATTTTGTAGCTGGCAGTCTGATTATTTTGCTGTTTTTCGTTGATATAAGAATATTATTATGGGCCCACTGGGTGTTAATTTCATACGTAACCTTTGTTGCATTTGGGTAGTTTTTTAAAACGTTGTCTGGACATTGTTTTCTGTTGTTGTTGACGATAAAAACGCCATTGTTGAGTTTCATTTCTGTGTTGTGTTTTATGAAGTGTTACTTAATTCAGTGTTTCAAGGTTTACAATATTTTTCATGCATACGCAACATGTCTGTGGTGTGTGTACTTGAGTCTAGTCTACTGTCGTCTAGCACTAAGGTCTGTTGTGCCATCACGTGCAGTTTACTGTCGTTTGATAATCATTGTGTTCTTTTCTTTGCTAGTTGTTGTATGTCGTGTTTGTTGTAGCTATTTATTGCCGTGACAACGTGATGTCTGTAGCATATGGCGTTGTATATTGAAGGTGTGCTTTTCTTCATTGTGGGTCAGATACCATTAGCTGATAAAACTTGGAATCAACGGCGGTGCCGCGGTGGCACTCTTGAAAGTTCTATGTCTTGTCAAAGGTTAATGGCATCGAGTCTGACCCATATCAAGTAATACAAAGGCAGCACAGCAGCTATAGTGGAAGCGTTACAATTATTGTTGACGGCTATACAAGTCTGTTCCGTTGAATTCATACTGCATGTCACGTTGCTTGATAGTCATTTCTTACATTTTAAGTTACATAGCAGCTGGACTGTCAGATTCAAGTGTTGTCACTTTGTTTATTGTAGTCTGTTGGCAACTGGCCAATATATGTTCCAGTTTTTCTCAACAATTTGCTACTGATGCCTCATTGGAAACACACTTTTGGTATTCACATCGGATACACAAACAGCGCTGATTGATGTTATGATACTCCATTATTTGCACAAAACTGGGAACAACAAATCGTTCTGCTAGTATGTTTATTGCACAAATGCCTCATAACACGATCTGCTCTTCAGTGCAGCTGACTTGTGTGGTCAAGCTGACCTAATTGTTTGGGTGGTTTAAGGAATGCTTTCTTTTGTTAAGCATTATCTACGATGCTACAAAGGTCTGTAGCTGAAACTTTGTAAATTTAGGTAGTCCACAGTTGCTGGGTGATGCCTATTATATTTTCAACTGGGATTGTTTCAGGAAAATCAAAGAAATCGTTGATGCATGTATTCTTCAGTGCAGTTTGGTTATGCATATAAAACTGCTGAGAACGTAGGAACCTTGCTTGTCAGTAGCTGTTGTATTGTGACTTTTACTGTGATGCAACATTGACACAGCTTCACAGCATTCTTTTCTTAAGAAAATTGCATTCATTTGCTAGTACATGTATTACTGTGTGTGTGCCTCTATACCAAAATGGCCCAGACAAAAACGGGCCACAAATTTTTGACATGTCCAAAACGGCCCAACGCAGGTACAAAACGGCCCAGAGCTATGACTAAAACGGCCCAGACCAAAATGGCCCACAGTTGAATTAGAAGTGTTTCTTGCTCCACGTGTTCATTATATGAATGACGTGCATTGAGTGAGATTTCGTGAAATGAAATTTCAAAATTCGTAAAAATTTGACATGAAGAAAATTTTAAATTTCGTAAAAAAAATTGTTTTTGCACATCCCTAATAACCAGAACTGATAAAATTTGTAAAAAAAATTAGTCAATTATAACACTTTTAACATCACCGTAGGCCATTTTATTTTTGGGCCATTTTGGTCATTTCTGTTTTCGTCGGGGCCATTTTGGACCTCTGCGTGGGCCCTCTTGGTCATCCAAAACGGCCCAATAGGGGCCGTTTTGGACTTATCACATGGGCCGTTTTTGACATTCGCGTGGGCCGTTTTGGTTTTGGGCCGTTTTGGTCATTTCCCCACTGCATGGGTGGCTCGGTGGCTCAGTGGGTAGGGCGTTGGCTCGTGATCGAAAGGTCGCGAGTTCGACTCCCGGCCTGTAACAACTCTGGGCAAGTTGTTCACACCCATGTGCCTCTGTCACCTAGCAGTATAATTTGGTACCGACCAAAGGGCGGCGACGCTCTGCAACCGGGAAGGTAACCGTAGGTCTGGCGTCGCACTGGCCATGCGTCACAGACTCTGTGGTCTATCCACCTACGGGCT
>Ga0056124_1000774_pt1 | contig 10858 bp, 9 predicted proteins | sample WorMetHEROISLAND_2_FD_70069 | JGI IMG/M metagenome (GOLD analysis project Ga0056124, IMG submission 70069) | Marine gutless worms symbiont microbial communities from Max Planck institute for Marine Microbiology, Germany - Olavius sp. 4 HERON ISLAND | ecosystem: Host-associated > Annelida >... | reverse complement strand
AATGACCTTGAGCACTAAAATAGAGGTTTTTACGGATTTTACATTTGTTCGCAGTGGGCCTTCATACATGCACTGCTGTCGCGCGTTCCCTTTGCGTTAGCTGGGCTTTCTTGTTATATTACGCGCGACAGCAGGAACTGCTATAGCGCGTCTTTGCCATCGCAATTCTGTCCGTCCGTCTGTCCGTCACACGGGTGGATCAGGCAAAAACGGTGCAAGCTAGGATCATCAAACCTTCTCCATCGGCTGCCCCAAAGACTAGTTTCAGGATCTGTAACGCTTTTCCAAAAATCCCATAGGGGTCACCCCAATCGAGGGCCTAAATGAGAGGGGGGGTAGGAAAATTTTGCGATTTTGAACCAATAACTGGCCTTATCTCGGTAACGGTGCGAGATAGGGCCAAGGTTACAATTAATCACTAATAGAAGTCATACACGGGTTTCGATTGACGCCGAAAGCAATGACCTTGAGCACTAAAATAGAGGTTTTCACGGATTTTACATTTGTTCGCAGTGGGCCTTCATACATGCACTGTTGTCGCGCGTTCCCTTTGCGTTAGCTGGGCTTTCTTGTTGTCCCAGCTATCAAGAGAGCAGGACCAGGGGCGTCTATCCCGGTTGAGCCATTGGAGAAGAAAGTTCCCCTTATCACTTTCTTTTTCCTTCCCCATTCTGCCATTTGTTTAATCCTTCCCCTAAAAGCAACAAGGGTGTCTGAGTGCTGAGCTTTCATTGGGGAATGAGGAACTCAAGACGACTGAGACCAGCGACCGTCGACTTAGAGACACTTTGGACCTGAAAAAAACTCATTCTGAAGCAAGCCAAAGAAACGTTGATACAATTTAAATCCTAGATTTAGCAAATACACATACAAATACACAAGTTGCATTTTTACAGCCACAGCCACTCCCTGCAGTTCGTATCTAGTATCTACCTACCGTCAGCGGACTACTGCATCCTATGCACGACCTAAGTCTACGGCCTAAAAAAATAAATTTGTTGTTTCCGGAAACACGGACAGAAAAATAGGGTCGGTAGGTCGGATTTTTTTTAGCCTGACAACAGTGCTAAATTACGCTAACTAATAGTATATTCAGACATTCTTCTCTGTTACCTTCTATTTTCATTTTAGTTGGACTTGTTTTCAGTGGCGGTTTTAGGCTTAGGCCGGGTAGGCCACGGCCCACCCACTCGGTCGACCGGCCTACCCACTGAAGATTGTAGTCTACCCTGAGACGAAGTAATATATCTTTCCCATTTTTTTTCTGGCCTACCCTCCCAAAAACAACCGGCGCCGCCCCTGCATGTTTTGTTATTTTAGTGGAAAGATGATCCGGACATGATGCATGATGAGAAAGCAGCCAGTCCGCGATAGAAATTGAACCTGCAAAATTTCGGCCCCAATATAAAGTCCACAAAATTTTTAGGGTCGGGAGGTAAAAACTAGGGTCTGTCGGGTTTCCGGAAACAAAAAAATGTTAGGCCTAATAGGGCAGCCATGGCTACTATTGTGACACCAAATAACGACCAACCTGTAAGCCTAGTCCCAAAAATGGGATACAGGGACCACGGAATTACAAATTTATTAACCCCGGATCCCGGGATTGAGAAATCAATCCCGGCCGGATCCAAGAATTGAGAAACGAATCCTGGGATTGTGATTGCTGTAAATGCACCTGAGCAGGGTCCACGACTGTTAAAATCCATCCTTCAAACTGCTTCTATTACCTATACAACTGATGGCCCCAAATAAAACTATAAAAAAAATCAACAGCAATAAACCTATCAGATTCATGTCACACTTTATAATTATGACATATGAAAAAACTGCTGCAATGGTAAAATCTCAAAATATCAGATGTGTCAACTAGTGACAACTGTGTGATATCAACACGCCTTCAACTGAAGCAGAGTACATAACAACAGTAGAAAAATTCAAAATCTGAATTTGAAACAGAAATAAACAAATTCAATGTCGTGTCTCTGGTCATATACATACAGCACTCTACAAATTGATATTATATCACTAATACAAAGCGGTTAGTTCACGTGCATAAAATGCCGAAATACAATCAATTAAACACTGTCCAATACAAACAACATTGTAAAAAAAACTAGTAAGTATGATGATTTGCTGAAACGAAACAGTGCATATAATGCCGAGTTCATAACCACAATACACAGCAGCTCATCGATAGACAGCATAATTATTCAGCAAAAGAATAGCTAAGCCTACACACCTGTGAAATGACGGGAGGGCGAAGCCAGACAGACGTCACATGGCACTTTGAACAAGCTAGAGCTGTACAATGACAGACAAACAGAGAGAGGGAGAGAGATAAACAGACAGACAATCAGATGTTTTGTTGAACAGGAGTACTACATACTGCAAGAATAATGGCCCACAAAATACACAATCATACGAACAGCACATAAAAATTGGCACAAACTTCAGCGGTTTTGCACAGTAGAAACACTTAACAGCTCAGAGTCCATAACATGACGTGGAAGACCTGCCAATTTGACGTATTCAGATGTACAGAAACTACGACAATAGGTGAGTTCATGTTTCGTCAAGGAAAAGGTTTATAATTAACACTTTCTCTCAGATTTAAGTTAATCGCAAACATGAACTGACGACTAACTGTGGTGTTATCTTTAGTTTTTAGGCGCGACAGCACGTAGTGCTAAGCGCGTACTAGCTATCGATCGTAATTCTGTCTGCCCGCCTGTCTGTCCGTCACAACTCGGTACCAAACAAAGCCCAGGTGAGATAGAGACTCTGGGTTTTCACCATATGATAGCGTAGTCTCTCGTTTCTTGCGAGCAAACTTCATGCCGCTGGGTGAGGGAATCAAAGAAAGATTACTCCCCTAAGAAATCGTTATTTCATCGCTATTAGCTCGTCTAGCATGAGAATAGTTGCAGATAGACACAGACTTAGTGCTGACGAGCTTAACAGGGTACTAACATCGATGACCTTGAACGACCCTGAACCCCCAAAATAGGGGTTTTAGTGAATTTTTCGCGATTTTAGGCTGCGACACACATTTCAAGAGTGAACTGTGCCGAAATCACAGTAGATAGACATAGACAAAGATAATCTGCAAACGAAAATTTCAGCATTAAACGTATATTTTACCAGCGTAAGTTTCAACCACCTAGGCTCAAGTGGGCCTCCGTACGAGGGCATCAAATTTGAGTACCTAGTCAAAACGCGCGATTTCTGCCACTGTCGAGTAATCTAGCGTCAGAACGGTTGCAGATAAACACAGACTTACTGCTTATGATAATAAACACTGTTGACGACCTTTCCGGAGTACCAACATCGATGACCTTAAACGACCCTGAACCTGCAAAATGGATTTTTAGAAAATTTCTCGCGATTTTAGTCTGCGACGCACATTTAAAGATTGAATCTTCGCCGAAATTACTGCAGATAAACAAAGACAACCCCCGTATGAAAGTAAACTGATGCTGTCGCCCATCTCATGAGCATTAGCTCGGATCTGTTGCTAGTTCAAGTACCAACATCTGCGATCATCTACTAGATAAGAAAAAAGATATTCGGTAACAGCAGTTAGTGCAAACTATTGTGATATGTCCGCCATCATTCCCGGTGGATGCGCCGGCATCGTGGCGGCATCGCCGGCTTTGACGGCATTCCTGCTTAGCTAGCAGCGGGCGATGGACAGTTACTATGTAGGGGTATGCCTGAAAACCACAGGACACTAAAGGACACCACAGGACACTTCACTATAAATGACCACTGGAAAGCGTTGAAAAAATGAAAACTATAGGTTTTCTTTAATTCTAGTACATTATATAGCCACGTTCTAACGGTATATAACGTTACTAATTTTTCGGGGTCTGCAAGAAAACCACAAAACACCGCAGGACACGTAAATGAATGTTACATTTAATCCGCTCCTTGAATTTAAGTCAGGGAAGAATTTGAGAACATGAGTGGCGTGAATGAATTTGAAGGCACTGACAATATGAGTGACAGTTGTGGATATGAACGTCCTAGCTACGGCGTCCCAGTGCCTGACACACCCAGGTCTGGCGTCCAGGCACGTAGCCTGAGTCTCAGCGTCGGCACCGGCGTGTGGCATTGTGTCCCTGTTTCCAGGCATGTGGCAGCGTGTTGGTTTCATCATTTTTTTTTGCTTTGTCTAGCGGCGTTTATTTAAATTTATTGAAATACTGAAAGGTTGCCTCTTGATTCAAAGTCTGGAGAATCGTACTGCGGTGGTCACTTATGTATCCTGCAGTCTTCCATATGGTGTCCTGCGGCTTTTTACCACGGCGGATTGTCTGTCGTGTCGCCGGCTGCTTGTAAATAAAAGCTGTATATATGCTACGACAGTCTTGTGCAACCATGCCTCGTTTTTCTACAGGGAAGACCCGCGCTGGCCCCATCAAAGGAACCTGATGAGAGTAAATGAGAGTCGATTGAGATAGCAACCGTGAACCACCAACGTTCACAACAAAACATCACCGATTATCAGGAGACATCTGCAACGCAAACGAATGGGAGTTTTTACTTAATCCTTAGGGATTAGAAACTTTCTAATCAATGTCAGGTTCAATTTTTCTAACCTAATGGACAAGAAAAGAGTTAATCGACTCGGTTCGTAGCGAGCATCAGATTAAGAAAAGCAGACTTGAATAAAGACAAACGTTTTTCTCGACGAAACATGAACTCACGCACTGACTAGTCGTCGAGTTCACTGCTTTCAGCATTGACTCGCACCATCTCAACGACGAGTTCGTCGACGAATTCCAGATTATTGCAGGTGAGCGTCGGCACAATTGTCTTGAGCAGCTGCAGCACGTTACTGCGCAGTGACTCCAGCTTCCGTCGATGCTCCGTGGACCCACGGCACGCATCGACAGACTGTACGCCGACTTCTCGCATAACGACTTCCGTCTGCTGGTCTTTATCAACGAGCAACTTTTTACCCAGAGATCTACGTACAGCTGCTGGACTCAGTGTGCGAGCAGTAGACGGAGCGGACTTGGACGAGCGATGAGGCGGCGATGACAACGTCGGTGTGGAACTGACACCGGAGGCGACCGGCTGCATCGTCGCAGCCTCCGCAACATTTTCAGCACCTTCGCAACCGGAAGAACGTGCTTCAACTGTATCCACAGCCTGATGCCCTAATGCCGGACGGCTTTGCTCTGGAGCATCAGCACGCTCCGCAGCAATCCGTTCCCGTTCGCCACGACTTGGCTGATCAGTGATGATATCAGTCACAGCCGGTTTGTGATCGGCTGTATCTACGTCACCGGCTGAAGCAGCAGCTTCAACCAGCTGCCGGTCTAACTGCTGTACATCGGGTTTGACGTCGGATGACGTCGGCACAGTCTCGTTCTCTATGTCGTCATCGGAGTCGTCGATGATGATCACGCTGGTCGCCGGTGCATTCGGAGCCTGCGTCGGCAGACGCACGATCAGCGTGTTTCTTACCGACTCCTTGTCGTCCAAGCACTCGTCGTCCTGGTCCTCAGCCGGTGAGCCGCTGCTGCTGTTGTTGTTGTCATTAGCTGCAATGCCGATGTCTGCAGCCGCATCACCAGCACCGTTCACGCACGGTCTCTTTGCAGCGGACGCAGCATCAGCCAACGTCTCCGCTGCTGCTGCTGCAGCTGGACTCTTTCGCTTCCTGAACACAACATCATTCCACACATGCTAGGACCGCGGGCTGCGGAATTCGCCCATTTCAGCGGAATTTCTACGTTTCCGCGGAATTTTGCGGAACTCGGTAATGGCCGGCGACTACTTTTACTTTCCAATTTAAATCCAAATTTGCACAGCTTTCCGGAAAAAATTCGGACAAAACCGCCAATCTTCTTCAATCGACTGACCACTCGAGCAATCAGCAAAACTCCACCGCAACACAAAAAAATATTCATACCACTGATGAGGTATAGTCTAATTACTGAACATTTGATGCACACCGACAGAAATTTCCATTTTTTAAATAATCCAAAAAGTACTGACTTTGATGACTTTAGGCGTACGCTAAAGACGGTATTGTTTGCACGATATTAGTGCATTCAGCGCAATAGAGATGCATTCGCATGATATCGTGCTATATAAATTTTCTATTCTATTCTCTACTCAATTTACACAATAAATGGAACGCCACGAAATGAGGTAAATTTGCCGTGGTGAGCCGCGGAATTTAGCACACTGGCCCGCGTAATTTGGAAAAACTTGCCGTGGAATACTGTAGTCCTTACACAGGACTGACTGAAAGATGTACACTCAGGATTTTTGAGCTAACCTTTAATAAGGCACCTTCTTTGTTGGAAGTCTCCTAACTTGATTCACCTCATCTGTTTCATTCTATTACCTCGAGAATGGACAGTAGTAGACTTTCGTAGGCTTTAGCGTGAATACTAGAGCTGTCAAACTAATACATTAATTAACACGATCAGGAATTAATCACAATTAAAGAAATTAAATGCACAGAGATAAATTATGCGAAGCAGGAATTCCAGTATACAACAAAAACTGCCCGAAATTAAACTACGGTTACTTGATGAACAAACTGCGAATGCAAGACTCGAATTTGCGACTTGTAATTCGTAAAGTTTTATGTTGATTTTTAAATATAGTTAATAATAACAGTTAATAAATTCATGTTGTAGATGACTCATGAATAGCCGGCCTACAGTCATTCGCTGATGGCTACTAAACATGAGAAACAAAATGTGTTGAAATCACAATTAATGCATGATTAAAATAATTAATCATGCGATTAATGTGATTTTAAAGAAATAAATGCTTGACAGCTCTAGTAAAAACTAAGTAGCACAAAATGCTGTGAAGTGGTCTGAAACACGAAGTACATCCTACATAGAAAGTTTAACATACTTGACCGATAGCTCGAAAGTAAAGTGACTTAACTGAATTCTGTAGCAGCAATAGTGCAAGCTCTCAAATACAAATTATGCTACACTAAACTGAAAAAACCTACATTTGTTGGCCCATGGCATTGTCTTGTTTGTTCTGAGTCGGTGCCTACAGCACAATCCAAATGACAAATTAGCTCGGCAATAATATAACAATTAGGCACGAACAGTCACGAAGTGACATAAAACTAATGCTTAGCTGACCAGAACCTGGCACTGACATTCTGAATATCACACACGTTAGCAACTCATTATCTGACCAGAAGGAACATGACAACACAACGAAGTGCGACTATAAAAGGCTTTTTAACACCTTACACTCTAAAATCAAAGCTGAGATACGCCAACCAGTATGGCTAATTTTTAGCCTACGATTCCTTACACCACCAACAATTTAGTAGGCATTGAATCTCAGTCAGCCAGGCAAGAAGCGATTGCTTCCACCATTCTAGTTACTCGTATTACAAGTAAAAAAATTACGTTGGCCCAGTGACGACATACTGAGCGGCCGTCCGCCTGACCTTTGACCTTCAGGTGAAAATTGGCACACCAGTTACTCCTGCCATGGGGAACGTTCACACCAATTTTGGTTTTTCTCCACCTTTTGATTCGAGTTAGGAGCTCGTATGGGACAGATTGACAGACACACAGAAGGACAGATGGGAAAGACCCACTGTGCGGCCTATTAGGACGGACGCACGATATGTAAGTCAGAAAACAGCGTACTGGCAACGTCGGGTGGTCTCCGGTGGTGGCGGTGGCTGAAGGTCGGCTGCCACAGCGAGCGATGCTGTTGATGTTAGCCATGTAGCTGTCGTTAGCCATTATGTCGTTGCCCATGATGCGCTGTTTCTCCTTCCACTGCCGGTTCTCACGCTCCAGCATCTTGATGATCTGAAGCTGGTCGGCCTCTCGACGCTGGGCTTCCTCCAGCTGTAGACGCGCCTGCTCCATGCCCATTCTGGCTCGTTCCTGCACGACAACACTCGCAACATTCTACACACGACAAAAGACGTTGGACTTACGATCGAAATGTCATGGGTTTGACTCCCAGTTGGGTCGCTACCAAGTAGGTAGCTGGTGTATCTTTATCTGTAAGCATGTACAGACATGTACTGACATTGTGTTGTTTTTATCAGCTTACACTGTATATGTGTGTCCTTGTCACTGTCAGTGCTAAATAAATAAATAAATACTACTTGGATGGGTAACTGGTGAACAGGTAAAGGTAAAGGCAAAAAGGCGTAGTGCTTCTTACAGCTCGGTACGGTATGTAACCAACCACCAAGGTCAACTCAGCCTTCCATCAGACCATCCCTCTGGAAGTAAATCGAGTAACAGTCATCTGGAACGGGTTAAGGTGGGCACAGTCACCTGTATTGAGTGGTAGGTAACACTGTGTGATCACATATGACAGGTGACGCTCCGTAGCTCTGAGATTAGTTTCCAATAAAAAGCTATAGACGCCCTTTAACCTTTATCCTTTAACACAACTGCTCCAAATTGCATTTTTAGACATTGCGTTGGACGATTTATATTTCAGTCATTATTTCCCTGACTTGCGTCATAGTCCAAGCGACAGACTGACTTGTTACCAGTCAGCTTTCCAGTGCCCCTAAAATGCTTGACCTTGAATGAACCTGAAATGCCATTTCATGCTAAAACCTGTTTTCATCTATGGTTTGACTACGTTTTCTGCCTTGCTTTCGGAGACAACTATCTGAAAACGAATGAAGACACTCTCATACTGTCAGTGACAAAAATGTTTGCCAGAGACTGTAGTTTCTGGCGATATAAGGTTGACATGGATATTCGCTACGGTTCTTGCGTGACGAGGCGTCAGTGGGGTGGTCGAAAGCAACCAATTTCCAATGCCATTAGTTGCTTTGTCTTCCAAATGTTTGAAAATTACGAGAAAGTTGTCGCAAAAGCTCACGACAGAATTATTCAGCATGGACTCCAGTTTATGTCGGTATACTATTTATGTGGATATATGCGGCGGTTCTTTAGAAATGACACATCAAACTACTGTGGGTGCTATTCTTGTAGACTAGCATGCGTCCGTTGCCATGTATTTTTGCTGAAGATCCCACACGCAACGTAAACTAAGCTCAAAGAAGCCAAATGCCCAAGAGTAGCATTACGATGAGATAAACGCACCAAGCTGACGCCCTGTTTTCTAAGCGATAGCTGAGCTTCTTGTATAACTGCTGCAAAATTTGCTTTTTTGTTAACAGTTTTAAGGGAGTGTCTGTTCATAGTGCTGCAAACTTCAATGCAATGGACACATATCTATATGTCAACTTAATATACATGGATTTTTGTTCAACTTTTCATTCTTTGTAATGCGACTCTATAACTTTTGCTGTTCTGTACGCTGTGTGAGTTCAGAGAAGTTTTTGGTGTGCATGGATATTATGAGTATTTCTTATTTGATTTTTGTATCTGGACTCTGTTTCAAATAAAAGTTATAAAATTATATAAGTGTCAACGTCTCATCTGCTGTCAATAATGACAGGTAACAATAATGCTAACAACTAGATATGTGTCCATAGATATGTGTCCATTGATGACATCCAGTTTTCCGGCATTAATAGACATTGAAGTTGATAATCTCTTTTCATTTAATTCATACTCTAATACATGGGGCCATGTTTGCAAACTGTACAAGACACGGTGTACTAAGAGTGTTCGCCAAAACTTTTTGGCGTGCAGGATTGTCAATATCTGGAATTCCTTGCCTGACACGGTCTGCTTCAGTTCTCAGGCTGGTTTCAGCAAATCCCTTAAAGACATTGATTTGTCTGCATATCTGCGGTGTTACTGATCATGTTAATAGGCCTAGTCTATTGTCTTAGTCTTCTTATGTGTTAGCTGGGCAACTGTTAGCGTTTATTTGTGCCTTGTTGTCCAGCTGTGATGTTACGTTGAAAATGCAGATGCTCTATCAATAAATAAATAAATAAATAAAAATACGTAGTGAGATGCAGACACAAGATGCATACATCGACTGCCTGTTTTTCACTTTCAAGCCGTTGGACTCTCCTCTCAAGCTCAGCGTCTTTGTTCTGCTTGCTCATGTTTCTCTGTTCAATCTCAGATTTCCTTTTCACACAAAACACAAACCGACACACACAAGCACATGTAATTACTGTTAACCAGATGACATACAATCGATAAATTTGGCCAACTTTTGTCATGATACTTTATTTTTTCTGCACCTAATGAATGTAAATAAAAATTAGAGAGTAACAAACAGACTAAATAACTAAAAACACATTTATCTCCTATTGTAGACAATCATCATGATAACACAAACAAAATCTTGTTGACCGATATCCAAAACGTTGGAGGATTTTATCGTTGAGAATAGAACGTGTTCTATGTTGGACAACCAAATCGGACAATTTTATCGGCTGACAAAATCAGCTGATTTTGCATGACAGATGACAGATTTTTGTTGACTGATTTTATTGGCAGACACAATCGGCCGATTCTGTCGATCATGTCATGCTCTTCACAACTCCAACAATAGTGGCTTGGACATAAGTAGCAAGATAGCGAGAAAAGCATCTGACCAGTGAATGGTGCTGATATTACAATTCTCAAAATTTCAGCTGGGGGACCTGGACTAATCTCAGTAACAGTAGAAAAGTTTGGCAGTTCAGCATAAAATCGTCACAAGCAGCTACATGGGCTGTTGACTGCTGAGCATATTGTTGCAATAACGATAATGACAAACTCATGCAACAGAATATGACTGCATGCCTATATTAGATCAATGGTCTGCCACCTTGTCGCGGTGGTGGGGCTTATGCACCGATGACCCGGACGATTTTTAATCTGAAGGAGAGGAGCTAACCAAGCGCAGACTGCCTGATAGGAACAACCACACTACACGTCACCAGTCCCAGGTGGCTGGTGATTTGTTC
>Ga0056124_1000773_pt1 | contig 10860 bp, 4 predicted proteins | sample WorMetHEROISLAND_2_FD_70069 | JGI IMG/M metagenome (GOLD analysis project Ga0056124, IMG submission 70069) | Marine gutless worms symbiont microbial communities from Max Planck institute for Marine Microbiology, Germany - Olavius sp. 4 HERON ISLAND | ecosystem: Host-associated > Annelida >... | reverse complement strand
GCGTGATGCCGGCCGGTGTCGGGGTGACATCAAAGGGTCACGGCAGTGGCTTGTTAAAGTTGTCAGTGAATCGAACTAAAGATGACGTTTCGTGGCATGATGACAGAGTGCGTCATGGACATGGTAGGCACGTGGCATGTAGTAAAGAGCTGGCTCGTGATCTGCGACATAGTCGACAGCACGCTGCCGTGTCTTCCCGTGCTGATGGCAATGTTGTTGGTCCAGCGGTTGACATCGACACTCGACATGCCGGCACCCGGCGTAGTGTGGAACCGCTGCATTCTAGCTCTGCAGCTGCTTCAAACGTTTGCGGGACAATGCAAGATTCCTTAGAAACTACCAAAGAAAGGTGAAATAATTGAGTTTGGTTGGTGTATTAATTAGTTTCTGGACTTATTGTATAGTTTGTGTTATTGTGGGATTCTGAGTGAGGTTAGGTGCATTGTAGCTGAGTCAAGCACATTTTTTATTGCCACGGCCACTTGTTATCTATAATTACATCATCATCATCATCATCACAGGCTCATACTGAGTAGAGATACTGTAAAAACAGGCCAGTGCACAATACAACAGTCAAAATAGCCTAATGTCAAAGTTGGTTCATTCTATTAGGTTACCAACGTTCCATACTGCGTAGCTTAGGATGCTTGGTAATTAGAAAGATGTGGTACTGTGTCATGCAAAAATAAATTAGAAAGCGTTTGTAGCACATCAGGGTTAAGTTGTGTTTGTTGTTTAGTTTGATGTATCAATGTTCATTAAATTTTAACAGATTTGCATTCTTGTTGAAAGAGCTTGCAACATTAGTGGATGATAATGAACTAAGCATATTTACTGCCACGAATACATCACTACTGGTTATTTTTAGTTATAACTATGCTGTTTAACTACTGGGATTATTTATATAACTATGCATACGTTATCTACTGTACTACAGCTGCTTTCTGTTAGCTGACCATTTTTCAGTTATCAGTCCATATTAGGTTAGGCTGGGTCTCCTAAAAGTGAACTTATGCTGGGAATTATTGCAGCAGGACTTAGCTGCATCGAGCACTGAAGTTTACTAGTGAAACATTTATCAATTAATATGCATTAGGTGCAGTTACTTTACTGAAATGTAGATGACTTGTTGAAACTTATCAGCTGGTTATGTGTGAAAGGGGTTACATAAATGTTGATGTGGCATAAATGGCTGGTGAAACTAGTGCTGTTGATGTTACTGGCTAATTATAGTATGCTTGAGATGTGCTGTGAATGGCTGACTGTGTAGGGTAATGATGTGGGTGCTTGATAATGAGAAATATTCTGCTGGCAAGACGCGCTATTCCACGGACAGCTCGGACCGGGGCTCCTCACACAAACGCTCGTCACACAAAAGGTCAGTTTCAGCACAATAATGTTATAATCATATCCAATCACATCTGTGGTTTTTATATTATGAAAAATACCAGCATGTCTAAAGGTTTATTAACTTGCTCAAACTGAAAACATTATTTTCAGTGCTGTTCATTTTGCATTAAGTGAATTTTAGGGATTTGAATGGCCAAAATCATTTGCAAGCCCACTGAGACGGCAGTGCAGTCGGTGCACCACATTGGGGCCCAGAGGTCCCTAGGGTGCCTGTTGCGGCTGTCATAGGACAGATGTGTACACAAACATTAATTATATATTTTTTTATCTGCCTGTGTGTTTCGTGGTGTTCTTATTCTAAAGACACGTGTAATGCTTTTTTCTCATATGATCTGATTACCAGGCTACGTCTGCAGCTCCGGTGGTTGCCTGTTCGTCAACGGATCAACTACACCTTTCAGTCATCACATATAGGATGAGATCAACTGGCAACCCGGCCTACCTTCATAATCTCTACCAGCATGCACACTGCGATCGTCGGACTACTGTACCTCGGATGGCGCTAGCGTTGTCAGCGAAAGCGTTCAACGTTAGCGCTCCCTCTGTATGGAACTCACTGTTGAATAACTGTAGATCCGCCAAACTTTTAAGCACTGCATAAAAGCTGGAACTGTTTGATATTGCCTTTTGTGAACGAGAACACTCAGCCTAGTCTCTGCCATTATGCGCCTCTGATTCGTTCGCGACGTATGGTCCTATGCGAATGTGTTTTGATTGATTGATTTATTAATTGATAACAAATCTGGTGTGGTAGTTCTGGCAGTGGAGGGGCAAGGAAGGGCACACAGCATCAGACAGCTGCAGTTGTTGGTGGTCATCTGTATCGAACTAACAGATCCGAGTCTCTTGATCGCAGCCATGTCTCTGCTACTAGCAGTGTCTGCAGGCTGCAGCAGCAGCAGAGGGTGACTACTGGGCGCGATGGACCACTGCCGTCGAACATATCACCCAACGTGAGCGATGGCAAACGACACGTGGCTGCCGCCGAGTCAAAACTCAATGCTGTGAAAGCAGGGTAAGTAGACTCGAATGTGTATTTGAAGTAGGGCTGTGGATATTAAAGGTCAATTAATCGATTAGTCATTTATAAAGTTAGTGAATTAATTTTTTTAATTGATTAAAATTTGATTTTGAAAGTTTTGAACTTCTCAACAGCCTAAAATGACCGATGATGAACGTTTGTAATCTAATTTTATTTCGCTTGGGACATTTCATCAAGATTTGTACTTGTATAGTGTTAGTTTAACAGTCTGCACTTTGTGAGCTTTGACTACGCAGTTTGTGTAATAATAATGCACCATTCATCATCATCACGTTTGCTTTAGTTTGTGAAAGATAACAACAATCAGTAGTTCAATTCTGCAGTTTTTGTGGTCTTTCTGATTGACTACAAAATTAATCGATTAATTTTGATTAATTTTCAGAGATTAAGCGATTTTAAAAATTTTGGTCAGTACCAGCCTTAATTTGAAGATAAACGGTTTGCTGGCCACTTTCCTTGGAGTGGGAAATTGTTATGGCAGAACTCTTTCCGACCGTTCTTGTCACTTGACCAACAGCATCGGAGCACTAGAGCATATGTTCCAGTTGTACTCGTACTGTTTGTGAATAGTTGAGCGTAGTGAAGGCAGTGTTAAGTGTGTTACTTGCAATTGCTTTTGGTGCAGTTGTTGATGGTTTTCTAAATAAATTTGTAGGCTGCTTACAGGGCTGAACGGATCCGTTGTACGAGATGGACAGCTATTGGCCACACCACATTCTTTCATTCCTGTTTCGACGTCGTCGCGATCTGGTTTGCAAACGTCTGCAGTGTTAAGTTCGTCTTGTGAAGACTTAACTCTGTGTGGCGTCAAGCCTACGTAAGTGTGTCTCTGGCTTTATTAGAAAGTTAGTAGTGCTTCCTTTACGTGATGTGAATTATGATCCTTCACTTTTCACACCATGACACGTTATACACTGAGCCGTAGGTTCCAGTGCCAGTTGAATGTATTGTTTGTTAGTTCCAACTTAAACTTTTTCAATACTGATAGTTCACAACAACATGCATGAACGACATGCAAGTAGAACTTGAGTAAATACAGTGGAGAAGAAATATAAAAGCACAGAAAATACATGCAATAAACACAGACATGCATGTTGATAGTATTTAAACAAGCAGAGTAGAATAAATAAACGTAATAGTCATTCTTATGTTGTATGTGGTATGCAGGCACGTTTGAGAATAAGATAAGCCTATTTTATGACAGAACCAGTTTGGGCTGAAGTAATTATATGTGGAGCAGTTTCTTGTTTAATTTATGTACATTTCCCGTTCATCTACATTCTTGAGACTTAACCATATGTAGAAGACAGTTGAGTTGATATTAATATATTTTGTTAAGTTGCATATCTCAAGTGCATACATGCATGGTGCATCTTATAACGTATAGTTTAAACATGTGTAAGTTGGAGTTGCTGCCGCAGTGGTGTGTCCATGAAAATGAGACTACTGAATTCTGTCTCTGTATCCAATTCTCCGGTTCAATATAATATTTTTATAGCCCTAGATTGTACACAGTAATAGTAGCTCTTTTCCATTATTTCAGTTCCTCAACCATCTGTGACTGCATATTGCATAATCATTCTACGATCATCCTACTATGCGTGTTTTTAGTTTTTATTGCGTCAGTGACCTGTGCCTTATGGTTCTCGAGGTAATACAGGTTAGACCAGGTCCCAAGTGAGAGTCGGAGGAGATTGCTGCATGCTTATTCATAGCAGCAGTTTGTCTGGACCTTTCACGAAAAAATATGTTGGCCCAGTGCCAACGTATTATGCTTCTGTCTGCCTAGACCTGTGCAGCCTTTAGCCATTTAAGGTAAAAATTGGCCCACTGGTTACTCCTGCCCTGGGGGAACTTTCACCAATTTTGGTTTTTCTGCACCTTTTTGTTTTGGAGTTAGTAGCCCATACAGGACAGATATGACACTGATTGAGTGCTTAGTCATAGCGATTATAGATCAACTGTGTGTTTTATTGTTTTTATGAGCAAATTAAATGTGTGTAAAACTGTGTATGTATGTAATGTTACTAGCCTAGTTCATTCATACGTTGTCATTGCTGTTTTTTTTTCTAGGCCTAGTTTCAGGGCTATTGTCAGTACTGTGGTGCCTTTTAGTCCTTTTCCATTCATGTTCTTATTTTGTGTTTGTATTCTATCATGTAGCTGTTTGAATGGAATCAAATAAACTGAACTGAACTGAACTGAGGTAGACGCACGGGCAAGGCCTGCAGTGTAACGTTTTAGGCCGGCTGCAAATTAAGTAAGTAAGTAAGTAAGTAAGTAAGTAAAACGTGGATATATAATTAAGGTGTAGTTTATGTGTGTAATATTGACGGAACTTGTCATTGGTAGCAATTACTTCTTGCAATGGCTCTGGATGTGCTTGTTTTGCTGTTATTTAGCAGTAACAAAGTTATGAAGCAGTTCGGAGTGGATCAGGCAGTTGTAACTGTCATTGGGTACTACTTCTGTGACGAGCCAATACCATACCGCACGACCATCGCTGGAAAGAATGTTACCCTAGGCCAATTCAAACAGCATATTGCCAAGAAAGGCAACTACAGGTCTGTGCTGTCTTCTGCCATTTACATTCAGTGTATGTTACGTTGATTCATATTTCCATCTGCGGCTATCTGTGCTCGACATTTCTAATGTGATACTTAGCGGAGCATTTGTAGTGCTGGGTAGGAATAGTGCTGGGTAGGAACTTGTCAGATTTATACCACGGTGTCAATTCCTAGTGACTGAGTGAGATTTTAAGGTCATTTCAGCTACTATCAAGCTCTCCTGAGCCAATGTTTCTGAAAGTACAGATTGACTAATTATTGAAAAAGACATTGCTAAACTAAAAATATTCTTGTGTAATGTCTGATAAGGGACTGTTCTGTTCAGGGTTTTGGCATTTAATTAGTAGCAAGCAATCGTGTCAGTGTTTTGAATAATAACTGTAAGTCACTTATTGGCAGTAATCCATTCGTTATCATTTGCCACCATTGTTAATCACCTTGATTTACTTCTGAAGGCTATTCTTTATTTTCAGTTTCAATATCTGTACTGTTATGGCAAATATCTTCACTATTAGGAGAGTCGGCCAAGCCTGTGTGATAGAAAGTGCATAGTGGCAACGTGTAACTGTGTGGCATGACTTTAGCCATCTTTTATTGGACCTTTTTGTGTAAGAACATTCACAGATTGCAGATCTATGATGTCTGTATGACAACTAACAAGACGAAACATTTGCAGTGTGGAGTGTTACGTGTGATTTGTAACCGTTCTCAGCTGTTACTACTACCACCACACATCATTTTTTTTACTTTTACTGCATAATTATGTTGCCACTTTTGCATGTTTCTCTCCAGGTACTTCTTCAAGACTGTTTGTGATGAATTCGAGTCCGGCGTCGTCAATGAAGAAGTCACGTGTGATAATGCAGTCTTGCCAATGTGGGAGGGGAAGGTCGTCGGGAAGGTGGAGAGAATATGTTAGGTAGCCTAAGTAGCCTTTGTCTTTGTTTTCATCTGCCTCAGCTGGTGGTACATGTGTCACAGAGCTCAGTTGGATACAGTTGCTGCACTCAACCTGCATATGCATTATTGTGCCATATTGATAGGGATATCGGTTTGTAGCTGAAATTTTTCTTGAAATATGCACTTTGTTTTGATGTGAAATCTGCACAAAAATGTGCAGAATTTGTCAAAATATGTGGCATATCCATATGTAGGCTTTATGTGGCAGAAATTACTAAACAAAATGCAACGAACTATTTAACAGAATTTGGCTTTGCAGAAAATTTACATGATTATATGCGAAGATGTGCATATCTTTGAGTTTCCGCATATTCGAGCTTGGAAATGCCATTATATGCGGAGAAATATATGATAAGCAGATATTTGCAAAATGTTTGATATACATTGCAGTCACATGATCACATAGAACCGTCATCCCAGACTTGTCAGCTTCGCATTTATTCGCTGTGCTACTTTGTCAGCGATGGTCAGCCCTATGTCACTAGTTCCATCTGTCTCTCTCAATCTGCTGAGCCCTCGCCAACTACGATTTTCAGTTTGCTCACTCGCTCATTTCAAATAGGTAATGACTATGTGGCTTTTGACAGTGGCATTTCTGTGGGTCCCATATGTTACAACAAATTGTCCGTTTGAGTGTTTTATATGTGTTATGTCAGTGGTGCACAACGTTTTTGAGCCTCAATGTCGGACAGATTAATGCAAAATGCTAATCTCAGTGCAGCACGGTAGTGCTGACACTGTCGTAAGGATCATGAACATTAAGAACAGGAAATGCCATTTTATATTATATTATAAATTTATGGTTTATGTTTATATTGTATATTTTACGGAGCTCAGTGGCGTGTTTCTGCCTAAAATTGGAAGCACGTGCGACTTAAAATCCCCCCGCCCCGGAAAAAAACAGGTAAGGAAGACAATAAATGTATTATTTGCAAAGTATATAATTTCATATATTGTATTTATGGTGTTTTTCTGTTGGAGGTCATTGGCTGGATAACCCGTCATGGGTCAGATGTGGCCCACGGGCCGAACGTTGTGCACCACTATATTATGTTCACAATATTAGAGCAACATTGATGACTTCATAAGTTATTCCAGCTCATTGATACAAAACAGATTTTACCCCTACATGGTCTGAATCTCTTCTGCATGGGCCCAGTTTGTGGTGACGTTTTTCTGGTTTTATTATAGCCATCAGTTATGTAAGTGTCAGTAATTGAACACTGTGTCACCAGTGGTGGCGATTTCTTCTGAACAGTGGGAGGACGACATGGCGAGCGTGGAGCACGAGCCTATACCGGGGGCCTGGGGGCAGAGCCCCCAGCGGGGTCCAGGGGCAGAGCCCCTGGTCAGGGGGGGAAGCCCTCCCCCCCTGAAGCTGAAAGAAGATTGAGTTTTGATAATACAATAACCTGTTTAATTCTTCACTAGAGTAAGCATTTTGGAGTGAGGTAGATAAGTGGCTGATGACAGGAAAATTAATTCCGAGGTTGTGTGGTTCTGACCAATCCCGACAGAAGCGAAAGTTGAAGAACTAGTCAACTTGTCTAGTTTAACTTTGCATTAGCCACTAGGACTAGCGCCGCTACCCCTTCTTATGCAAGTATTGCATATTCTACTGATTCTGCGTGGAAGTGAAATGGAATAAGTGTTTTGTGGTACAGTATGGGAATATACAATATACTAATATAGCAGTCAAAATGGAAAGAAGTTTAATTTTTGTTTACTAAAAGTAGCAGTTGTTGGGGGGGATGCTTGCGTTGGTGTCCCCCCAAGCAAAATTTTTCGGGGGATGCATTCCCCCCCGTCTCCCCTATAATCGCCACCCATGTGTCACACCAATATCTGGCCCACATTTCCCAGCTGTCCATCTCAAAAGAATGTGTTACCTGAATATGTGTCGTCAAAATGCTTGTAGACCATCAAATGTACTATGTGACATCTTGTAATATAGAAAGGCCCATGTCCATCAGAGATTTTTGCAATCCCTCCACCGTGCATTGCTGGAATGCGTTGGGAACAATGCATCATCAACAGTTACTTCTATGCAAGTGTCTTAAGCCAATTTCATAATTATGTAAAGTTCACCACGTCTGTGATTTTAATGTAATGTGTATAAATAACGTATGTTTGTATGTACAAGTAATTTTTGAACTGTACAAAGTTAATGTGCAGTTTAAAGTAAAATTTGTAAAGTTTTAAGTAAAATATTGCAAGTGATTTTGTTTAATTCTCATTATTATGATCATGTTCAGTGCATGTGGTTATGAATATGGTTTGCCGATAATGAAGAATCGTGAACAGAATGGTAATAAGATTTGTTTTTGTGTTGAAATGTGATTTGTGCTCCTCTTTTTTTCTGTCCTGTACCATGTGTTTAATTGTTTGTAAATAGCCAGTGTTCTGTTTTATAGTGGTAAACATTTTGTAACATACATTTAGTGTTGTACTGTTGTTATTGCCGATACTCTCAGGGTCTGATGGATGTACTTCTGAGGCACAATTCAGCGAACCAAATCATGCGTGGACATCTGAGGATGAATAATAATAATATTTCCTGTGTTATGATAATGATTTCGTATGGCATAAAAGAACAGCATTGTTTTACTGAACAGCATGCTTCCAGAAACCTTTTGATTACTTGGGGTAACGTGTTCATGTTTCATGTTCTCTTCTGTTTGATTACTAACTGCACTGCAAGATGTCTGCTTACTGTGCTATTGAGTATTGACAGTTGATAATGTCATCACATGTACGTATCGAGTACCTCAGTTCACACATACTCGTTTGATTTGTTCTGTTCTGAATGACATAAAGTGAGCACATGGCTTCTTTATGTTCTGTTATGACAGTATGAAGTTTAACCGTACAGTGTATGTTTTGTCTGCAGATCTATATTCCACAGCTTTTGTGCCTCTGCATTCATAAATGCACATAATAGTAATAATAATAATAATAATCGAATTTGTATAGCGCAAGTATGTCGAATGCACTTACAGGCATGCAAACACAATGTGAGTATATTATGTAAGGTGGCACAGCAGTCTCCCGGCTGTAAAGCTCATTCACTGCTTGTGAAATATAAGTATTGTATTGGTGTACTTCCTCGACTTGGGTCAGAACCATTACTACTGGAGTTCCATATACAGTAGCAGATTCAGTGCCTACCTTTGTAATTTATTGAGGATAGATATAGCCAGCAGCTTGTATGGTTGTGTGCCGTGACTGCCGTCTAATGCAAACCGGTTGATTACAACGTGACTAAGAGCCAACTCTGTAGATTATGAGCTTAATAGAAATCTATCTCAGTTTAGTGGGAAGGGATATTATCATATTTTGTGACGGTTACTGCAGTTGTAATTAGTATTTTCTCATTTGTCAGCAACATTCTGAATACAGTAGCCTACGTCCCTTGTTTTATTCTGTAATACTAGTATTAAAGGACGGGTAGCAATGTGTATGTGAAGTGCTTAATGACTGAGTTCATAGCATGAAGCATTACGTATATAATAGTTCAAGTTGAATTTGAATTTTGCACTTGGTGTGAAGGTGGTAGTTGTGTTTTTTTACTTCCATAAGTAGATGCAGAATTTGGTTGTAGAGCTAAAAAAAATCTTAAGATTTGAGAAATGTAAAGCTATTTTACAGTTTCACTCATTTGAAATGTCAAAGAAGTATGCGCTAGTACCGGGACAAAAGTGATGAGGTTGTTGCCAACAATCGCGCAGGCAACAAGTTGTGGTGAGTGACAACTTTTTGGAGCCAAGAAGTGACGGTTGGTAGCTTCAATGGAGATTGGAGAGGATCATGCTCCAAAATGGCAACTTATTGAATTTAGCTTGTATAGGACACTTGTAGTAAGTTGAAGGATGAGGCTGACAAAAAGACGTCAGCACAGATCGGATAGTTTGAGAAATGAGTACGAGAGATGAACGATTTCGGCTTTAACTTGCCGCATGATGAGCAAGAGAGAATCATCTCATCTATAGAGCTGAATGCAACGACGCAGTCAGTTATCATTCATTTCGAGTTGACATACGCAATTAAATTTTACAAAAAGAATCAAAAAGAAAACAAAAGATGTAATTGTAAATAATAGTCTACACAGAACATTTCTATTACAGACAGAATATAGCCTATCAGAAGCTAGTATTGTTAGGTAGTTGGTACTTCGGTTTATATACATGTACTACCGTTGACTATTTGTATAGACCAGACACGTCGCGCCCTTGTAATTGTTTTGCCATGTTACGGCGCGTTAGAAATTGTCGGTGTTATTATTATTATTATTATTATGAACCTAATAAACTTACTTATTTATCTATGTCATTTGGTTTGTATCATCTCTCACTTTCGATACAATTCTATAATCCACAACAAGCAATCTGATTGGTAAGCCTCGGTAGAGTAGCATGAAAAGTTAACTGTCATTGGTCGGTTCGAAGACCGGAAATTGTTCGTCGCGAGGGAGATTAGACGAGTTCAAGCAAGTTTTGTGTATTAGTTTAGTGTGTTAGTTTCATGGTATATTATTGTTATTTTTCTTTTTTTATCGAGCTTTTGCTGTGTAATTAATTCGAAGCGGTCCGATACTGCAGAATACACTATAAAAAGCATAGTGCGGCTAAGCTTTTTCATACTCGGGCTTTGTATATTGTGGTCAAGATTTGTTGCTTGCTGAAAGCGACTTTGGACTAGATTTGCCCAAAAATTGTTTTTATAATCGCGCCATAATTGTATATGCGTGTTGATTAGTATGTTAGGCTAGTGTGAAGAACGCGGTACATAATCACTGACGTAATCAAACAAACGTAAATAAACCGAAGTTCTATTCAGTATACACACGCGAAAAAAAATAGTTCCACATATCTTGCTCTTTTC
>Ga0056124_1000772_pt1 | contig 10865 bp, 8 predicted proteins | sample WorMetHEROISLAND_2_FD_70069 | JGI IMG/M metagenome (GOLD analysis project Ga0056124, IMG submission 70069) | Marine gutless worms symbiont microbial communities from Max Planck institute for Marine Microbiology, Germany - Olavius sp. 4 HERON ISLAND | ecosystem: Host-associated > Annelida >... | reverse complement strand
GCTTGCACCGTTTTTGCCTGATCCACCCGTGTGACGGACAGACAGACAGACGGACAGAATTGCGATGGCTAAGACGCGCTATAGCAGTTCCTGCTGTCGCGCGTAAAAAAGGAAAGCAATAGAACAGCGTGTGATTGTCTAATGTCTAGCTACCAAGAGGGAAGTAGTTTTCACTGGCGGCATAGACACGACCAAGGCTCGCTATCTTGCTGCTAAGTGACATGACACATGTTCGGCTTTCTACGTGACTTGATATCTCTGCAACACAGCAATAAATAATTAGCAAACACGGCATACGAATATCTGAGCAATATCTAAAAGACCCACTTCTGGTTGCATAATCTGTTGGGTGATTCTACAGCAAAAAATGCAACCATCAACAACATCAGTGTCAGCAAGTAGGTTTTTTTTTTATCTCTTTATCTCGGTGGTGACCATCATCAACAATAATGCTGCTGCTGCTGCACTACCACTACTACTAAACTGTGTCCGAAAAAAACCCCTACAGACTTCCATCAATAACTAACAAATTTAAACGTATTTTCCCCGAATATTGTCAGTGTTTTCACCTCGGATACAATAAAAATGGCGTTTTCGATGACGTCACAATTACATCATAGTTATAAGTAAATTTCAAAAGCAAATTTTATATGTTTTCAGTAAAGCATATCATCCTGATAATGTGTGCCAAAAATAGTCAAAATACGTTCAAATTTGCTAAAGTTATTCACGGAAGACTGCAGGTCCTTCTTTATCCGAACACGGTGTACTACTAACACAACCATTTATCACTACCATCACCATCAAATTTTTACTAACCATTAACCAGCCAGTTTTTTTCTGAATTTACTCAAAGTTATGCCAGGTGCCCAAAAGCAACTATGAGCAACTGTAGTGTTCGATTATAAAAGCTGAATGCCTCATAACCAAACAACAATACAACATAGCCCAAAAAGTCAACAATACTGTATAAAACATTGATTATATCATAATACCTGTTCTTCGGGTCATGCCTGCTGATCCAAAAATTGTACTGAAATCTGCCAACAATTTTTGAGTAATCTTGCAGAAAGACAAACGAATGCAGGTCAGAACATAACCTACTTTATGTGGTGGCAGCAACGAGCTAATGTGATAACAAAAAGTCAAATTAGGCTAGTTACGTTTGTCAATGATTTCCTTCCAGAGCGTTTCAAGAAGAGCCGGGTCGTGATGGTCGGCGCAGTGAACAATGGATAATTTGCACTCGGACAGGTCAAACGCATCCGCAAACTCACTGTACAACTGCAACGTTTATACAACAGCATACCAAACACTGCTAACCACATCCGTTAACTTAGTTAAGCCACGCCCACATGTAGTATAAAACTTCTCAGCGATTAGGCCGGTACCAAATTATACTGCTTGGTGACAGGCACCACGAGCAACTTGCCCACGGTTGATACCTGGCAGTGGAATTGGCTGGCAGTCAAACAGCATGATCGTTAGTCAGAGACAGTGACTGTTAGACTGCCAAGCCACAAATATTCTGTTGGCAGAACTGAACACACTTGGAAAAGAGACTGCAATTAAGTGTAAGCCACATTTGTACAACATTTTTATTTAACAACTTAAAAAAGATGATATGAAATGAAACACACAGATATGAAAATGCTGTCATCAAAGAAGTGGCAGCACAGGTCACATTACTTTGATAGATGTCCTTTTCCGAGCCAAACGATTCTTGTACTACCACCCGACTGTGACGTTTCTTGTCAAAGTGTCAGTCACACAACATTCACAGCTAACAACTCACTTTTGAGTTGAAGATTGAATGGTTGGAGATACTGCAGCATTATACACAGATAAGCTATAAAAATTCATCAAATAACAACCTTCATGTATTCAGCAACTGTTGCTGGCTTATTCAGAACGATTTCCATTCACTGCTAGATGTTGCTCTGCAACAACTCAACGAATAAAAGCTGCTGTAATTTAATGAATTGGCTGTTAAGCTATATAAGTTCACTAAATTACAGATATTTAATTAGATGAATTTTTATAGCTTGTTGGTGAATGCAGTATTTATAATCGTTGACGAATTTTTGTAGCTTAACAGCCAATGTTTAAACCTACGAGTGTATCTAAAGAGTATAATACTGACCATGGAGATGTCAAACAGCTGGCTATTCAGTCGAGCAATAGCATCTTGTACAGCCGGGTCTGACTGAGAACATTGTTTCAGTGCATCTAACACCTGCTGCTGTATACGTGCCACCTGTGCACAGTCATCAGCCAATCAGCCAATCAGTCAGTCAATCTATCAATCAATCAATCAATCAATCAATCAAAACCCATCTACATTGTATATAGCACCATGAGTTGCAAACGAATCAGGGGTACTATGGCACATACACATTACAGTAATACAGAGCAATCGTGCTAATTAAGTTTTACACCCACTGAACTGCACAATTTCAGCTGCTGATGGCCACACTTACATAAGTATATATCCAGATATCTATCTAGAATATTACTGTTAAGCAGGGATGTGATAGCATCGATCCTCACCTCCATTTTGTCCTCGAGTTCATGTAAGAACTCTCCGTCACCGGCTGCCAGCATGTGAGATGTTGAACTCTTGGCACAGACGGCTGCTCGTGACAGATATTCCACGCGCTGCTGCAGACCGAGTTCCATGCTACAGCAAACACATACATAGACGTATATACACAACGAGACTATATGCAGCAAGACGATAATGCCCATTAACACTCAGTTGAAACAGATGATCAGATGATACAAGAGGATACGGTAATGTGACTTAAATACTGATCATTACAGACCAACCCGTTTCACGATTCCACAGCCATGACATTGGTTGCGAATTATGGCCTGTTTTCAAAGAAATAAGGTGAAACATCACGTATCTCCTCAAAATCATCATCATAATCATAATCGTCATTGTTTACTCAGCCAGAGTAGATGCACACGCAAAATATACATTATGCAGTTAACAGAAATTCTACAGTAAAATTGAGACCTATCCACAATGAAAGCTGATCCGAATTCATCGTGGAATGAAAGACATAGACTGACAAAGACAACCACTTGATGACTGTTTCCAGTTATGACACGGTTTACTGGGGAGATCACCAGAAGTGTCCGAGGAAAACTTTGGAGTCTGACAGGAGTTAATATCGATATCAGTCAAACAATAAACAATAAAAGATCTACAGCAATGGCAAAGTAGTCACTCCTCCTCTTCACTGCTATCAATCAAACTGCAAAAGGAATAAAAAGAACTGGGACTAAAAACAAAAGCAGACAGACGGATAGGATTAAATAAAATTCATTTCAGAATTATGACACATCAAAACTGACAAGCAATATTCCACTTAACGACGCTAATATGCTTTGTTTCAATGTCACACAATAAGAAATCGAGCTACCTCTGCTTCTCAGCGAGCTTGGCCAGTATCCTAGCGGCAGCCGTGAAGTTGCGCTGTCTGTCGTGGTATTTCCACATCAAGTCCAGCATCGCCAGGTTGTCCGGCTGACTGATTATGTTCTGCTTCAAGTACGACTCCAGGTACACAGACTGCACCTGCACAAGTACAGAATATGCCGAGCTCTCAGCACACTGGAACACGACCGTTTCTAGCATCACGTATCTGTCCGTCATACAGCTACTATTACATTCTTAAACAGCACTACCACTACATGTGTATGTAGCTATATATACTGTATTGCAATATATGCTAATTCACTCTTAATGGTGTTATGATTAGCAACGTTATGTATCCTAATAGTAAAATAATGAAATATAACAGTAACAGAATAACGACACAATGCAACGTGCCAGAAGATACACTGCAAAATATTGTACTAATATGAACACCATTTATTGTTAAATTCATGTCGGGCGAAGTTTTCTCTCATCACATTCTTTCCCGTATATTTCACCAACTTTTGGTTAATTTCCTAATCTTTCCCTGTCACATCCAGGTTGTCAAGACAACTGATCACAGTGAAACTATAATATCTGCATGACAACCAATGCAGTTCTGAAGCACTGCTGTTCATCTAGATTAACACAAAACTGGCAGCCAAGCAACCATCAGCTGCCGGCTTAGATGGTCGTAAATAACAAAGACAAACAACAAAGCAAGACAAACAACATTAAGCAAGAGGTCAATGCACAACTGACGCTGAGCAGCTTCTCTGGCATCTGTTGACAAAGCAGCCAGTCATACAGAGCCACGTGAAACATCTCATCATCAGACTTGAGTGCCGTCGTATACACGTCCTCGGCCTGGTAACAAACAACACATCACATTTCCACAGATAGCCCGGCTTGTATGATTACATCCTATAATGGCTGCAATTTTCTGTCCACTGATTGGCTGAGCCAGTGTTACTCATCATTCATTAGCAATACTTGCAATAGTAACAAAATAAGCCAGAAGCACTCGGGCAGCATTAACCTCTATTGAGACAATTCATTTCCGGATGTAATTCGAATCGCCAACGAAATCTAACTCAGTGTTCCTTATGCCACATTCCACCCCTCCAAAACATTTAACCAAAATACATTCACAAATTTCTAAGGTAAAAAAGTGAGGGCAACTAACTGCAACAACAGCAACAAAAATCATCTAAAGCAATAACCAAAAAACAAACAAATGAGCTGAAGTTGTGCACTGTACAAATTGGTGTCATCGTCTTCTTTGTTGTTGATGACAATCGTCGTCGACATCTCATCATCATCATGGTTTTGTGTGAAACAAACAATGCCAATGTGCAATGACAAAACAAGCACATGTGCAGTACAGTACAGCTGATACCGTTCTGATCACTGACAGCTAATACTGTTATTAGGTTTTTAACAGAATTCTGACAGATGTGAAATTTAATGTTAGGTTTTTATCCTGCAAATCACAGGTAATTTTTGTAAGTGGTTATTTTACGACTGACTGACTGATACATAACTGTTTGCAACATTCATCATACGGAACAGCAACACTACGACTACTTACATATTTCTCAGCCTCGGCGCCTGAAAGCCGGCCTGGGTCATGTACAGGAGGTGGACCTGGGACTCGCGGAACACTCGGTGCCTGAGGGAACTGCTGACCAGTCGACAGCAGGTAGTCGAGTGTCTCAGTTATAGACCGGTAGCAGTCACGTCTGTCACATGCAAACACAATGACTTTAGCTGATGACTATCATCAGCAAGATTACATCAGTAACAATGATGATAAGAGCATCTAAGGAACACATACACATCCTGCCATATGAGAATGTAATAATATCAAAACATTCACAAAATGAAACTAGAAGTGCTTGGATTATTAATTATTTTTAATGAGACTGCTGTAAGCCTGTAGCTTCTGCATCAAATTAAAAAAAAACAGTGCTGCAACTTGATCGAATAACGTGACTGCCAAATGAAGTATATGTATTATTTATATATAATTATGCATATATTTATGATCCATGATTCCGGATCAAGTTCAGAACTGTCATCAAAATCCAATCGATTTTTCCTCGGGCCACTCCCCACCCTCCAAACAGTTACATGAACATTCAGTAATCTTGTGGAAAAACAGAAACAAACTCAGGTGAAAACGTTAGTATACTCGATACCTCGATACCATAACTCAATATTTTATCAAGTTACACAATAATACATACAAACAACCGATAGGAACTTCATGTACAACACGCTGAATGGACTGGCCCAGGATAATATACAAACGCAAGTTGTTACCGAATGTTGAACGCATGCAGTCCCTGAGTGTCAGAGCTCGGCCGACCGCTCTGGTAGAAATGAACGGCACGATTCTGAGGATCACGTTTAGCAGCCGCGGTCAGGACCACGTCAACTACTCCACGATAACATCGGACGGACGTCAACTGGGCACAGACTGTTGGCAAATCCACCTCTCCAGCCACCTGCTTGTAGTTCTATGCACAGACACACGTACACACATATGCACCGTAAATTTCTGGCTAAGAGAGTCGACAGTCATGAATAATAACAATTCGTCTACAACAGGATCAAAGCTTCTGACAAACGATGGACCAAGCGCATTTCAGTTGGCGGAGACTATGTCAAAAAGCAATAAAATATGATGCACATATTTTTGGTTAACTGTGTCAGGCTGCAAACTTTTTGAACGACCGATGATATAAATACAAGATAAGCATACAACCATTCAGCAGCCACTGCCCACATTTGCCATGCTAATGCAAGCATTGCTAGAGTGGTACTAGAAGACAAAATAAGTAAAGGATGAAAGAGGTTACAGATGCTGAGCAAGGCAAGTGATGGAACACGTTATCTTCCAAAAGTTGTTCAACCTCCTCTAAAAAAGTCAAAAATGGGCTGCTTAGAAAAATACGAGTGCATTGCACATATCACATACGGTGGCTCAGTGGTTAGGGCGTTGGATTCGGGATCGAGAGGTCGTGAGTTTGACTCCCAGCAGCTGCATTTCCGAGTAACAAGGCCAACTCAGCCTGCCATCCCTCCGGGGTAGGTAAATCGAGTACCGGCCTGCATGGCTGGGGTTAAGGTGGGGTGCACTCACCCTTGTCGGGTGGCAGGTAACACTGTGTGATCACATATGGCAGGTGACGCCATGCAGCTCTGTCATGGACTTATCCATCAAGAGCTATATGTACCTTTAGTTTACCTTTTTACCTTTTTAGTGTAGATTTCGTGATGTGACCTTGCCATTCCATCACTATCCATCTCATAGCATCTCATGTCTACGTTTTGAACACAGACTCACAGTCGCACATAAACTTTCATGTTAGCAAACAAACTCTCATCAGTGAGTCTGTGCATATGATTGCGAAAAACGTGAAATAACAGCACAAATTAATGTGAAATTAGTGTGACAGATAGGTCAACAACTGACATCGAGTGCCTCTGCAATAAGCTTCTCCTGCTCAATGACGTTGACGGATTTCTTTGCTGCATTCAACTTCTCATTCGCCTGTCATGACAACACCATACGAACGACACGACCTCACACAGCGCCACTGCCACGTACTGTATGACAAATTCCTACCAATGTAACTTCTTACTGAGATGCCCATCGACTCAATGTCAAATATCAATGGTAGACTTACACAGGGCATTCTCACAGCTAACGTCTAATCAATTAAAAACTTAGTAAATTAAATGCAACACTAAAATATGCTTATTGCATGATTTCTTAAAAAAAAAACAAAAAATCACATGACTCTGACCTGCACAAGTACGGACAATTTTGACATAAATTAGAACCGCGTTGCATTGTAAGCCACAAAATGCTACTAAGCTTACTCTATAACTGGTTTGCCATATAGGTCAATGAGTCGTTAACTCACTAACATTTTCTACTGTTAGCTGGGTGGGCGTGTGCGTTCAATTGTGAGCCATGTGACATGATTTTGCTGAAACGCTTTTGCACATTTTAATATTTGGGAAATGATAATACCATATGCCATCACAGCAGCCTGTTAGCAAACACACTAGGACATATTACAGGAACAAAAAGGTCAACAAAGTTCTGAGTCAGAGAGAGTTGACCATGGTACCTTTGAGTACAGTTCATCTCCACAGCTGTACAGCGATGGACAGACATCTCTCAGCCTGGAGCTGATTGCATCCGTAGCCGCACTGTCACAGATGTACAGGTCTATCAGACGTTTGATGAGTGCGTCAACGACGTCTCGACCGGATGTCAAGAACATCTGGAATGTCATCAGACGAAGGTTGTTCTGCTCGTCCTACATACAAGCACTGAGCTGAATTAGCTCTAGGGACACAGTCAGACTGGCATTCTAGACACATTAGAAATCACTTCAACACAACAACTGCTCAATGGCAGAATGGCAGAAATGATCTCAGTGTCAAACAGACAATCACAAAGACACACAGAGCTAAACTCACTTTGGAGAAATACGTTTTGTCTGAAACCACGCAACAGCCTCCCAGTTCATCTGAGACAAACTGAGATAAAACTGAAGAATTTAAACGGTTGGTTGCTAAGGACATTTTTATCACAGTGCCAAGAACATGGCATATTATGACTAACTGCTAAATCGCACCTATTGACTTCTGTTACATACTTACATACTTTACTTTTGGAGTTTGCTGTGCCCGGTAAACGAGCGTAGGTGCCGCCGAATACAAAACGCCTATACCCATTTCTATCTTCCGCCAGGTGGACTACGTCCACCAGCCTCATCTCTGACCGCTGTGTTATGTTATCCAGCCACTGTCGCGTTTACTTTACTTACTTATGAAATAAGCAACAGCGGCTCTTAGTGTAAACTAAGAACTAAGAATCGAACTAAGAGCTGGAACTGATAATCACAACGAATGATTATTATTACGATCATCGCTAATATTATGGGACAATGTGACAATGGCTCGATGTGCTGTGAACTGACCGGTCTGAGAGCTCCAGCAATGACATGGAATTGATGATCACAAAGAATCTTCCACAGTCCGAGATATTCACACGCAATGCTGATCAGAGCCTGCAGCTGCTTCAGCGACGCACTTTCCTCCGCCTCCACTTCCGCTAAACACAAATGTGATGATCGGTATAATTTGTGGGGTGGGGCAGATCTATTTCTCAGTGCTAAGGTTAGGGTTACTGATATTTCACTACTGCAGATCTGTCCCACATTTTCCATCACTATTCACATCTGCCCCGCCCTGCAAACTGCATTGACAACAAATGTGAACACGTGCAGGCGATTATCTTTGTACCCAATAACAACAGAACTCTAATGCTAAAGATTCACATAATACATCGTTCTTTGACTAAACTCCTCACAGTAAGCAACCAATGGAACCAATAAAAGTCTTCAAGATTACAAAGTTTGAACAGAATCTGCATCAGCTCATCACCAGTGAATGTATTCGTTATCTACACATAACATGCCCACCAGTTAACATAACACAATATTTCTGATTTTCATTCAGCGAATCAGCGGCTAACTTTTCCAAAGCAGGGGACTTTCTTAGAATCCAGATGTACTTCTCGTGAGCCTAACACTTTCTGTTGCTAGTGACATCAAAAGTTAGACATGGCAGTAGAAAGCATACCGCGATAACGACGTATCAACTGGTCATCAGCATGCAGATCAGTCACGCGACCACCAGACACCAGTGTAGAGGCTGTCGGCCCAAAGCCTCGGCAGGACGACAAACCACTTCACAGATTAACAACACTGGGATTATTACACAGTATGATGAGCATCACTAGAAGCACTCAGACAGCACCAACCTCCAATGCTCACTGTTACAACGAGTGCTATTTTTAGATCATGCTTTGCCCATTAAAAAATTCACCAAAATCTGTTCATAACATTTTCGATAATTTTGCAAGTGGAGAAGAAATCAGAAACAGATGAAAACATGACGTCTTGCAGCACAAATGTTACTTAATGCGAAGAAGCCGAACCATCATCCACATGGCATGGAAATATGGAAACTTTCTGGCATTACTTCATAACACTATTTTCCTAGTCAATCTTATCACCATCCAATGACCATTCCATTGTCTCTATACACACACACACATTTATTGTATTTGGCAGCCCGGAGGCTGGATCAACATGAAACACATTTGACCTGTACTGAAACATCATTACAGCACCCCAGAGTCATCAACACTACCAAGTTACCATTTTACATAATCATCCCACCAGAGAGCAACATTAAGCTTCAACTATATACCTGTACACAGTGTACGAAGACAGCTAGGTCCGTTGCGTGGGAGCTCATCCCCTTTTTAGCACTTTGAGCCGGCGAGGGTTAAACCCAATTAAGCTAGCATACAGCCCACGTACGCCAGGACTGAGTCAGTATGTCAGCAGTCCTGGTAACAGGGCCTACTGTTACGCAGTACTCACCGTTTCTTCCCTGGCAATGGCCATAATCATCGCCAGTACTCATTTTGCCTACCCGCAGAGGGATGGCCAGGCTGAGTTGGCCTGGGTTAGTTACACACAGTGTACACACAGTGTACAGGTGAGTGATAACATGATGCTGATATACCTGTCAGCAGTTATGGATGACGTGAAAACAGAGTTAGAGTCAATGAAGTCTTTAAGATTACGAAGCTTGAACAGAATCTGCATCAGCTCATCACCAGTGAATGTATTCGTTATCTACACATAACATGCCCACCAGTTAACGTAACACAATATTTCTGATTTTCATTCAACTGTAAATTTTTCAGAAGCAGGACTTACTTAGAATCCAGATGTACTTCTCGTGAGCCTATCAACAGCATCAAAGCACTGATGGGTGATCAGATCAGCGAAGAAAAATAACAAGGTTACACGAAATGCACACAGAATTAATGCAAATGCTGTCTTCATACCATGCCTCCATACTCTGTCCTGGAAAATAATGCGGAACTTAAGATACTACTCAGCTTCTGCGTCAGCTCAATTCAACTCCAGTAAGGAACTAAAGATCAGGTTTACCTACTGAAACAGCATTCAAGTGTATCTGAGAATCATTCTGTTACCATTTTAACAATACAGTTTTATAAGCAAAAAACTGTACAGATTAACAGCGTAACTAGTTGTAGTAATAAACACATGATCTCGAGGACTGAGAACAAATGTTATAGTTACAGCACTGAGTTGAAAAGCCTGTCACTAGATGGCATTGACACTGTTAAATTATTACACTATTTCTACAACAGAAATAAACGTAGACGCACAAAAAAATTGGTACGACAGTTGGCTGCGATAATGTCAGTGGTCAACTTCACATCCCAGACTGGTCTGCAACATCAAAACATTGCCTTCATGAACTTAAACCTTCTTACGTTCATAATATTTGTCATCTAGGCTATTTTTTT
>Ga0056124_1000771_pt1 | contig 10879 bp, 9 predicted proteins | sample WorMetHEROISLAND_2_FD_70069 | JGI IMG/M metagenome (GOLD analysis project Ga0056124, IMG submission 70069) | Marine gutless worms symbiont microbial communities from Max Planck institute for Marine Microbiology, Germany - Olavius sp. 4 HERON ISLAND | ecosystem: Host-associated > Annelida >... | reverse complement strand
AAATCACCAGCCACCTGGGACTGGTGACGTGTAGTATGGTTGTTCCTATCAGGCGGTCTGCACTTGGTTAGCTCCTCTCCTTCAGATTAAATAATTGTCCGGGTCATCGGTGCATAAGCCCCACCACCACGACAAGGTGGCAGACCACGGTGGGGTGCCCATCATTTGATCATAGAAAATTGGAAGGTTGGACTTCAATCTCCAAAGTGTAACTTGAACACCTTGGGAGAATAGTGTCTGATCCAAGTCATGTTGAAAAAAAACTTTTTTAATGGTTGTTTTGTCATTTTTTTGTTTTTTTACTTATTTTGCATTACATTTTCCTACTGTTTGGCACATGAAAATGACCGTTTATCACTGTGTCCTGACTTCCGTAGGTAACTGATTAACTGGTCGCATTATTGGTTTTATTTATCCATCTGTAAATAGACATTTTATAGTTAGTGGCACCAACAGATGGTGTCAAAATAGCCAGCATTGTGGGTCCGCCTAAACACCGCAGATCACCACAGGTCAGCTCAGGTCACAGAAATTGCTAATGTTGGTGACTGCTGATCAGTCTGTCATCAACAAGAACCTTCATATGCCTGTCTCCCCTTGTCCCTTTACCTCCATTCATTGCCATCTCTTTCCCCCCTTTTCCGGGTTTCGCCTCTTTATCCAGTTAGAGAGTTTTGTTAGGTTGAACTGCAGTTTTGGTTGAACTGCGGTTGATCTGTGGTGACCTACAGTGTTTAGACAACAGACTGGTCGTTGCCTGTGTACAGGTGATATCGTGCGTGACGGCCAACCAGGAATGTATCAATGACATCGCAGCGTCTGAAGTGATGCCCTATCTGCTCATGTTACTGCAGATGCTGCCACAATGTCAGTTGCTTCACCATTACATCTGTTCTATTTATTTTATTATCTCCGCCAAGTGGACAGCCGAGATTAAGCATTCACTTGATGTGTGTCTGTCTGTCTGTGTGTCCGTGTGTCATAATGTCTCACTCGGCGTGACGTCATAATAGTAACGACATCATTCATTACATCACCCACAGACTGCGTATTGTCTGTGATGTCATCTGCACCAACGTTTAATTGCAGCTATTGTTAATAGTTAGGAAAGAAAGAATTTTGGTTAATTATTATTTTTATTATTAACTAACAAATTTGCAAAATGCATTTAAATTACTATTTAGTAGTCTGTTCGTCTCTAACTATCAGCATGGCATAGATTCATCAGATTCACCAGAGTCATCGTTACCACCAACATCAGTAGATGACGACGCTGATGGCATAAGTGAGCACAGGCTTGCGCCATATATACCGTAGCCCACTATCGTAAATAACCAAGTTTCACGTAACAGTCTCCGGTTCCAGTGCAACAGAAACATGCGTCTTACAACAATTAATAGTAGCAGAATTTACACACAGTGCAGGTAGTGAGTTCCATGCATCAATGACCCTGTTACTAAATGAAAATTGTCTTATGTCTAGTGTAAATCGTTTCTTGAATAATTCATGCTCGTGCCCTCTCAAACCAGAATTATCACACTCAAAAAATATCTCTCTTGGAATATTGTATTCCAAAAATCTTACGAAAAACGTACGAAAAACGTACGATAGCTTATTGGCTGACTTAGGTTAGATTAGTGGGTCATAATCTTGTACGTTTCAATTAAATCACTTGTGATTCTTTTTTGAAAGTTTGAAATGTCGGAAAACATTTTTGTATCTCTGGACAGGATTGCTGGAGGTTTGTAGATGTGTTCTTTCGTCAGCAATTTGTGTGCAGTTATCTTTGGCACGGAGGAAATGTAATTGATAAGACGTACAGTTGTGTGAATGGCGGCGGAGGTCTGGCTTAGTTGCCAACAACATTGTTGGTCGCATCAACGAAGTTAATCAACGTCGGGTCCGGTTAGTACTCGGATGGGTGATCATCTGCATGCGGGTGAACCATCTTGGTACTTAACCAGCCACCCAGGTCAACTCAGCCTGGCCATCCCTCCATGGGTAGACGCAATGAGTACCAGCAAAAGCTGGGACGTAAACAGGCACACCGTGCGATGCAATAGCCCTGTATTCGTGGTCTGGCAGTGTAAGCTGGTGCCTGGCTGAGAGCTAAGGAAACGAAGATCAGCGCAACGCTGTGGGCTTTGTGGCTCGGGAAGGACTTTACGTTTTTACGTGTGTTTATGTATGTGTATTTGTTGTATGCATTTCTAGTCGTCTTGCTGACTCTGGAAGTTCTGTATCCATTGACGTCCAACACGCGAATATTGAAGGAAATTGTCAACAAAGGTTCGTCTCAAATCGTTCTATCCAGTGTACATCAGATATCATCAGAGTGAAATAAATAAAACAGCGATAAAATGAAAGAAAGTGTCGACAGTTAGCGCCGATTGTATGAGCGCCAATCGGCGCTATCGCAAAAGTTACCCACCAGCAAGTTTGAAATAGTGATCTAGGCTTAGGCTCAGGGTTAGGGATAAGGGTAGACTTGGGATTAGGGTTAAGGTTAAGTTAGAGATACGGTTAGAGTTAGGGATAGGGTCGGGTTAAGGGTTAGGGCGTTTTTAAGACATAGTGTAGTTTTAAAAGCTTTTTCAGCATTGGAAATTCATGAAAAGTTTGATGCATTATGCTGTTGACTAGCGAAAATCAAACGTTGAATTTGGTGCTGTACCACTTCACCAAATATTAACTAAATGTAGCAAAACTAAGCACGCTTACGAAAATACCGTATTGTGTGCTAAATATACGAGAAAAATTTAGTGCAAAAATATTCTCACACTACACAGATATCGTGATTTTTGTAAGTAAGTAAGTAAGCAAGTAATTCTTTTATTTCACAACGGTCATACACCACTGACAACAAAACAGAAAGTCACAGCACAGCAGACTGCGAAAACCGCCGGTTAATACAATGTTCTGTTGCGGCACATTAGCTTACAATCAGTTGATATGCATCATCAAATAAACTTCTCAGTACAAGTGAACGTTTGTACAGGTTAAAATGGCACTGTGGCAAGGCAAAAAGACAATGAGAGTGACGAAGTTTCATGGGGAGATTTTTTTGTGGGTGGTAATAATTGGTGAATACAATGTTGAGGTATATTGATTTGAATGACGTTGTGTACATGCACACAGGTGCTCTGATCTACCTGCTGCACCTGTACTGCAACTCAACTAACGCCACGGCTCGTGAGAAGACGGCGGAGCTGTTTGCCAAGTTGTTGGCCGACAAGCTCCACGGACCTAAGATCAGGATCCTTCTCTCCAAATTCCTTCCTCCGGTCTTCATGGACGCAATGCGCGACTCCGCTGAAGCCAGCGTCCACATGTTTGAGAGTAAGTCACCGACAGTTTTTAGCCGAACATACTGCCCGGTTTTTGAAACCAGGGGTTAATCTCGGGTTAGTTAATCCGAGATAGGAGGGTTTGGGGGTGTTTTGGCTTTTTTGAAACTCGGCAACCCGGGTTTACTAACCCCGGGGTAACTCGGCAAGCTATGTAAACAGGCATCTGATTGGTCAATAATGAACACGTGACTTTGTGAGAAGCCAAGTTTAACTTTAGATCTGTGGGTTACCCTTTGGTTACCCCTGGTTTCGAAAACTGGGCATTAGTATGGTCCAACTATTCGTACGCTTCATCGTCCTGTCTGTCTGTCGTCCGTAACGTTTTGTACTGTTGCTAAACACTGTTATATAATTGGTTGACGATGGTACCGTTGGTAAGTTCCTATAGGCTGTCAATAGTAACCATGTCGCTATCTGCAGCGTTTTGGCCGCAATTTGCAACGTAAAGTGTCCACCTGCATCCATGTGCGTGGAAACAGTTTCTTACTGATTTACTGATAAAAATTTAACCGGAAGTAGTGAAAAGGTAAGCAAAAAACTCCTTGCCAGTCCGTGTACGATCTCGGTATTAAATAAATATTTAGTTAATGAGTAAAAGATTAAATGTATCGACAGCTTTCTATAGTGACAGCCAGGCTTTGATAGATAGCTTTGATTTCAGTGCAATCTGTTACTATTAACATTGTTGTGGCACAGCATGGCTGGTTGCATACTGATGTGCCGTATAGAAACTCAGTCTCACTCGGTGAGTTTCTGTCTCATGTGTCACGTCATTGAGTGTTGTTGCAATTGCTGCCCGTGTGTCAAGGCACTCACGAGAACCCGGAGCTGATATGGAACGACGAAGCACGCGAGAAAGTCTGCAGTACAGTCAAGCAGATGAAAGACGAGTATGAAACTTGTTCTCTGTTTTTCTTCTGTTTATCTCTGCAAGAGTGACCACGCATTAAAAACGAAGTTCTTCCCGAGCCGTAAGGCCCATAGAGCGGCGCTATCTCTGTTTCTTTAGCCCTCAGCCAGACACCAGTTTACACTGCCAGACCTGGCTCAGCATCGTTTATGCAACCAAAGATGTTACCGCTGACAAAACTGAAATTTTATGCCTTACCCAATATGGGTCTCAGGCTCCCAGCCCTGCTGTATATGGGTGTGGTTGGTTCTAATATTCATGCTCATTCATGCTTATTATCTGTTCCTCTACAGCCAATGCAGCTGTTGTCATGAGGACACGGACCCACTTTGGGAAGCGCGCCTTCTCCGTCTGCGGTCCAAGTACCTGGAACCAGATTCCTCCTCACATCAGGAACCTTCATTCTGTCCCGGCTTTTCGCAGAGCTCTAAAGACTTATTTATTTTCAGAGATCAACTAGACACTGTAATGCACTGTCGGTCTCACTGCTGTAGATAGGGCACTACAACATTTATGATTGACTGATTGATTAGTCAGCTGGACAACCCGTCTGCTCGGTGGCTGCTGTTGTCTCAAGTGAACGCATTTGTGGTTAGGTTTCACGCTAGTCAGCTGGACAACCCGTCCGCTCGGTGGCTCTTGTCGGAAGGTTTCTCAGTCGTCTACGCAGACATCGACGGTGAAATGATCGTTGGAGGCGTCTTCCTGCGTCTGTACGTCGCTAACCCGGGCTGGGTGCTTCGCAAGCCGAAGGAATTCATCACAGAACTGCTTGAGAAATGGTCTGAGATCGTCTCCGTCAGCAACCCCAATGTACGTACAACAAGACGTTTTTATCCTTGGCTGATGTACATCCATTATCTTCCACTCTAGATGAGGATAAGGCACTATTAATTTTTACTGTTCGCTGTAGTGATGGACTGTATTGTTTTCGTCCGATTTTTTTCTCTCTGCACATGATAATTCATGAACCGCTGCACTTAGCTGGACGAAATTTTGCACGCACATGTGCCTCAACAACCTCTAGTAATCTATCAAGTTTCAAGGTCGTAGGTCAAAGGTCAAGGTCACATGAGTTTTTTCGGTGTTTTTCTGTGTGCATGATGCTGCAGCTGCCCGCAGACAGTAGTAGTTAGCTTTGAGCAAGGCTTGACGATCTTGTTTTGCTCTGTGGTTCGTAACATAGCTAAGTGGAGTATATGTCGTCAGTGTAATGAATATTGTGGACTGACCGACTGACCTGGCTGCCTGGAAAATTTCAGATGGCCATATCTCAACCACTAGAACCCTGTTGAATATCAAGGGCATAGGTCAAAGGTTACGGTCACATACGTTTTTGTGTTTCTTGCATGCACGATACTGCTTGAACCGATTGGCCTGGATTCACGAAATGTCATTCGCTAGGTGGCACCACTTTATTAATGCCTGTGGAAGCGACTGCGGCTACCATGTGCTAATGCATGGCTCGGGTAAAAACTAAGAATGAAGTAAAAGCAAATTAAGCCTAACCTGCAGAAATTTTATGTTTAATTCGATTTGATTCGACCTGAACTAAAGACAACTCGAAGTAAGTTTTACATCGGAATTCAACCTCGGGTCATCTTGTCATTTCAAATCAACTCGACTTGATTTCAAACCTACAAGTGTGTTCCAAAGAAGGTAACAGCGCCACAGACGTGCCTTAGCTCCCATTGCAACTGACCTTTCTTGTGTGCGGAAATCTTCTTATTGTCTTGCGTTATATTGATCAAATATTGACTTCAGCGTGGAATTATTAGGTGCCGCGCAAGCGATTCCGCCTATTCCTACACATCTCTTCGTAGCATGGTCTGTCTGTCTGTCGTCTGTCACATTCGTGCACCCTGCTTAACCATTCAACGGACTTTGATGCCATTTGGCAGGTACACTAGTGGGGTACATTGATACACTGCGGTCATCAGTTTGACTCTCTGTCAAGTGGTTACTACCTGGATGGGTGACTGTCTGCCGACAGGTAAACCATCTCAGTATATAACCAACCACCAAGGTCAACTCGGGGTTAAGGCGGGGCTTATTCACCTGTGTCGGGTGGCAGGTAACACTGTGTGATCGCATATGGCAGGTGACGCTCCGTAGCTCTGGGGTGGGTTTTCATAAAGAGCTGTACACTTTTTAACTTTTTTATGTTGTCTGTCAGGTGGAGTTGCTGGAGATGGTGACATCAGGTATCGTAGCATTCTTCGGAGCACAGCCAGCTGTGCTGGACCAGGTGCCACAGCTTGGCCACATCCCGAAACTGTTCAAAGCGATGTCTTCACGTAATGACGCCATTCCAAAGACTGCCCTGCAGATTGTACAACAGCTGTCTAATAGTGAGGTACGTATGTCGACAATTATCAGGCGAAATCGCTCCAGCACAAGCGATTTTGCAGCGATTTTGCATTTAAGTACCCATTTCTCCATAGCACGGTCTGTCTGTCTGTCATCTGTCACACTTGTGCACCCTGCTTAAACCGTTCGACGGATTTAGATGCCATTTGTGACACATTGTGCTAGATGGGGTTCTTGACACCCAAGGGAAGGGGAAATTTATGACGTTGAAGCCGTAAACGTGTATTTGCCTACTTATGATTCACCAGGGGGCAGCAAGAGAAATTATTGCAGGACAGAAACGTCCGCAATTCTGCTGAAAAGCATGCAGCAAACTGTCCAAACCAAGTCACAACTGTTCGAAAGTTAAAACGTTACCGACTCACAAGCAAAAGCACTATTTTGTAGTTTCTACTAGCATTTTAGCCTGGCTTTAGCTGCAGAATGAAATGGAAGTTGTCATGGATGTGATTTTCTCTAAGTAAAAAGGGCAAAAAAATTCGAATATCCGTATTTTTTGGTGGATTTTCTGTGCACAACTATTGTTTCGGCTTGAGGCTCTGGCCACCTGTGCATATGATGTGATCTCTGCTGTGTAGGTATGTATCCTACTGATGTCACAGACACATTGCCTGTGCATATGATGTGATCTCTGCTGTGTAGGTATGTATCCTAGTGATGTCACAGACACATTGCCTGTGCATATGATGTGATCTCTGCTGTGTAGGTATGTATCCTAGTGATGTCACAGACACATTGCCTGTGCATATGATGTGATCTCTGCTGTGTAGGTGTGTATCCGAGCCATGTCACAGACACATTGCCTGTGCATATGATGTGATCTCTGCTGTGTAGGTGTGTATCCAAGCGATGTCACAGACACATTGCCTGTGCATATGATGTGATCTCTGCTGTGTAGGTGTGTATCCGAGCGATGTCACAGACACATTGCCTGTGCATATGATGTGATCTCTGCTGTGTAGGTGTGTATCCGAGCCATGTCACATTGCCTGTGCATATGATGTGATCTCTGCTGTGTGGGTATGTATCCTAGTGATGTCACAGACACATTGCCTGTGCATATGATGTGATCTCTGCTATGTAGGTGTGTATCCGAGCCATGTCACAGACGGATTGTGTCGGGCCGATGAAGGTTGCAATGAAGCTTCGACGTGATATGATCGCCGTTGCTTGTGACTCTTTCATGAAAATGTTTCAGCTCGGAGACGATGAGCTGATAGAGCAGGTCAGCACATGATGATTATTATGAAATGAACTTACTAATTCTAGTCGTGAATGACAATGATTACAATGCTGTCATTGTAGCACAGCTATTGTGAGAGTTTACCGGGTTTATTTGACGAGTGTTGCATGAGCACCGAGAATGAGACGAGATCTTTTGAGTTGAGACCGAGATGAAATCTTTTGAGCAAGACCAAGACGAGATAAGATTTTTTGAGACGAGAATGAGGCAAGATCTTTTGAGACGTTGCAGCTCCCGAGACATTGGCCGATACGTATGGCGAAATTTAAACTACTAAGCAGCACAAGTATTGATTATTAATTAACGTTGACAAGATAGTATGCATGGAGAGGAATTCAGATGCTGATTGTAACTCAGAAACACAGAACATACTAGTTAGTATTAGTATTAGCATTCATGTACTTTGAGTAGCCGTATACGGGTTCCAGTAAACACGAGTTCGCATGTATTTCAACGGCGGCCGTTCACATTGATACGAGCTCTGTATGAGTACGGGTCACCTGTGAATTTCGCTCATTCGAGCAGTTTCTGTGCAGGTTGAGTTTTTATCCAACCCGTATCAAGTGAACAACACAAAATTTGTATTAATTTAATTTATACAAGCCATGACACAAATTATGTCTTTGTTAAATTGTTCATTATTAGGGATGCACGATTAGTAAAATTATTAACAGTGTTGTAGAATATTGTTACTTTTTCGCAAAGCATTCACTCAATTCGATTTCACTGGAGATTGTCAGTAGACAGCGTTGAGTTATGTGCTTGTACAAGTGACCGCGAACGCTCCACACGTGCGGGTGAAGCTTGTACGACTGACAGACAAACCGTAAATGGATGAACGTAGCCTAAAGCTATGCACGGCGCACGCCTACACAAAACGTCTCGACGAGACGAAATGGTCCGAGACTTGTGAAGAGGTGCCGAGACGTTTTGGGCCGAGACTTGAGACACGCAGTTCCAAGACACTATATTAAAAATTATTTTTCACAATAATGTCATCTGTTTTTGCTTACAAACACCGGAAATGTGCCTAAAACTAAGCTTAATTTGGTTCAAATAAGAAAATTACTAAAAAGTTGTTCCCAAAGATAAGATTTTGCATACGGATTGTAGTGATTGTAGTGAGTGTACACAGTTAGTAAAATATTACACAGAAACCTCCGATAAAACGACTACTGGTAATGGTTAATGTAGGAGTGTAAAAGATGTCATGTGTGGCTGCAGGCATTAAAGACAGAGGCATTTTGGTGGGAGTGCTTGAGACAGGTCTAGAGGCTGCGATCAACATGGCTGTTGTCAGTGTAGTAGTTGTCAGTGTAGTCGTTGCTGGTGTAGTAGTTGTCAGTGTAGTAGTTGTCAGTGTAGTAGTTGCTGGTGTAGTAGTTGTCAGTGTAGTAGTTGCTGGTGTAGTAGTTGTCAGTGTAGTAGTTGTCAGTGTAGTCGTTGCTGGTGTAGTAGTTGTCAGTGTAGTAGTTGTCAGTGTAGTAGTTGTCAGTGTAGTCGTTGCTGGTGTAGTAGTTGTCAGTGTAGTAGTTGCTGGTGTAGTAGTTGTCATTGTAGTAGTTGCTGGTGTAGTAGTTGTCAGTGTAGTCGTTGTCTGTGCAGGCATTGAAGACAGAGACAATTCCGTTCCTAGTGGGACTGCTGGAGACAGGTCTTGAAGCTGTCGACAACATGGCTGCTACGAAGGCTCAGATTGTCAAAGCTCTCAAAGCTATGCAGCTGAGCGTGAAATACGGAGATCAGGTGAACATATTGGGCTGGTTAGAATAATGAGAGAAATTAATTGTCATTGCTACTAATCGTATGACTTGACTTTTTGACTTACCGTTTCACTGAACTACAGTTTGGTCTAAGTACTGAGTTGAGCCAAATAGTGAGATGATTTCGCTCAGCGGAAACTTCAGTCTAAGTTTGAAGTTACCGCTCGGCTAAGAGGAGCTAAGCGGAAGAAGTTCCGCTTAGCTGCGCTGAAGAAGGACGTCATGTTTCTCAGTCTGTCCATTTGTCTGTTTGCTGTGTGCACGCTGGATTTCTCACAACAAAAATGCCAGAGGTAGATGGGGTAGAAACATTATAGGATAGAGACATTATTGCGTAGACACAATATTGTGTAGAGACAATGTTCACTGTAGACAGAGAGAGGTATTGTGAACCAAGCGCCTCTGTATCTTCGGACTCCATGGCGCTATATAAATCTTGTATTATTATATTGTTATTATTACGGTCACATTTTTTGTCAGGTCGTATTTATGTCAGGCTTGTGCATTGGAGGTTATTTTTAACGTTACGTGCTATATAACTTTACGTTTTACTTACTTTGCTTACTTACTTATGTGGTATATATCCAGAGTCTAGATCAAACCAAAGCTGTTTTTTGTAAAACGCGAACTTAATCAGAAAAAGTGTTACTACATTAACTTCATTTAGTGTGCGGTAACTGATAACAAAATGTGTGATTTTACCACACAGCCTTGCCAGTGCAGTGAGGAAGTGTGGCTGCATTCTCACATTAATAACCTGATGACTGTGATAAGATAAAGAGGCGATCTGTCCTAATTTTCTGCTCATTTATTGCGACATCGCCGACCTACTGGGAAAGGTATGATTGGATCGTGGTGAAATTTTTTTGCAGGGGTGGAGCATTGCCCAAGAAGCAGTAAATGTTGATCCATGTCCAAGGACTTAATGTCCAATATAACATCTGTATTAAGTCCATTGCATTTGCCAGGTGTCGCTAAGTGTTTGAGGTCTCTGATCACTTGTGCTTAACGCTGTGTTCAATGATGTGCTTCTCATCGCAGATCAAAGAGCTGTTGGAACAGTTTCCGGTGTGGAAAGAATACAAGGATCAGAAACACGACTTGTTCCTTAACGACCGCCCAGTCGCTGGATACCTCACAGGTTATTAGTCTAGTCTTGAATGAATCAATGAATCAACTTTATAATATGATAGTCTTGCAGCCAAATGGCTGGATTGCGACAATACAGTACATGTATACACTA
>Ga0056124_1000770_pt1 | contig 10890 bp, 4 predicted proteins | sample WorMetHEROISLAND_2_FD_70069 | JGI IMG/M metagenome (GOLD analysis project Ga0056124, IMG submission 70069) | Marine gutless worms symbiont microbial communities from Max Planck institute for Marine Microbiology, Germany - Olavius sp. 4 HERON ISLAND | ecosystem: Host-associated > Annelida >... | reverse complement strand
AGCTTTTCCGGTCGCCGCTGCTCGTGTCTGGAACAGTCTTCCTGAACATGTCACTTCCGCACCTTCTGTGGCTGTCTTCCGGTCCCGTCTCAAGACACATCTGTTTGACATATCGTATCCTGACCCCGTGTGATTGTACAGTGCCTGCGCAGTGACGTTTGTTGCTTTCGGACACTATAATCGTCCTTGTTACTTACTTACTTACTATTTATTACTGAGCTGAACTGACAGCTATGTATGTGCTTTGTACGTGTGCCAGGCGACGGTGGCAGCATTTGCAGCCAGTGAAGGCCACGCTCACCCGAGAGTGGTGGAGTTACCCAAGACAGCCGAGGGTCTGGGGTTCAACGTGATGGGAGGCAAAGAGCAGAACTCACCTATCTACATATCACGTATCATTCCTGGCGGTGTGGCTGACAGACATGGCAACCTCAAGCGTGGCGATCAGCTCATGTCTGTCAATGGAGTGGTCAGTACACTAATACTCACACTACTACCAATACTACCAGTACTACATGATGGCTGCACGATGTCATTTGGGCAGACACACTTTTCTAGCTTATTTCAGCAGCAAATACAGTTTACTTCACTAACACTGCTTAAGTGCTGCTGATATTCCGGCTTTTGATGCTACTGATTGAGTGATACAGATTGCTGTGTGGATGCAGGCACCAGCCTAACCTGGCTTAGTAGTAGCAGCAGCAGTGTCACGGCACTTCTCGGACCGTCATTGCTCTGAATTTAATTGGGTTTGGTGTGCGTCACCGATTCTTTGCAGATTAACAATTTCTGTGTCAATTGTAGTGCTACAGCCTACTCATCAGTAAAATTATAATTTGTTTAACATTTTTCTGGCAGTTGCATCCACCTTGTGTAGCAACATTCTGTCAGAATAATTTTTGGTGGGAGAATGACTTTGGTGAGACTTTTTTTCATTGGTGCATGTTGTAGCCATTCAGGTTTACATTACATTTTATAGTGGCTTACAAGTAGCATGTTTCGAGCTGACATCCAAGTATTGCTGTCGAGAGGGCAAAAGTAAGTGGTAGTTGAAGCACCATGCCACTGGTTTGTGTCAACTGTGGCTAGTTATTTTGCCTTCAGGGTGGGCAGGTTACACCTGCCCAGCGCTGAGGCCATATCAGTTTGGCCCAAATGCGGCACCCCGATGTAACCAAAGGTCACAGTAACCGGCTGTGAAGCGAAAGTCGGCGTTGAAGTCTAAAGTTCACCAGCCACTTAGCACTAATGACGTGTAGTATGGTTGTTCTTACCATATGGTCTGCTCTTAGGTGACTCCTCACCTCCAGATTACAAATCCTTCGGGTCCTCGGAGCACTAAGCCCCACCACAGCGTCACGGTGGCAGACCATGGTCGGGTGTGGCTACTTACAGAAATGAAATTTTGTATCCTTATGGCAAACAACAATGGTACAAGAAGAAGTTTCTGGATTAAGTGGAATTAGAATGTCCACCATTTTTTTCAGTCCGTGAAGTGTTGGTTAGCAAAGTGTCAGGGATCCGGGCTAGAAGACCGAGATCAACAATTCTTGTACATTTTGAGTGATGCTTGTATTGTACTGATGAGGACTGATGATGATGATGATGATGATGATGATGATGATACAGAGTGTGGAGGGAGAGCCTCATGAGAAGGCCGTTGAACTGCTGAAAGCTGCACAAGGTTTGATTCTGACTCATTCATTCTCTCCTGTGTGTATATTTTCCATCATTTTCGTTTTGGTGTGTCATTTAGTTCTAGTTTAAAAGAAATAATTTTTAGTTTTGTTTTAGATGTCAACGAATCGTTGGCATTTTTTGTGTTTGTTAGTGAGCATCGCACTCACTCATTTGTTGCATTTTGTGCTGTATAGCAGTACTGCGTCAAACGTTTCAGTCGTATCACACCGATACAAATATGCATTGTGGTAATAATGTCGATGGTGAATGTAGTACTATAGCTGCCATTTTACATAACTTTGTGGCTCAAGCTGATCGGCTTGGTCCAAAGGTTGGTGGCTGCCCGGCACTTGTGCTGTATTCATCAAATGAACCAGCTGAACTCTTGCAGTGGCATTGCCATGATGACAGCACCATAAGCATTGTCCTTTACTGTCACTGTTACAGCGTGTATTGACTAGCCTGATGTACATTTCTGTGAGAGCAGAGTGTGATGCTTGTGGTGAGATACAAACCGAAGGTGTTTGAAAGAGACTAAGCAGCCCTTGTTACTGTTATCGTTGCTAAATTGTTAATACTGTCATTATCAGCAGGTTGTGTGTATTGTCTGTGTGACACAGGGACAGTGAAGCTGGTGGTGCGATACACACCGAAGCTGTTGGAGGAAATGGAGCAAAGATTTGACAGACAGAGGACAGCCAGACGACGTCAGCAGAGCCAATGATTTACATCAACCACTAGCGGCCGATCCAGAGATGGTAGAGAGATAAGTAAGTAAGTAAGTAAGATTATTTCTATGAGGTGCAATTAAAATAGTTCACACTGCACCTTGGCCCCACTATCCAAACAAAAATGTCTTTAGTGACCGCCGGAATTGACTGTACAGTAAGTCCGCCTCTTTCAGGTGCGATGTAAGACTGTTCCATAGTCGCGGGCCGGCAGCTGCAAAGGCTCTGTCGCCAAAACTGTTGTATGTCCGGGCAACGACGCATGTTCGGCTCTCTGTGGAGCGTAGCGTATATGGGGCAGGACTGGGGCACCACAGGCTGTGCCTCCCCCACAGAAAAATGCAAATTATGTGCAGAAAAGGTTAAGTTCGGTGCATTTTTTTGCCACGGTTTTGTACATTTTTGTTATTTTTGAACACCTGCTAGGGGTTGATCACACCTCTCTCCCTATAGGTCCGCCACTGTAGTCTGTCAGCCACTGGCTGTTCTATTATTTTAGTGATGATGACTCGGCGTGTGTTTCAAATGCCGGCAGCTGACAATTATTATTACTACTAGTGCTGCTGTTCTGTGTTCTCTACGGCATGGTGATTGTTTTTAGCACAGTAATTGGATATATCATTCATTGGTCTGTTCAGATGACCAGTTTTTTGGTATTTGATCGCTTGGCATGCATGTGTATTAATATGGATCATTTTATCAGGAAAAGTTGACAAGAAATTGACTGCCCTTACAAACCCACGTCACGTGACCCCATTTAACTGAAGTAGAACTAAAATGTGTGCACATTTGTGTAAGTCTATTCTAAATTTCTTAATAATTTTTTCCACAATGATGTGAGTGCATATACGATATGACACTGCCACAAACTGTTAATATTTTTTACAAGCTTAATCAATGTTCTGTTCAGATTTACAGTAGACTTGTTTGCATGCAACAACATTAATTGACAGCATAAAAATAATGGCTAGGTTTAGCGAGATCTGACGGCTACTGGATCGTACATTCCGAAATGTTTATTACAGAAGAACCTTTATGTTGCTGCATTTGTTACTGGTTTAGTAATCTGTATTAAACCTTTGTTACATTATCACTATGCGCCTTGCGACAAGATAATAACAGAATATGAATATGAACAGGGTCGGCTCGCTTTAGGCCAGTGCCGAGGCCGGCTATAGCCAAAATGGCCGACGTGGTTGATCGACGGGAGAATAGTGAGGTTGCGTTCTCCAGGCCAGTCGTGTTTGACGTGGCTTAGGGTTAGGTTTCGGTTAGCGGTAACGGTAGGGATAGGGATAAAACGTGTCTGACTGTTGGGGAGCGAAAGATAAGATAAATGGGGTCACATGACGTGGGTTTGTAAGGGCAGTCAATTTCTTCTGTCAACTTTTCCTGATAAAATGATTTCTGCTGTTTTGGATGTGTGACTTACTCGCCCTTATGCAACACTATAAACTAATAAGTTTTTTTATATTTAATATTTGCCATTTTATTACAAAAATGCACTTTGGGTGCAATTTATTATACCCATCATCAGATCGATTAGCCAGTCAATGAACTGTTGATGAATATTGCCTTTTATGATTTTTTTGGCTGTTTTCGATGAGTAAGTCACGGCATATGCCGTTAACAAGTGTATATTCTGCTGATTTGTACATTTATATTTGCTGTTTCATTAACAAGATCATGTTTGAACAAACATGGAGTCTATCCAGTGCTTCCTCCAGGCTGTAGTAGGCCTAAATAATACAGTTTGCAATATTGAAATCTATCTTGCACCGTTATTGACATATGGAACCCCAAACATTTTGGGGTCACGATTTGATTTTTGTGGGTAACCTGACATCATCGGTCACGTGAAAATTGGACTCGCCAAGTGTAGTTTACTATAAGTGGCCAGTTAAAACCATACATCAATCCTGAAAGATTATGGAGATATGAAGCTTCAAATATTTTGGGGCACGGGCCTGACCTTTTGGGGTCAGGTGACGTCATCGGTCACGTGACCATTTTACATATGTGGTTTTCTATTGGTGGTCCATTGTAACCATACGTCTATCTTGCACGGTTATGGAGCCTCAAAGATTTTGGGGTCACGACCTTGACCTTTTGGGGTCACGTGACGCCATCGGTTACGTGCTCATTCGACTCCCCATGTGGCAGTGTTTGAGAAAACGTGTGAGGCAACTCAAGAAAACGTTAAAAGTCATGTTTTTTTTGGATTTTGAACAAACGTAAAAAAACGTACAGGTAGGCCTACTCAACCTGTAGTTTCACAGGCCACTTTCGCTCAAATTTTACCATAACACTCAGTTTGGAAGCGTTTGTTATTTTGCTCCGACTGATTGATCCGGTCAACCAGATAGTTCAGCAAAGGCTCAGGCCTCAGAGCCACTAGTCAGAGTGGATCGAACTCCAGAAGCTGAGAATTAAATTAACTGAGCGAAGTATATATATTAACTCATTTTGACTGATTGAGGACTATATTTTTGTAACGACTTTTTACGTTTTTTGACAGGTCATTTAAAAAAACGTAAAAAGTCATGGTTTTTGAAATCTGAAAAAAAACGTAAAATACGTATTGTCGAACACTGCCATGTGGTGTTTCCTATTGGTGGTCAATGGTGACCATGCGTCTATCTGGCACCGTTGCTGCAAATTTTGACATATCGCCTTTCGTCGTTAAGAATAGGCTTACGCACCACGTAGCTGGGCCTACAGCTTTGCAAATTTTCCACAAAGTGTGCCGGTAAAAGAATTTCGAAAATCCGTCAATATTTGGCGAAGACATGGACGAAAGTATGCACCTGTTTGGCTCGGTGGTGTAGTGGTTAGCGCACTTGGAATGAGAACCCGGCTACCGCAGTTCGAATCCCGGGTCGCGCCACTATTCCACTGGGTAGCAATCTTGGGCAAGTTGTTTACACACATTGCCTATATAACTTTACTTTTACTTTACTTTACCTTATACTTTTTGGCCGACCTCGTAATGTGGCGTTTACTTGATCTGTATAGACGCAATTCAGTAGCATTCTCTAGGCGGCGCCACGCATCTTCGCTGAGTTGATGTACGATCGCAAACGTGCACATAAACGCAGTGTAGCAAAGTACTGAAATAAATTTATTTTAACATATCTACACAATAAATTATCCTCCAAGTTATTCTGAAAATTATACTTAATACATCAATATCAGCTTTTTCCGTTGAGCCAGCAGCCACCTCGCACACCGTTATTTAATGTGCGACTTGCTACATGAAGTGAAACCTGCGTTAGGGTGACGTACAGCGTGATCGGAGTCGGGGTAGTCTAGAATTGTAGCCTAGGTATAGCCTAGACTATAATCTAGCCGGAGTCGGATTATAATACTCCTTCACAATAATTAGTTTTTGCGGTAGGGGATGCGCAGCATAGTCGCTTTCCCCTAATAATGTTGACGAACTAATAAACTGGTGAAAAATGAATGTTAGTATGCCGTTGGCTAGCACTGTCTGATCAGTCTCTTTAAAATCAAACATGTTACGGTGTAAGACGTAGGCTAATTTCTACTACAGTGATGTGCTCGTAAAATAGACGCCAATGAATTTGGACGTACGTAACGCAACTGACGGAACGGGCGCAACGACCGATGAGCCTATGAGGCAACCGCTTTAACACTCCGTCGTTTATAATTAATACTAAATTGTTAGGCGTTTGTTTTTTAAATATAGCGCTAATTGTGATTTATTTTTGTTCATTTACTTTATTCGTAGCAGATGACTAGAATTCGTTTTGTTGCGCGGCATTAAATGGCAAACGCAGAAACCGAGTAGCGGAGGGGGTTGTGGATAATTATTAGAACAGCCGTTCCGTCAACTACGTACGTTTGTTGCGTACTTTTCCTGCGTTCATTGCGTTTGTTACGTACTTTCTTGCGTAGGCCTACTTTGCGTTGGATGGAAACCACTTTAATTCTTACTTACTAGCTCCGTTAGGTAATGTCTAATGACGTCATCATATACGTTACTGTGGTTACTGTTCGTCTGTTATTGTTTATAAATTTACACAGAATAACTGTGCTTTTTTAAAACACAGTTAACCCACGTACGTTTCTATGCCGCCAATTTCGTTTCCAATTAAACTGTGGAGTGCAATCAGCAGTTGTCCGGACGATCTGCTGCGATGGAGCGACGATGGGACGGATGTGCTTGTCAACGAGGAGCGTTTCGAAGAACTTATCGATCATTACCCGTCGCTCTTACGCCAACCCACTCTCTCGAGCCTTCGGCGTCTGTTTGCCGTCTATGAATTCCACTACGAAGATTGCGAGAAAACCGGCTGGAAACGTTACTCGCATCCGTACTTCGTTCGCTGCGAGCCCGACCTGTTAGAATTATTCGTTCTCAGTCACCAGACTAGACGGTACAACGCGAGACGAGCTAGACCCGCCGATACTGAAGACTGCAAACTGCGTAGCAAGAGAGGTCGTCACTGGTCCGAAGAGTTTACGCGCGAACCTGATAGGCCTCACGTTGTCGACAGCGAAGACGATTTGCAGCCAATCTGTTCGTTGTCTCTGTTCCGGTTTAGTCTTGCAGCGGGTCTGGATATCGACGGTAGTGCGGAGCAACAGTTCTGTCATCCGCAGGCAGAGGAGGAATATTCTGCACCAGACTGCAGTATCGTTAATGAGACGGAACCGCCAGACGTTGATGCCGGCGAAGTTTCATTTAGCAGCCACAAAACAGAGCAAAGCAGTTCGGAAACGTGGATGTCGCAAATGAGCGAGAACGAAGAGTGGTTTGGCTTCAATGGGCAGCCTGTTGCTGTTCCAGTGTGCTGTGATTTTAGACAGTACGAATCCGCTCAGTACTCAGAATGTAGGTTCGCCAATTTACAGCAGGTGCAGCTATACGATGAATGATATGCATTAGTCTATTCACTCTGTGTAAGGGGTTGCAGTTGAACGTGAACTAAACTTGCTGCAATAACTATGTTCAAGATTTAGCAATCTCTGATCAACTTGAAGTAGCAAATGCAGCTATCCACTTTTGTGTCTGTGTTACTGGCCAAGTACTATTGTAAACTAAACTGACTTCTGCCACGTTAAAATGTCGGTGGTTGTCACAGACTCCTACCGTGGTTAATGCATATGTATATAATATATTACATTTGAATTTCTAGTGATTAGTGATATAAATATGCACACTTTGTTGTGTTCGGAATTTTTGCTGCTACCGTGCTACGTACACAACTGCAATGATACTCAACAAGTTTAACCTCAACACATAGGCCATCTCTGATGATAACAGAAGTTTAATAAACGGTGATCAGTGTGTTTTGTTGACGGCCCACACAGAATCAACATCAACGCACAACAAAATACGAAGTCCAACTTTAGCAACATGCCCAGCATGCTGCAGCAGGCACCACAAAATACAACAAAAAACTAACGTTGCTGACATTACTGCACGATTGACACAGACATTTGTTTTTACCGAGGTGTTTTATTACGGTGCTGCCATCTTGCAAACAATATTGCTAGTCCACTGAAAATGAAGTATGGAGGCAAAAAGCTATGGGAAAAAGGAGTGAATTACCAGATTGTGATCCCCCTGATGAACTAATTAACTTATTTTTTGAGCCCTGTGCAAATGTTTCTGATAATGTGTTCATAACTTTTACCGCAAAACCAATGGAGAGAAAAATGGACAGGAATAAACACACTATGTCTTTCCTTTGGCACAGCTAACAAGATAATTCTCAATAATCTCAGTCAGTTATATAACAGCAACATAAACCAACAACACAAATAGTTCTATATTCATTAACGCAGTGTGCAAGCAAGACCAACCACCGGTGGCACAACAATGCTAAGTTGTCAGGTGGTGAGGGGCACAACACAGAGAGGCCAAAGTGCTAACGACTGAATCCTGAAAAGCTGAGATGTGGTTAGAACATGGCACATACTACATAATACTGCGTAGCCTGCAGGTGAGTGATAGCATTGCCAACATTCTACTATCATGATTTTTAAAATATTAGAAGTATCCTAAAGTGGTGTCTTTTCTGTCGGGTCTTGGTGGCGCCCGGACAGTGGACACCCCTATTGGCTGGTTGTGGGCCTACCACTGAACAAGCAATAATAACATTACCATAACACCAGGGATGGCTACTGGCATACTCGCAGACACAGCCTCAGATAAACCTGTAAAACTGAGGTTTAAGGAATAAATTTGCAGGTATTTACAGTACAAGTGCTGCAGCAGAAGTAAGCATGTTGGCGGTATAGGCAGGGGTCTAGTGGAATGTCCGAATGGGGACACGAGAACGACATCCCCCACTTTTCCCATGAGAGAATGTATTACCACACTATTTTAGTAAAATATGTGTAAAAAGAATGCTTGGAACACATTAACACAGTGTAATGTAGGCCTGTAGATTGAGAATTCAAATTTAATTTTTTTTTAAATTCAGGAATTTTAAAATGCCAGATAATATGGATGTGCAAAAACAAATTTGGTTACAAATTTAAAAAATTTGGTTAGATTTGGAAATTTTTACAAATTTCAAAATGGTACGTGACAAATTCTCAATCTACAAATTTGTTTTCTGTCTCTCAGTGTCCATAACTGTTTGTAATTTAATGTTACAACAGCTTCTTTACGAGCTGAGAGAATTACAAATTTAGAATAATTTTCCATTTAATATGACAATTTAATTGTATTTGAGTACAAATTACAGTTCCAAAACAAACCGCAAATGTGCACAAATTCAAGGAAGATTTTGCCTTTTCTCCAGGTGTCCCCCATTTCTTTTTAGGACTACATCCTTGAGCAGAGGGGTAAACATGGCTGGAGCATTGCATGCAACTAATGCCATGGCTAGACATCCCTATGTGACAGACCACTGAAAGTCAAACTGTACTGTCTGCAGTATTTCATGCAGATCTCTTTATCGGTTTTGGAATGTTCTGAAACTTCCTGATTTTCTTCTGGATTTGCTTTGGTGTCTCTTGGTAGTAGTTTCGTCGGTCACGTGCCATCGCCTGAATACAACATTGCTAGTATAACACAGATTACTAATACACGACTATTGGCTAATGCATGCATGAAACAAGCTGTTACAAAACATATCAAACAGAAATGTAATTACCCTTGATATTTCAATGCCCAACGTCAACGTAGATGCCTCCATCCACCACAATAGCTCGTCTAAATATCTGACCTTGCTGTGACCTGTACTTTGACCCGATGACCTTGAAAACCTAACCCATATAGATATGAGGCCTCAAAGTTTTGCACATCTGACCTTGTAGTGAACTTGACCATGACCTTCTTGACCCATCAAACTTCAAACTCAATTTGTTCATCTTTGGTCTCAACTACATCATCAATGAAAGTTTGGTGAAATTCCCTCATTAGCTTCTGAGCTATCACTAGTGCGCTAGTGCATTAGAAGTTTTATTAACGTTATGTGCTATACAAATTTACGTTTTACTAACTCACTTTACTTACTATCATGCTAACAAACTGTGTGGCATGCAGACCAGACTCACAGACAACTGAAACATAATGCCTCCACTGATACCTATTGGAGGCAGAGGCACAAAAATCAGAGTAAAACAGACATGAGACCTGAGACTTTCCGTTAGTCTTGTAACTGAATGGACATTCAGCCACAAAGAAATGTGATCCGCACAATTCTGAAAGGTTATGACCATGTTGGAGCATATAGGCAACATTTCCAATTCTGTCAAGAATTTCCGTTGATACAGATTAGACTAGAAACGAACCACAATAGCTTGCAATTAAACAAACTGCAATAATCTATGTCCTCAATATTTAGCTTTATTACAGATGTCCACACACTTCCGACTATCTGACGGAGAAGAGCCACAAGCTTCTAACAGTGGACTGTAAAATGCTGATAGGTAACATTAATCAGAACTTACCACATAATTATCACCATATTTGTCAATCATATATACGCAGAACTGTACATCAGGATCTGCCATGCTGAGCCGAGATGGCTGCTCTGCTGAGGCTTCCAGCTCTAATTCTGCAACAGACCATCAGAATCAGAACAACCGCAATTCTAAAAGCTGGTTTCCGCTGTCGATCGCCACTATTATGTATGTTTTGGTCTTGCCATCTTGGCCGCCACATCACTAGCGCTGCCAGCGGTAAACGTAAATTCAAGGTGAATGCAGCAAACCACAGCTGCTATACTTCAAAACCGTCCAGAAAGATGCCTAAAACCTAGGTTTCGGTTGCGCTCAGTTTTGCCAAAAAAGCGGTTGAGCTTCCAATTTTGATAACCGTAACGACACTAGTTTCCGGTTCCTAACCAATCAGTTAAATAAGCCAGTAACTAGCCACTTAGCTAATTAGACCACAGATCTATATATAAATAACCTAGATACAGGGTTGGCATCTCTCAGCATTGCAAATGGCGACCCCCTCAAACTCACCTCTCCTGCCCAGCATGCATTGCACGGGTAA
>Ga0056124_1000769_pt1 | contig 10897 bp, 10 predicted proteins | sample WorMetHEROISLAND_2_FD_70069 | JGI IMG/M metagenome (GOLD analysis project Ga0056124, IMG submission 70069) | Marine gutless worms symbiont microbial communities from Max Planck institute for Marine Microbiology, Germany - Olavius sp. 4 HERON ISLAND | ecosystem: Host-associated > Annelida >... | reverse complement strand
AAAGAGGGGGGGAGAACGACCTTACGCACCGCACCCCCTGTCACAAATTACTGGCTACGCTGCTGGTGAGAAAGAGGCAAGACCTCGGTGGTGCGCGGTACTTGATAGTGAATGACGTGCTGGACGCCGGGGATGTCCAGACCTCGAGCAGCCACGTCAGTAGCTAGCAGCAGACCGTTGGCACTGCCTAGCCGCAACACACAAACAATGTGATACAATACGATACGATAGATGACTTGCACTGGAAAACTGACAGGCAAGCTGCCAGTTTAATCCAACACATAAACTAAAAAAAACTAAAAATGTTCTAAATAAAACTAAAAAAGTAAAAGATAAAAATAAAAAAGATGGTTATGGGAGAGATAAGAGACCCGAGATAGAACAAATAAAACGCACACAACGCAAGGCCCATGCGTACTTTTTTGACGCAAGCGACGAACAGAAACTACGCAGCAAACGAAAGGAAAGTACGCAGGCAAATACGTAGAGAACGCAATAAACACAAGAGAAGTATGCAACGAATGCAACAAACAAAATAAAAAAGTACACGACGGACGCAACGCAAGGATACATTACTGGCTGCGACAAACAAATGCAACCAAGTCCACTAAGTAGGTCTTTACAAATAATCGTTATGTCGAAAGTTCCGTACTTTTGAATCAGTCATGGTTCTTCAGCCGTCGTCTTGGGTTTTGTCTTGATAAAGAAGCCTTGTTTACATCATTGGTTAAAACAACCAAGAGCGATCATGTCGTGTGAACCTATAAAAAATCACAATATCAGGGTGACCAATGACTTTTCCATGAGCAAAAAAAATGAAAATCATGACCTATCGGCACAACAAATTTTTCCAAATAAACGATACACGACTTATGAATGCATACCAGAATTAGTAGTGACAGTTCCAGCTAGTGATGCAACGATATATTGTCCAAACGATATATCGAGTCAATATTGGCCATATCGTATCATACCGATATCATCAAGAAAAATATCGAAATTTCGATATATCGTTATCGTTTCGATATCGGCGACACGACGTCGATGTTGTCTATTTATTTTCTTTTTTATAGGTAACAAATCCAGGACAGCACATATAATGACACTCAAATGCAGATTGGCACGCAGGCCTAACCGTAACTCAACCATGCTAGGCTTAAAATTAAAATATAGGCCACTGTAGTGTACAATTCCTTAAATTAATCACTCCCATCTTAACTACTCAGCCGTCCTTGTAGGCCTATAGTATGCTATCCTATAGTCCGTATATTCACCCGACTGAGCGGCGACTACGGCCGTTTAGCTTATCTATGTCGCCCAGACTAGCAACTTAACTCCTGCAGATAGGATTAATTGTGCAGTACGCAAAGACGCCACATGACAGCTGCCCCCACCCCCCTCTCCCGGCCCCCGGTATGGCATATGCTACATACGATTTTTACTTACGGTACTTATAAAATATCGACATCGTATCGATATCACGATATTTTGGCAATATCGTATCGATATCGTATCGAATTCCAAAAACCAATATCGTTGCATCACTAGTTCCAGCTGCTCGTACTAGTACTGTCAACAAGATAAAGTTGTAAAAATTCCATAAAATAAATAACATTATGCTTATTTTCCATGACTTTTCCATGACTATCCACGACCTCTGTTGTTTTCCATGACTTTCCAGGCCTGGAAAACGTTCTTCCTAAATTCCAGGACTTTCCATGACTTTCCGGCACCAGCGGTCACCCTGCAATATGTACGTCGAACGTTTCACGTACTTTTAAATCGGTCGAGGTTCTTGAGTCGCTGACGCTGGTGCATGTCGGCGTGCAGTACAAGCGGACAGCATCGGAGCAGAGCAAACACAGAGTTGAGTCGCCGAACGCCGTCCTTGCTGTTAGCGAACACCAACGTCCGGCCGGCGAACTGCCGCACCAAGTAGTAGAGGTAGAGGTCCTTGTCCTGCAGTGTACACGGGAGCCGAGTCTCAGTCAGTGACTCGGTCGTGCCCTGGCTACGTGTCACGTCGATCAGCTTGGCTTTCTCACAGATTCCCACCGCACACATCAGCGACTCTGTAACCAATTATCATAACAGCATGCTTTATTTACAACCGTACAACAGTAGTGGTCCAAGCGGGTCACCGTGCTCAACGTCAATGTCAAATGTCAATCAAATATTTATCTAGCGCCAAAAGTCGAAGGTCGAATCTGAGGCGCTGGCGTGTGCGTGACTAGAGGTGATAGGCAGAGGAGAAAAGGTGACATTTAAGGTGGGATTGAAAAGTGACAAGACTGTCAGATGAGCGGATGGGCAGAAAGGGACAGAATTCCAATTATTATGACTCGGGACCCGCCCGGGATAAGACGACATCCGTGCCAAAGTACAGACGTGACGGTTGCGAATGTGACAAATTGCAATAAGCGCAAAATTCAAGCAAACAGTTCTGAATGGCCAAGAGCCAGCCCCGTCGCCAGACTACTATTATTATTTCAATGACAATATTATTTTTAGACCCCCAGTACTCAGTTCCCAAGGACAGAAAAAAATAATGAAAAATACTACAAATACTACAAAGCTAGAACGCTGACGGCCACTAATCCGCAGTAAAACTGTCATGAACATACCTGGTAATAACAATGTAGTGAGTGCTCAATAAAGACAGATATATGTTACGGTGCATCACCACAATATGGCAAAAAATAAACCTTTATATTTCAAGTTGTCTATGTTTCTAATGTGTGCCATTATAGTAGATAACAACTGAGGCAAAATATTTTTAGAATTGAATTTGATTTAGCAGTTTTTGTTCCAACATATATTATATGTTGGAACAAAAACTGCTCCCACGATCGTCACCGGAAATCTCTGAGATCTTCCGACCAAAATCTATACCGAGATTGTTTACTTGCACGCAGATGGAAAAAATGCAGACAAAAGTGACAATCCTCGGATAACGTTTCATCAGTACAGCGTAAAATTACAACAGAATAACAGGAGCACTGACCAAGTTTCTCTTTGGTTGTGATCTGATGAAAATCTTTCTTCTTCTTCTTCTTCTTCTTCGTGAACTTGAGACGCTGTGGCTTTGTCGGCACAAACGTCAGCGTTGCAGAGAACACAAACGTTTGTCTTCCGCTCACATTCTCACTAAACACATCGTAAATTTGCCTCTTATCTCTACACTGTGAGGCATAAAAAATACACCGAAATTTTTTTTGTCATACTTCTACAACACTTGACCGACCTTGATAGAAACTGGTATGCATTGTCTTGGATAAATTAGCCACAAAGTATGATACAATTTTCCAACTTCACCTAAACAACGTCGCCACACTACCTTGCAAAAACTTAAAGGCTGAGCTGAGTTCAAGCACAGCATCATCGACAAAGCCATTGATCAGTGGCGGCCAAGGCTGAGGGCATGTGTTCGTGCCAGTGGACAGCACTTTGAACAATTGATTAATATAAATAACTGTTTGTGTGTTGAACGTTTTTGTTTTTACAAAAACACTTCTTCATGCAAACTTTTAACGGCAAACATTTACATCGTTCCATTTTAATTTGTCAAAAACAACTACTTTAAGTTTTTGCAAGGTAGTGCGGCAACGTTATTTAAGTGAAGTTGGAACGTTTTATCATACTTTGTGGCTAATTTATCCAAGACACTGCATATCAATTTCTATTAAAATCGGTCAAGTATTGTAGAAGTTATGACAAAAAAATTGGTGTGATTTTTATGCTTCACAGTGTATTTGCCAGTCTAGCTTGGATCACGTCATGTGGCATACCATCGTTGTGCACTCATTGACCTCTACCCACACAATAAATTTCATTCGAATCAAACAACCCACAAAAAACCTTTTGTGGACAAAGTCAATAAGTGAACTTAAAGATAAAAACATGCTATGACGTTTGGTTACCTGTTGTTGTTGTTGATGAGTTGAAATAACTCGGTGAGTTCGTGGAAATGTCCTTTCTCGACCATGCGATCTGCTTCGTCAACTACGACGTAACGCACCTGCGTTACCTTACTCAGGTGATTGTCACCCTAGCCACACACACAGCATTCTACGAATATCTTCCAGGCATATACGGTATTCAGGATCCAAAAACCGGGTCTTTTCTTTAAAAGGCCAACGCGGTTTTGCGGTTTTCATCGGTTCTCAGTTACTACACTGTGTCTCCAAAAACGTCCCACTTTGTCAATGTCCATTATCTTTGCCAAATATCCAGCGATTTTCGAAATTCTTTCACTGGCACACTTCATATACAATTTGCAATAACGCGGTTACTAAATATCCCACCACAGCTTAAATGCGTCGCTACATTACCTTGTGAAATATAAATTTTTTTTTAATTTCGAAAGTGGGACGTTTTTTTTGAGACACAGTGTAGAATGAGCAGTTATCAAGTATCATATCAAGTAAACCATCCAGAAGATTGCAAATTCAAAAGTTCAAAATTTTTTAAACTCGGGTTTTTGGTGGTTTTTAGATGGGTTTACCCAATACAACCTACTGGGTTCTTTGGTACGTGCCCAGGTGTCCCCAAGCCTGTAATTATAATCAGTCATCAATGGCTTGGTGGCGTAACAGTTAGGACGTTGGACTTACGATCATGAAGACTTGAGTTTGAATCCCAGTCGGGTCGCTATGCAGGTTTCTACCAGGATGGACAGGTAAAACATCTATGTATATAACCAACCACGAAGATCAACTCAGCCTTCCGTCCCTCCAGGGTATGTAAATCGAGTACTGGTCTGGCTCGCTGGGGTTAAGATGGGGTGCGTTCACCTGTGTTGGGTGGCAGGTAACAAACACTGTGTGATCCCATATGGCAGGTGACGCTCCTCAGCTCCGAGATGGGTTGACTACCATTAAGAGCTATAAACAACCTTTAACCTTTATACCTTGAGAATCACCAAGCTGAATCATCCCAATCTAGCTGGGGTCAAATTCGCCTCTAACTACATGTATACAGTGTTACCTTACTCGGCAAGGCAAAGCTTTATATTAATAATTAATCAGACCAATCGACAAACAAAGGTAAAAACATGATAAACCAACCCTTTCTCCTTTCCTTTCTCCTTTTTGCCTCTAATTATCGCTCACCTCTACATTATCTGATGTGGAGCTGGCAATCGCAAAGAGGATTCATATTTCAAAAAAGAAAATGTTCAACATCAACAGGCGATACTGCCAATCAACGGCCAGTAACTAATTATAATAGCGCAAAATTCCGCAGAAATATAAAAATTTCATAGACACAGGTAATCTCGTCGCCTGGCTTGGCTCAAAATTCCGCAGTCCATAGAAGAAAACCACCGGCCCGAGTTATCCACACTTGTAAGTCCCCTTTTCGCCAGGTGGCAGCATTACCAGGTAGTCTCAGCAGAGGTGTGAGATCTGTGATCGCTTCTGCACTGCGGTCCAAAAACAGATGCCACCTAACACTTGTCCATATCTTCGCCAAATACTGACCTTTCACAGATAAACTGTTTCGAAAAAATTGCTAGCAAAAGAAATTGCAAAACTGGTCACTATTTGGCAAATATATTGATAAAAGTTAGGTGGCAGCTTTTCTTACGGACCACAGTGTGGTTACAAAATACACACAGGGTGGAGGTGGGAGTGAAGTCTACCTGTTGGATAAGCTGCCAGAGTCGTCCAGGTGTGGCGATGACGATCTCGGGACACCTGCGCAGCAGCCGAGTCTGTTTCTGCACTGACATGCCTCCAACCACCACACAACACTACAACAGCACAGTGCTACATCAGCGTCATTGTCTTACCTTTCCTTACCTTACCTGCAGGGCGGATGCCTGCTAGGCAGACACCCAGCACTGAGGCCACAGCACGGGCCCAGTGCGCATCCCCAACAGACCTCGAGGCCGACAGAACCTCTTTGAAGCTTTGGCAAACCTCAGGAGGAGAAGCCAATGGATATCACTCAGCATATACAATGAGAGAGTAAAACTGCCAAGTATCTCTTTCCGAAGAAGCATTAAGGCACTGGACTTCCTGGTCGACAATTGCATTACACAGGTTACTATGAAATTAACCACTGAAGTAGTTCACTCCACTTAGTCAGTGTCAGAGTTCGAGGCCCGTAGTGAAGGGGCATTCGATGGGTTTGATCAACCCTGGCCCTTGTCAGTCAAAACCAGAAAAAATTGCATGAACACAACCAAAACGGTCGCCACCAGATGTGATTTTTGAGCTCAAAATCCACAAAAATGTGTTTGCAGGTGGGGCTTTGCCCCGCACCCAACTGGGGGAGCTTACAGCATTCCCCAGACCCTCTAGGTGTCTCAGGGGTGAAGTTGAACCCACTTCGGAAATCAGGCAACTGGTCTCTCTAGCCTCACTCGTGTTGATGAAATTATTTTTTCCCCCAGTAGTAAAGATCCCAGGGATTAAAACATCTAATCAAAAGCAAATATTACTATTATCCGGACGATAAAGTAAGTAAACACAAGCACGAGCAGACATACGTTGATGCTGGTGTATCTGAGGATGGCCTGAAAATGATCACGTGTTTGTATTGCCAGCTCACGGGTCGGCGTTAGAACCAGAGCATACAGCGGCGACGACGACGAAGACGAAGGATCAGTCTCATCTAATGCACACAACAGACTTGTCAGTGTCTATTAGTACTGAATTAGTTACTTACTCACTGACTTCTTACACTGGGTCCAGTTAGCACCTGGGTGGGTGGGTGTCTGCAGGCAGGTGAACCATCTCGGTATGTAACCAGCCACCAAGGTCAACTCAGCCTTCTACCCTCAGTGGGATGGTAAAATGAGCATCAGCTGTCTGAGTAATAATAATAAATGGCGGTGGTAAACGTAGACATTATAGCTGCCTATAAGCGGATCTATTCGCTCAGACTGATCGGAGAACAGAACAGCTGTTTGGCTACCTCAACAACATCACAACGGGGGCCTAAATAATAACCATTATTTCTAGGACCATGACAGTGAAGCGTTAAATAAGTGGATCCTGCACATAAACAACAAACAAGGAATGTTTTGATACGCTGCCGGCATACCAAGAATGACGGTGATGTCCGAAAGAAGGTCATTCCAAGGATAAAGTTAACCTCAAGGTTAGCATCAAAAATCCCGAAGGTTGCAGATTAACTCTACTAGTTGACCTCCTAACATAGTGTGAGGTTGAACAACGGAATCACAGTTAACTTGTAACAGCAACAAAGTAAGTAACTAAAAAATGAATACAATTTCTAATGCGCTTAGTACATTTTGTCGAAGTGGCACAGTCAACAAATCAATTAATCGACATGAATCGTAACTGACATTTTTACTCTTTGCTAACTTACATGGTCCTAGAAGACGCAAACCCATTCAATCAAGTAAAGACAAAGAACTTCTACTCTGTTACACATAGCAGCAGCAGTACTCCATCCTTCTCCAGCACTCAGAGATAGATCTTTTACCTCCACCAGGGAGGTTATTCAAGAATAGTGCACAAGCTTATACTTAACTATTAGCAAATGTGCATTACACTCCACTGACTGATTCAATTATTGTTTCATTGCATTGTGTGTTATTAGCTGGTCGTTATTGTATATTTTATGTGATAGGCCACATTGTGCATTGTGATTTTTTTATCTGTAGACTGTATGTGTCATTCTATGTCTGTATGTGTAGGCCTATGTATATATGTACCGGTTTTACTACTTGTATTTGTCCAGCATTTTATGCTGTAATTCTCTTAATAAACACATAAAATGTGATACCCAGCGTTCTATCTGTCTGTTGTTTTGTAAATAAGTTGACTGAAATTTTCAGGGAAGGTTAGACATGACCCACCTAAAAATGTGGTTAGATTTTGGTGGTGATCCGGATCCGCATCTGGATCCAGGATAGGATTGAATGATTCTTTACCATTGCTAGATAAGGCGAACCTCTGCCGCATATAGTGCTGCCACCTGGCGAACACAGTGGAAAAATTGACGTAGTGAAGGTTTGCGTGCTCTGAGTCGCCTTCTAGTTTCAGAGAGTTAACTACTCTGTTACCATCCGATGCGTGGCTGCTATCATCATCCTCAGCTTCTGAAGTCTGCATCAAATCGTCGTCATCAGTTTGTTTATCCAGTAGGATGTGGTGCACCAACGGAATGGCAAAAGCCAGCGTCTTTCCACTGCCCTGACAACAGACAGACAGAGAGGCGCAGACTCAGGCATGATCGGCCAGAGAATGCCAGACAGCAGCACAACATTTTCTGGCCCGTGACGGCCACTTTCATTGCATGTTACGACACTCGAAAGTTCACTTGGTGCAGCATGACGTTCGTCGGCCCGTGCAAGGGTTTCGGGCTCAGAAAGCCGTATTAAAGTTTCCCAGATCAACTAACAAAACTGTGCACAGCTGTAACACTAAATTCGTGGTGAGTTTTTTTGTACATTAATATCAGAAAATTCATGTGCGGGTGAGGGGCCCAAATTTTTACTGAACAGGGCCTAATCAGGTTTAAATCTGGCCGTGGAGACAGATCAGCGACAGAATGCTTAGAGCTGTGTACAGTGACAGAACTGAACTGAACTGAAATGCCAGCTCAGTTGCATTGCATGGACTGTACAAAGTGAACTAACTGACAGTTCATTTCAATTCATTCTGTGAAGTGTAGAAAGCGAGTTCAGTTCAGTTCAAATCATTTCGTTCGCGCTGTGCATGCCTTAACACAATGATGACTGACGCACTTACACTGGCAAAGTATATCCCCAACCAGTGATATATTCGTTAACAGAAACGAAACTGAACAAAGACTTGGTGTGACTGTATGACTCAGTAAAGAGTAAACTAGTAGAGATGCCGGCTAGTGCCAAGTTGCTGTTGTGTAACATAGTTACAATTCTAAGATGAGTGTTATTGATTTATTGATCAATATAATAAACCCTGAAATGGAAACAAAAACTGAAACTGAAATAAGAATGATTTGAAAACTGAAACTGAAACGGAAAAGTATTTCAAAACTGAAATACAACAGAAACGTAAAAAAACCTGTAAAACATAAAACAGTAATTGAAACTAAATTGATTTTTGAAACTGAAATATCACTGTCTCCAACCTCATCTGGAAAAGTAGCACGTCCATCTGGCCCGATGTGGGGTGGTGGGGTGAGAGATGTCACTTAGTGATGGGTCACAGAGAAATATGTTGTGATCATACAACCCAAAAACCTGTTCAAATACCTGCAGGGTATCCAGGTACAAAAATACCCACAAGTCTGAAGACTAAGTTGCAAGTGATGTGATGATGCGACTACATTACAGTGTAATAAATTAGCTCTGTACAGCACATGGGGCAGTGGGACTAGGCTATTTATGTCCTACCAGTTTCACAACGTTACGCACCACCAAAGTTCAAAGTGACGTGACACAAAAACTAGGCCAAATATCAAAAATCTGACCCAATCAAATTTAGATATTGTGCCCCTAGTTTAAGAGTCATTCATTAGTCATTTCTGAGCTCCCAGTGCGAACGGCAGAAAAAAAAATAAACTTTAAAAATGGTGGAATTTCTAACTTTGATGGTCTCGTGACATTGACCTTGGATTGGGTCACATGGCATACCATTGTGTAGCACTCATCGACCTCTCTATCTATGTACCAAATTTCATCCGAATCAGACCACTTACAAATACTTTTTGTGGACGGACGGACAGAAGAGTGGCTTTATTACATGGACTCTCAAGCAATCAATGGAAAAATATACTACCCAAGTCAAACCAGCGCCTAAAGTAGTATTTTCCGACACAAAATGTGCAGTAGGAAATAGCGAGTGTGTAGTAGTAATTTACCTTATGTGACATTAGGCTAATACGCTCAACAAGGTACATTAAATTCAACGACAATTGAAAATGAGTCGTTTCAGACCATTATTGTGTGACTTTCTATTTTGTTTCATAAGTCGAGACTCTAGACTCAGTACACTGATGTTAATTATTTTAGGCTCCGAAATTTACTGGTAATTTAAGATAACTGAACATTTCCCATTCCAGCATAGTAAACACTTCTTTTAAAATTCTAACATACAGTTTCAGCGGCTGCGACAATGTCGAGACGGTCTCTGATGGCAGGCGGCAGACTGAGAGCCTGGATTGGAGTGGGAGCAGTGAAGTGTAGGTCGGCTAGACTTCTCAGCACTGGAGACGGTACAAACAGCTCACTCCACGCCGACATGTCTATGCACCATCATACACTAACAATACTAGTAAGTAATGAGAAAATTCAACCCTCCGCCAATGACGACAAGAACGGTGCAGCCACCTAGTGAATACAAACAAGAAAGCCCAGCTAACGCAAAGGGAACGCGCGACAGCAGTGCATGTATGAAGGAAAGCTCACTGCGAACAAATGTAAAATCCGTAAAAACCTCTATTTTAGTGCTCAAGGTCATTCAAAGTCATTGCTTTCGGTGTCAATCGAAACCCGTGTATGACTTCCCATTAGTGATTAATTTACACCTTGGCCCAACTTCTTTCGGTCACGACAGGGCTCGCAGCAGAATGCTGACCGAGAGAGAAGCTATAAATTAACGACGAATGGCCTTATAGCGGCTGTTCCCTGAAGCCTCGCTGCTGTGGGCTGACGTCAGTGTGACTTACCATTAGTGGGCGGGGCTTCGTGGGCCTTGGCCTGTTGGGCCGGTTAGCGCTACAAGCTAGAAAGCGGACCGCCGCAGGATTAAAAACTCGATTGGGGTGACCCCTATGGAATTTTTCGAAAAGCGTTACAGATCCCGAAACTAGGTCGTTGGGGCAGCCGATGGTGAAGATTTGATGATCCTAGCTTGCACCGTTTTTGCCTGATCCACCCGTGTGACAGACGGACAGAATTGCGATGGCTAAGATGCGCTATAGCAGTTCCTGCTGT
>Ga0056124_1000768_pt1 | contig 10898 bp, 11 predicted proteins | sample WorMetHEROISLAND_2_FD_70069 | JGI IMG/M metagenome (GOLD analysis project Ga0056124, IMG submission 70069) | Marine gutless worms symbiont microbial communities from Max Planck institute for Marine Microbiology, Germany - Olavius sp. 4 HERON ISLAND | ecosystem: Host-associated > Annelida >... | reverse complement strand
CGACACATATTGACCGGTGAACCGGTCAATACCCCATATTAGCTTACACCACGTGACGCGATTTGAACCAATCACAGCCGCACATTTCGATCAGAGGTATAACAATAGTATTTATCAGTCAGTGTTGTCATGTTGGCTCATTTCTGCCATCCATGGTCGCTTGCACTGTCGCTGTGTTTGATGACACAGGATATAATGAAGGATACGGTAGACAATGGCATCAAGAGTGTGACACAGATTCCGTACTTTGAGGGTGACTTCTGGCCGAACGTGCTGGAGGACTGTGCCAAGGCCCTGGATGCTGATGTCGACCAGGATAGGCACAGTAGTCAGGAGTTGGCGAGTGCTGATGGACCAGATACTGAGGATTCCTCATGTTCCAGCATAACCTACAGTGAACAGCTGGGAAAGGTACTGTACAGCTTATTGCTCGATTTCTGTTGTTGCTTTATTTTGTCATACGACTATTTTTATGCAGCCATCCTATATGCAGCATTATGGGTCTTGTATATCCTTGTATCTTTCCCTTTGTCTGTCTGTCTAATACAGGCTCCGAACATGAAAACAAAAATGCATAGAAAAACCAAAATTGGTCTGAAGATTACCCAGGGCAGGAGGAACCGTTGTGACTAATTTCAGTTGAGAAAGTCAAGGTCATCGTTAACGTATGACTCGAGTTGCACAGCTGTAGGCAGATGGCCGCACAATATGTCAGCAGTGGGCCAACATATTTTTTTAGTTTTTGTGTGGTCTGTTTTTGCTGTTGATGTTTTTCATCAGCTTTTGCTGATACAATTTTGGTGCATTTTGATGAAGATTGTATTAGCATTTCATAACCAGACTGTTGCTGTGCACTGCCAAATATGTATACAGCGCATTTTCCGTCAATTTGTATGTTGAGGATTTTCCGACTGCTGTTTAGTGTTTCTGTCAGATTTGACCACGCATTTGCATAGTCACATTGCAGCTCAGTTTACTGGCTCATCGTGCTGCATAGCAAATCAGTGTTACATATCAGTGCTGATTGTTCTCCCTCCTCATAAAGTAACCAAAAAGGTATGATACGGATGAAAAACTGAAAAATGAAAAGCACTATGTTTATCGCACTAACAGTCACATATTTCACAGTTAATACTGCTGAATGCTGATGCAGAATTGCTCGCTAGTCTTTCGACTTTGTGTCTTTTGTGGTTTTGCCAAACAAATTAATAGAAGCTGATTAAGTAAGAAAAAATTTCAATGTGTTTACTTTACAGACGGCAAATGGGAAGAAGAAAGGGCAGAAAAGTGGTGGGAGTAAGAAGAAGAACTCGAAGACAAAGAACCATTCACTGCGTCGGAGCAGTAAGAGTGGAGGATTGGGGAACAGTGACTTGTCTGCCAAGCTCTTTACCACAATGGAAAAACACAAAGAGGTCGGTCGTTAGAGTTTGCACATTATGCAGGATACGATACGGACTTCAATATCAACTGGTGCTTTCTGTTAGTAATTAGGTGTTGATTTTTTCTTCATTCTTTGTATGTTAACATCTGAATTGTGAATTTTGTAGTTATTAATGTGAGTAGTGACTCACACTCACAGCAAGTGTGATGTCCGTATATACTATATACTGTGTTGAACTCTTCTATTTCTGCAAGTTATGTATGTGTGATTGTTGATGTATGGAGTGAAGCATATGTACTGGTCTACTTCTATGTTTTGGTTTTTAATTCTTAGTTTTTAGTGCATTTTTATACCGTTATGTATTGCACTGTGGTCGTGAAATTTTTGCTGTGTTAAATCCCATACGATGATGATGATGATTATGTCCGGTGTTTACTGTTGTTTGTCGTGGCAGGTGTTCTTTGTTGTGCGTCTTCACGTTCCGTCAAAGCTGGCCGACCTGCCTCCAGTTAGTGACCCAGACGCTCTGATAGCCAATGACCTGATGGACGGTCGTGATGCGTTCCTGATGCTGGCGCGTGACAAACACTATGAGTTCTCGTCGTTGCGTCGTGCCAAGTTCTCGTCGATGGCAATGCTGTATGAGCTGCACACCCAGGCGCGCGACAGCTTCGTCTACACTTGCAACAGCTGCCATGCTAACGTCGACACTCGCTACCACTGCTCAGTCTGCGATGTAAGGCACTCATTCTTGCTCATTGGCATTGTTTGTCATCACAACCTAATCCATGCATGACAACTTCTACTTTTACCATAGTATATAACGATTTCATGTTACGTACATACATATTCGTTTATTAAGAAAGTTCTGCAGCAGAAAGGGTTCAAACACTGATGGTTCAACTTGAATTGACCGTGAATCATATCAGTGCCATATTTTGTTGACACTTTTTGATTAAGAATTCACCAAAAACATCCTAAATGGGTAGGTTTTGGGTACTGTTGTACAGGTGCTAAACCAGAGGAGATACGTCTTTGGGCTGTTGATTTCATACTGTCTGGTAGAAGACGTCAAGGAAGTGCTTTTTTGTCCACATATTTTTCTAGTTTTTATGTGTTGTTCTGTTTTTGCCATTGATGTTTTTGGTCAGCTTTTCCTGATACATTTCTGGTGCATTTTCAGTTCAGTTCAGTTTATTTTGATAAAGATTGCATTGGCATTTGGTAACCAGGCTGTTGTTGTGCACAGCCAAATATCGATTGTTCCTGTTGTGATTGAGGCAGTGATGTTTACTGGACGCTGTTTGTAGGACTTTGACCTATGCGTTCCGTGCTACGATCGACTCGGTCATCCACACAAGATGGATCGGCTTGGCTTTGACCTGGAAGACGGCACGGGTAGTCTGAGTGGTGGTACGATGACTGTGTGTGGTGCTGATGCTGGCACGAGTGATGAGCACAGGTTAGTGCCGGCAGCTGCGGTGAGTGCCCAGGAGGCACGCCGACGCTCAATACAGACCTGCCTTCAGTCCCTGGTCCACGCATGCCACTGCCGAGACGCCAACTGTCGGCTGATTGCGTGTCAGAAGATGAAGCGGCTGATCCAGCACAGCGGTGCGTGTCGGCGCAAGAACGCCGGCGGCTGTCCTGTCTGCAAGCAGCTGATTGCGCTGTGCTGCTACCACGCCAAGACCTGCGACATGCCCAAGTGTCCGGTGCCGTACTGCTGCGCTATCAAGGAGAAGCTGGAGCGTCAGCGGGCCGAGCAGCGTCTGAAGCAGGCGCAGCTGATGCGCCGGCGGATGGCCGCTATGCAGCGTGCAATGACCGTGGAATCAGCCGGCGGCATTGAGACAGCAGTGCCGCCCACGTTGATGCCGTCGTCGGTGGTAGCACAGCCGCCGCCGACCAACCTCCGTGACAAGAACGCACAGTTTGTCGGGATGGGACACACGGTGCCCGTGTCACCAGCAGGTGTCAGTCCGTACCACAGAGCCGTGCAGTCACCGTTTGGTGTAGCAGCATCTCAGCAGCCAGTCTACGACCGACGTCAATCGTACACTGTCATCAGCACCACTTCTAGTCAACTAACTCTCAACAGACCAGTTGCCGGTCAGAGTTTGGATAATATGGCGGGAATAGAGATGATGACGTCAGCAGCAGAGTTCAGCAGCGGTGGTGCTATGCTCCGAGAACGTAACGAAGCAGTTATGTTACAACAGAGACATGCGTCCGTGCCAGTGTCATCATTGTATGGCCTCACACAACATGTACGTACTCAGTCACGGGCAATTATTCCTGAATTTTAGCATGTGAAATTAGCAATCCATCTTACACTATCAGTCGTTAAATATTTTTTGATGGTTAATATAATTTGAGTAATGATAATTGCCTTCTCCAGTAAACAGAACATTGTAGTCTGTCTACAAGACTAGGTAAAGCAAACACTAACTAATTGTGTCTTACCTAATTGTGTGTTAGTGCATCTATCACAGCTGTTGGCTGACACTGCTAGACAAAAGATAGTATTTAGTCGAAATTAATCATTAATTAATTAGTTAGTTATTTTTTGGACCCACCAGTCACATTTTGGTGATCCGTTTAGGATGTGGATTTTCTGAATATGCATCCAGACCATGTGCATTGTACACACAGCTGCTCTATTGGTCCTTTGTGTTCGCCAGGTGGAGGTTTATGCTCTTCCAACAGCATTGATTTTCTGGTTATTGTGTGTTGTGCGTTTATTGATGTCAGGGGCGCAGCCATGTGTTCAAAATTCGGGGTGTCCAGTCCGGTATACAAATATAGCCGGGAGCTAGGATGATGCGTGATACTATGGAGCTGCCAAAAAGTTTGGGGTGTCGGACACCCACGTCCAAAATTTTGGGGTGTCCACTGTCCGGACAGCCACAACGCCAACAATGGCTGCACCTATGATTCACATCTGGCTGTAGATTAAGACTTCTGATGTCGTGTTGCTGTTGTGTGGTCCGGACACCCACAACGCCAACATTGGCTGCACGTGTGATTGACATCTGGCTGTAGATTATGAGTTGTGATGTCGTGTTGCTGTTGTGTGTAGCCGTCGTCGCTTGCGGCACTGATGCAGCAGTCACATGCCAGTGGCGTCCCTGCATCATTCTCATCATCATCATCATCATTGCCTGTCAGTGCAGTCAGCAGTGCAGCCACAGCTGTCATTCCAGCATACAACACATCAGCACGACCCGCACAACCTCCGCCCGCTCGTATGCACCATATGATGCATGGACCACAGACACACATTGCCGGCCGGCCTCCTCGTGTTGCCGTCATGACCGACAGACTGTACGGTAACGCGCCACCAGCGGATGTACCGGGAGCTACGATGATGCGTGGTGCAGCGCCGGCACTGTGGCAGCAGAACGCTCCACATCAACATCAGCAGAACTCACGGCTACAGGTTCAGCCGATGCCGGCGTACATGATGCCAGCTCAGCAGCAGCCACCGCCGCGTGCCGTGCCAGCGGCACCAGTGTCCGGTTGTGGTACAGTGCCGCCGGACTGGACTACTAGGTTCAGTGGTGGCCAGCTGCCAGCGTATCAGGCTGAGAGGTTACCAGTGCTGCAGCGTGGTCAGTTGCAGAGACAAATGCTGCCAACGGGTGGAGTCATGATGCGCCCGCACCAGTTACAGCCACCAACATATCAACATGCCATTGTTGATCAGCGACTGCATCATGAGATGATGTCTTCAAAGCAGACATGGCAGCAACAGCAGCAACAACTACAGCTACAACAACAGCACCAGCAGCAACAACAACAGCTACTACAGCAGCGCCAGCAACTGCAACACCAACAACTACAACATCAGCAGCAACAACATCAGCTACTACAGCAGCGCCAGCAACAACTACAACAGCAACCACAGCAACAGCAGCAACAACAGCAACAACAACAGCTACTACAGCAGCGCCAGCAACAACTACAACAACAACCACAGCAGCAGCAACAACTACAACATCAACAGCTACTGCAGCAGCGCCAGCATTTACAGCAGCAACAACTACAACAGCAGCAACAACTACAACGTCAACCACAGCAGCAGCAACTACAACATAAGCAGCAACAACAACAACAGCAGCAACAACATTTAATGCATAACTTGCAGCAGTCAGCATCACATGAGCAGCATTCCAGCGTGGCAGGTGTAGCTATGAGTGAAGTAGTAGTTGGTGGATTTCACCCAACTGCTGTCCCAAGCACTGGTCACTGTATGATGCCGTCGACCACTAGTTCATATAGTTCAGCATGTGCGTCGCCAGTTACCAGTACATAAACGTAAAATGCAAATATGAAGTACTTCCCGAGTCATAAGGGCCATAGGGCGGCGATGATCTCTGTTTCCTTGGCCCTCAACCAGGCACCAGTTGACACTGTGAGACTGTTTATGCCGCAGCTTTTGCTGGTACTCATTGCGCCTGTGCTCGGAGGGATGGCTAGGCTGAGTTGACCTGTGTGGTGGGTTTGTTTACATACCCAGATGGCAGTGCATGGTAGTTGACATTGTGTGATATTTGTTAAGTCTTGAGGGGCTGCATTCGACACATCATGCTGAGAGCCATTCTGACAACTCTCACCAATGTCGGGTCTTTTTACTAATTTATTACGTTGTGTTCTTGTCAAAGTATTTTTGCTGTCGTGCCACCGTGCGAGTTTTATTTGCCGGAAATGGCTGGCAGCAGCAGCAGTTTTCTACAGTATAAACTTTGTAAATATGTTTATGCATCGTATGCGTGGTCATGTATAGGCCAGCTGGCGTTGATTACGTATGCGACCGAGACTGAGTTATTACTTTTATGCAACAACGCATTGAGTCGGTGCCAGTTGGCAGCAATGCAATATTATTAACCAGATGCTGTCAACAGTGGTGCAATATACTGCTGTCTTGAGACAATGATGAGAATATTTTGCATTGTATTGTACAGTGTAACGGCAGTTTGATTGTGAATCGTGGTCAAACGTGCCGGTGTATTGTCTGCATTAGCAGCATGCGTCTGTCGTAGCTAGTTGGTCTTGTAAGTTCCGTCCTGTGACAGTTGAGTTAATGCTGCAGACCAGCCATCCGTGTGTGTGTGCTCTACCGTGGCCAACGTTGTTGTATTATTGTTGTATATACTGTAGTTATGATGATGATGATGATGATGATTATGTTTGTGTATACATGAAGTTAGTCGCCTTCAGTTCTCAGACATTATTGGTTGGCAATACTACTAGTGCATGCATCACACATTTTTTTTCGGTTTTAAAAGACTGTTGCACGATGCATTTATGGATTATAGTTGTATGAAACTATCATTTCTGTTGTATGAAACAGTCAATTGTGTACGTCGTTGATTTTATCTCATTCTGTTGCTGGTCTAATGTAAGGTTAACTACATGTGAATACATGTACTAGCACAAGTAATCTAAGACGTGTACATAGCAAGTTCGGATTTGTAATTTATAATCGTGTGATCAGTTTTTAAATTGACAAAAATGCATCAGTAGACATGTGTTTAACTGATATCAACTAAGGTCGTGCAAATAAAAATGGATTCATCAAGAAGATCAGACTAGAAAATAGTGAGTCAGATTTAATAAGTTACTAATGTCAGTGCCATGTCATATTGCCAGTGTTAGTGTGACTTGTGGCTACTATGACTTGTGATCTCTCACCAACATTCCCTGTCTTACAGCTGCTAAAGTATCGCCCAGATTCGTTTTAACTAATGCACTTTATAATGTTACCCAACTAGCTCTTACAGTGTGTCCCCAAAATAACCTCCAACTTTGTTTGGCCATTATTTCTATAACCACTAGATATTTTGAGGCTAAAAATTTTACAGGTACACATTGTTGTGTTTTTGCTTGTTGACCCTGAGTTTGCAGTTTTCTGCTGACGGTTATCAAGCATAATTTGGTGCTGATGATTATGGAAATAATGACAAAAATCTGCATGTTTTCGCTTTTTTGAGACACCCGTTGTGTTAAGTTTGAGACGTGGTAGCATCATTTAATGATGATGTTAATGGACATGTACTGCTGAACATGGCAGTAAAAGAATTTTGAGAATAAACTGGAATTGGCTTGCTTGTATATTTGTATTCATATATCAATTAGGCTTTATATTGATTTGTCTCTTGTTGATCCTGTAAGAGTTTAAACTAGGTTATACTGTCTGAATTAAAACGATTTTGCTGCATTGTTTTTGTAATGCTGATAAAGTGATCATTGCAGTGGTAATGTCAGTTTTGATGCAGGCTATGTTATCCAGAACAAAGCACATACATGTTTGTAGATAACCTCTACAATGATGATGATGATGATGATAATATTAATATTATAATAATTGTTACAAATGATAATAGTTACAAATGAGTGTCGAATTCTTAGTCCAATTCCTAAGCTTCACTGAGGATCTTGATGTCCACTAGTCTCATATATAGTGTTTGCCAAATTAATGGAAATAGTCGTCTAGTGAAACTACCGTAGGAAAAAAGTGGATCCGGGGTCAGAGCCCCCACCACCACCCCAGGGTACCTAACCAGGTCAGGGGCGTAGCCTCCCTTTGGTATGGTTGTTGGAAATGGGTGGAGCCCTCAAATTAATAGAAATGTGTTGTGCATTATTTCATGTACTTGTATTGTTCTACAGTGCAAACCAACGGCAAAACGACATTTTTGAAACATTTCTATTAATTAATTTGACCACGACCATCACTGTAGCTTTCGTATTTGGCAGATTTCATTCAGTTCATATCAAGTTAATGATGGTTATCGTTGCAAAGTGTAGTAGACATTTTGCTGCCGAGTTTGTGAGGTGTAAATGTGAATGGCAACCTCAACAGTCATGTTATTATGCGTGTACAGTATTAGTTACGTTACAAGTTCTGTATGCATCTGCGTATCATGTGAACGCCATGACATTGCACCAGTGTAACTGAAACTACACGGATGTGTGCTGAAATGTATCAGTTGTTAATCATGTATATCTACTTTGCAGTTAAGGACTGTGTCTTCCACATGACCATTTGAACCGTTTGCTACAAGTTATCTTTGAACGATGGGGATCAGCGGATGGATGGTAGATAGTTCATTGGACCAGTGTTCAGCTTTTTGTTCTTTGATTTCTGCGTATTGTGCGTATTTTTACTATCAGTGACAGTATCATGCTGCAGTTGGATTACTGACAGTTTTGTGTTTTTATCATCTATTAGTTTATTTTTACTTTGTGGTTGTGTCTCAGAAGTATATATGCCGATATACTCATACTGTATAATTTATTGGTTAAAATGTACGTTGCGTACATTTCACATTGTATGTAACTGAATTGTTAGTCTGTTATTTGACATTTGCTGATATGTAAATAGTACAAGATGAATACAGTGTAGTTATATGAAGACATTTCTGCTTTATTTCACTTCTGTCAGAACATGCTGTCATGTAGTTAGATAAATAAGTAATCTGAAAGTCAATCAGTCGAACAGAAAAGTCCATTAGCTTATTATCTTGGAACGAAATTAACATCTCGCGTTGTTTGTCACCTCTAACATGAATTCATAATTGCACAGTCGAGCATTCAAATTTCACAAGGTAGTGGGGCAACAGATTTTAGGTGAGGTGGACGGTGGTTTGTTTTTATTCACTTCTGTAGCAATGAAAGAATTATTAAAATCCGATTTTGTTTAGCATAGTAGTCACAGTAATCTTGCAAAATCGTTCAGAAACTTGTATATTATGACGGCGCATAAGTTTCTATCTAAAACAGGTGCTGAGAGAAGGTCGGGTCGACGCCCGCCAGCGGGGTCTACAGCAGAAGCCCTGCAGGGTAGAGAGGCTGGGGAAGCTGAAAGACTGTTGCTAAATATTTTCTATGAGCTTTGCCTTAGAGTTACTGCAGTGACAACTTTTCTACAATTCTACCATTTTGCGCTTATTTGCAAACTGGTGTGCAATTTCAGACTTGATTTGTTAAATTTCTTCAAATTCTGTGCTTGGAATACATTGGCAACCCCCACGTCATAATGTGGGGCTGGAACCAGGGATGTGTTCAAGGTCAACATCTTCAAGGCCATGGCCACAGGTGTTTGAGGCCAAGGCCAAGGATTATTTTTAGGTAAATTCACAATGACTGAGTAAGCAGTAAAAACAAAAGCTGTGCACAGTGAAAACTAGTTCGCACAGCAGTTTTTACAGTGTCAATAATGCGATGCTATTATACAATACCTTACAAATTCCGCCTGTATCCAAATTCCCCGTTACATCTCAAGGCCAATTTCTCAAGGCCAATCAAGGCCAAGGCTGAAGTTACTCGAGTTCGAGGACAGTCCTTGAGGACCCCATATTTGGCTGAAAGCATCTAATCCAACGGGAGTTACGCCCACGATATCATGTACTGACGTACAACCGCAAACCGCAATGAAAATGTAATATAATGTAATTTTATAGTTGGAAACGGTTGGTTGATTGTTGTTGGTTATGTGGTCAGAGTGATGGTGTCGAGGACGAGTTTAGTGGCGACGGTTGACTCGAGTGCAGTGAGTTGATAGTAGAGCAGCGCGTTGATGACGACGAGCGACAATACACTGCATGCGCAACACACACACACAGTACACACGCAGTACATCTAGCGCCCAGTCTTTCATACGTTCATCACATAGATTAACTGATTTTCATCATTCTATCACTAGCCACGTCAGACGTAAACTTACACTAACCATCACACCCTAAACGCGTCGTGAAATTTAGTCAGCCTTAGAATATACTGAAAGTTAGTTACAGTACTATAAAGCTGAGTAGCTGACTACAAAAATATGTATTTTGCAAGGTAATGTAGCGACGCGTTTGGGGTGTGATGGTGTGTGTAATTATCACGTAAGCTTAATTGCAAATTTACGGAAGAGTACATGGCTGAAAGAATTTTGAAAATGGGTAAATATTTGACGCAGTTGTGACAAACGTGGGGGCTTAGTTTTGACTGGGCTACTCTGTAGATCACTGCATTTGTTAGCATTTAATTGGTACTTAATTCACACGTACAATGATGGTGATTGCTGTCTACAGTGGCATGGCTTTCCGAGTTCAGTAATTTCAGTCACACGTGCCCTATAATGTCGCCGTACCTAATCAATAAAAGCACGAGTAGCCTAGCTACATGTAGTGCGAGTACGTTGACTATGATGCAGATTTCGTAGTAGTAGGCCTACAATAGCAGCTGAATCACTCAACGTGCACAGGTCGTATCATACGTACAAACCTACGACTTGTATGTTTGTAATCACAATCCATGTTTCTTACTTCACGTAGGCCTAGCTGTGAGCATGTTGCATCACAGCCTATCAGTATCACCGCGCCGTTACACAGTTGATAGTGTCACATGGTAGGCATAATTGTGGCATAAACTCAGTGGCGTCGCCAGGATATGGTGCGAGGGGGGGCACAGGTCGAGGCGCCGAGGGTGTGGGAGTGGGGAGGGGGTGTTCCCCTCCCCACTG
>Ga0056124_1000767_pt1 | contig 10901 bp, 9 predicted proteins | sample WorMetHEROISLAND_2_FD_70069 | JGI IMG/M metagenome (GOLD analysis project Ga0056124, IMG submission 70069) | Marine gutless worms symbiont microbial communities from Max Planck institute for Marine Microbiology, Germany - Olavius sp. 4 HERON ISLAND | ecosystem: Host-associated > Annelida >... | reverse complement strand
ACTATTGCGCTCTGAAACCCAAGGAAGTCACACTTGTCCCACCTTCAATATCGCAAAACATTAGCTTTGGACTGATTTCAGGGATACTCGGACTGATTTGACGGATTTTCGAAATTTTTCCACTGTTGAATTCATCAAGAAATTTGCAACAAACTGACTGTCACACTGCCCACCACACCTTAGACGTGTTGCTACAATACCTTGTGAAATGACAGTTGTCACAAATAGCCATTTTCATATCAAAACAATGCCCATAACTTTGGCAAATATTGACAAATGCACTTATTTTTGGACATAAAAACACTGCTGTTTTACTTATTCAAAATACTTTTTTTTGACTCACGGTGTAGATCATGATGAAATGCATAATATTATGCATTTGACAGCACTATTATTGGCAGAGGTTTGCAATCTGGGATCGCCTCCAGCTCTGTATTGTTATCATGTGATGGTTGGTTGAACAAGGTTTAATGTCCCACTCGACACAGTTTAGGTCATTTCGGAGACTATGTTTTTGCAGGTTATCACGTGAAATGCTAGGCAGTAAGACTGCAAGTGACAGAGTATTGTTGTCATCGTACACATCCAAGTTATATTGGCAAGAAGAAGCCTAAACAACAGCCTGAAACTTGTTTAATAATTCATACTAAAAGCTTACGACACACAAACAAACAATAAACACAAACATGCAAATTGTTACCATTCGCATCAGACATAAATTTTCATTCCACGACTGGAGTTTAGGTCACAATAAATACACTGCAAGCTGCAAATAAAAATGACTACTACACTACTTACTATAACAAATAAAGGTATGGGAGCATTAGCTCTGCTCACTGTGCTGTCGGGATAATTGTCAACTAAGTTGCAGCGAATTACAAGTGAGACTGTATTCGCTGTGCTACAAGTAGTAGGGTTGACAATCTTTGACGTTTAAGAACTGCCGGTTTTCGTAAAAGTAATCTTGTTAGTATTTGCCACTAGGGTGCTAAACACAGAATAACCAACCAGTTACACCTAACTAGATTGTTGTGCACCAAACCCACACGACAAATAAGTCTACTCAAATTATTTCTAGTACCTCCTACATCAGCAACGAGGAAAGGTTAGGACAAAGCGTTTCAACTGCAATAAATGCAAATTTTAACACAAAAATGACACGAAGCATGGACAGATTTGAAATACTAATACACTGCTTGACATAACTGCTAAACTTTGTACACACTTCTTGCGGTGCAATTATTTCACCCGACTCACAAGTGTCACAATTACACTTGTTTGAAATATCGTTTCAGTCATAGTCTGCATGACATTACGTTTTTAGCATTATAAGCATCTTAGACATTGACATTACTGTATCCATTTTGCATGTTTGTTAGGCGCCCTTACGAGATTTTTACGGCGCCTTATAAATCGTCGTCTTATTATGTATTATCATTATTATTATTACATCGACATAAACTCAAAACTGGCCAAGCACCTAATGGTAAAATACTGAGTCTAAGTACAGTATTCAGCCGCATCTTTTACCTAGCTGGTGTGCAAAAACCAGAAGCGTGCGAATTGTTTTTAGATCCAATTATCTCAGGCTCACCGCACAGTCTCGGCTCGACTGAGAAAAAAATACAAGCAACCGTAACACGTACAGGTAAATGCAATTACAGCTAACGTGTACGTCGCAAGTCAACAACTGCAGATTAACTTACTTCAATGTACAGCCTAACAACATAATCATGCAACATAAAAACTCAATTAATGCATGTAGTCAATTAATCTATGGCAAAACATACATAATTTTTGAAAAATACAAGTATATTGAATTATAACCAAACTGTTCAATTGACCTACCACTTAACAGAAAAACATAACAGATTTGTAATAAATGTTGCTGTATACAAACACAAATATTTACATGTGTACATTTTGACCATGCATAATATGTAGAAACCATTTTTTGTGGTGTATGGTTAATTTATACACAGTGAATCCGAAATTATGTTCTGTGGTAAATTTCAAGGAAGATTGACTCACAGCGACTTTATCTGCACCTGTAAATACATGGTCATGGGTCAGTGACACTTTGAGCACTGCTAAAAAGTGCATTTGTTTCACACTGCAGTGTTTTAGAAACTCCATACAAAATACAATTTACTCCGAAAAAAAATCACCCATCATATAAATTCCACTGATCTGGAGACAGCTGCTTACTGTACACGGGTGTGTCTAACATTAGGAGGTAAAATGAACCAGACCAGGTGCATGGCGGTGACATTATGAAAATTGTAGCAAGATAAATGTTATATTAACTTGGAATGGAATGCGAAAATTCCACTAATAATAAACATGACACTAAACATAAATTTACCCATCAGATCTGTTTATAACTTCAGTATGCTGGAGAATGTCGTGTAACTACAAAACCGTAATCTCTATAAATGCTTGCATATACATGAATAACAACGGAGAATACGTCGTGTACTGCAACGGAATATAGTCTGTTGAATTATTTATGGCAGTTACAAAAAGAAAATAATGCATTAACATCTGCCTACAACAGGCTCTGCAGCAGAAGGAAATCTAGAGACTGAAGACTTAGTTCATGAATTTCTGGGTTTGAAAGTTTCTCGAGGTTGGATAATCGGCTGCGTTAAACAGGCTGAGGTTAGATGCCACAAAAATTACTGTGATCCAACAATTCTCGTTCAAGCTATCAAAGATGAAGTGACACTTCTTCAAAGACAAAAAAGTAACTCCTGTAGAGTACAAACATGCAAGATTACACATTACAAGGAAACTACAGCAGACGTCTGCAACGGAACACACTAACACACACAACAAACAAACAATATATAATCTGAATTACAAGATCTACACGAAGCAAACCGTGTTGGCAACTGGTTACCATTTCACGACTTCAGGAAAAAAACAGAAATATGATTAAAATGAATTCAGTCTTCTCACGAATAAATAATTACCGGACTACAAATAGTAATAGTTGGCAATTGGGCTTGCAACATAACAAGAACAACTGTAATATGGATTTTACATTAAAAGTGTGACACGACTAGTTTTGAATAAGTGCAAAAAGTTGAGTTCATGCTTCACTATTAAATCCATTATTAAATCTTTGGACTTTGGTAATAATAACTTGTTGTGCCACACAGTGCACACACTACACCGTGGTCCATAAAAAACGTGCCACTTTATTTTTGACCATAACTCCCATGTTTCATGGTAGTTTTTTTACACTTGTTGCACCAATGGAAACAGGAATAAATACTCTCCCGGGGAATTACAAAATTTGCAACTTTACCACAACTGTGTCTCTACACTACCTGAGAAAATTTCTAAAACACAAAACAGCACATTATGACACGAACTGTCAGTGTATTTTAAAGCACCACGTAGTCAACGGCAAGAACGAGTCCGTGTGAACTGTTTTTAGAGTTTCAGAGTGTGTGCTCAAAATGTCCGCCTCTTCTCGCACACACGCTGCCAAACGATCTCTCCACTGCATTGTCAATGATCTCCTCGAAACTCAACATTAGGCCTATTGTTCATTTACACAGTAAACATTCATAATGTGTGATGTGACGTAATTATGACGTCATAACCGACAAGGAACCATCAAGTAAGCAAACCCTAGGTAGGAAATTTATTCCTGTTTCCATTGGTACAACAAGTGTAAAAATCCACCGTGAAACATGGGAGTTACGGTCAAAAATAAAGTGGCACGTTTTTTTATGGACCACGGTGTATTTGTGAGGCTGCTGTCAACTATAAACCAAGTAATAAAGGTTGTAATTTGATAGACTTTATATAACTTATACAGGTTCAACAAGTGTGCTGTAGTGGGGTGTGCTGTACAAGCACGCAAACAAACACCACTGCAACAGCACAATTTTCAGCCCACAGAATGTGACACATGAATGACCGAAAGACAGCCACCACCGAGCGCACTAGGCACAAACTGATGCAGTCAATGTCATACTGATTGTGAAGCAAGGCAACTAATCCGTGGTCTAGTGAATGCAGACAGTCAACATAGCCAGCATAGAGCACAATGCCGCTAGAACGTGGCCAAATCCGGCCGGCAACCACCTGAGTTCAACGTAACTGCAGCAGTCTTTGCATCGATAACATCTATACTGCCGAGTGTTGGCAAATGTAACGATGCCACACACTCGTATGTCGCGGGTGAACATGACACGGCCCTGAGCTCGGCACAGAATACAATCCGCCACCGAGACTTAATTACAGCAACTCACAGGTTGGACTCGGAGTCATCAGAAAAGTCGTGTAACGTGCTCGACTGTATGTCGGAGTACGAGTCGTAGCTGGACTCGGGTGAATTGCTTGTCATCATCGTCACCTCGCTGTCGACGTCCGGCTCCATGTGAAACATGCTCTCCGACGCACTCCTGAACGCCACACACACGCTCACCATTATATATATACATCTTTATTCACCATAAATGGTAGCATAAACATAAACAATAAAAAATAAATTGAACTTAACTAAACTTAACAAACGATGAAGATATACTCACATAACAGTATCTGAGTTAAGCTCATCTAATAACTAGGCCTAAGCCGGCCACACTACAGATACGGCAGCCGTTTCGGGGTTTGCAAAATTTTGACACACAGAGCAGATTAAATTGTCCAGGCTTGCGTACTTAATTAAGAACTTGCTTTTCTGTTGAGAACTACATCTTCGCTTCTGGACAATTGAACATATGCATGCAACGTAGGACCACATCTGTTGATCTGGTTCGAAAGATGTTTCTGAAACTGGTATGTAGTACACTGTGCTAATGCTGAACAATGAAACAACAAATGTTGCTGTCTCTTGGTTCCGCCCAGCGCAACAAGTCTAAAATTAGCCCCGTACGGGACTGCGTTCAACTCCTCTATACCGGCTTCGCAACATTTCATAGGGCTTGACTGATGAACTGTCATTGGACACAACAACTAGGCCAACTATCAAAAATCTACATATCAAGCCATAATTTAATAATCAGTATTCACCTGCAAGCTCACAATGTAAGTGGGAGGAGACAGACTTTGAAAATGAACAAATGTCTAACTATGAAGGTCCTTTGACCATGAGCTTGAATCATTTGCGTATTTATAATAATAATAACAATCTAATTTGTATAGCGCCATATGGTCGTGTATCAGGGTTCAGACACCTGGGTACGTACCCAAAAAACCCAGTGGTTTTTTTGGGTACACCCACCTAAAAACCCACCCAAAAAAACCCACACTTCTACTGTAACCTAATTTTAGTTTATACTTTAGATGCCACTAATAATGCATTATTTTATTGTTTTTAAAGCTGTTAAGGATTTAAGTTACTGAGTTTTTGTATTATTTTACCTATTTTTCCTGCTTGTCCAAAAACCCAATAAAACCCACTGGGTTGAGCTTTTTTAAAAAACAGGGTTGTTTGAACCCTGTCATTTACCACTCAATGACCTCTACCTACACACCAAATTTCAACGGAAAGTTCACATCTATCAACATTAAATAGTCTGCCGATAGAATATTGCCACTAAGCAAGTTGGATCCTTGCATTACATGAACATGTATCACAGTTACATGTTAAATGTTCAAGCAACAGTAAAAAATTAACATACACATCGCTGTAACTCGGCTCCGTCTTCACCATTATGCCCGGCTTTGATACCGACTTGCCCGATGCCATTTCTGAAAATACAAACAAGCAGACAAGTAAAGTAAAGAAACGTAAGTTGTATTATTTCCACAGCAGGAGTGCCACTAGATTACACCCGATTAGATATATCATGTGCTAGTTAATACAAGATGAGCACGATTATACACCACAAACAATACCACATCAGCTATATGTTTACAACACAGTGATTAACATATTTCAACCTCCTGCTAATCATAGTCACTATGAGTTACAGATCAATAGCAATTCAAAAGCAAGCAGGGTTCAGACACCCGGGTATATACCAAAAAAAACCAGGTAGGTTTTTTGGGGGTATGTACCCACCAAAAAAACCCACACTTCTACTTTAACCTAATTTTAGTTTATACTTTATATGCCACTAATAATGCAATATTTTATTGTTTTACAGCTTTTAAGACTTTAAGTTACTGAGTTTTTGTCTTATTTTACCTATTTTTCCTGCTTGTCCAAAAAACCCAATAAAACCCACTGGGTTGGGCTTTTTTTAAAAACCCGGGTTTTTTGAACCCTGAAGGCAAGTCTCTATTTCTCCATCCACAATGCATGTATATTTATTACCTACCAGAAGTAAGATGATACACGCCACAGTCATTAACATTACAATAGAGATACAAAATCTGTCACTGCACCTCTACATCTTCAGTCCATACAGTGCTACACATCATCATTACTATTAGCCACACTACTGGCCCATCAAAAAGATGTCAACTTCTGTCCATATCTACAGCAAATATTGACCATTTTAAAATTTCTTTCATGGGCACACTCTAAAATGGAAAAATTAGCAATATCGTGATCATTAAAAAACACCACACCTTAACTGCATTGCTACACTACCGTGTAAAATATAATTTTTTAAAAATCATTCTTTGTTTACCAAAACGCTTGTTTCCTGTTATTGTTAGTTTTTCTTACATGTGTATTTCACAAGGTAGAGTAGCGACGCAGTTGAGGTATGGTGGGATATTCAATAATCACATTATTGCAAACTGTCCACAGAGTGCGCCAGTGAAAGAATTTTTTAAGTCAGTCAATATTTGGCGAAAATATGGACAGAAGTTAGTTGGCACCTTATTACGGAGCATGAGGTACATCAATGGAAAATTAATAGAGGTACATCTGAATTGCAAAGGTACCTCTGACATATGGCTCCAATGATTTTGGTACCATCTTCACAGCCTGTGCCAGGTCACCAGTGGTACAGTGGCCTTTCTCGAGGCCAAATGACAAACCCATCCGCTTTAGCACCTCGATGTCATCATGAATTTCAAACGTCCGGTCGAAGTTGAACAAGTACTCTGACCTACTCATCAAACAGCAGCATTGCGCACTCTGCTGTAAAACACTATATTTTAGCTGCATCTTAATTTGGCGAATTTGGAGTCTAGAAATTTTGCTGCATTTTAATTTGTCATTTTGCCATGGTCTACTTTGAAAGGTAAAGTTTAAAGTGACTCCTGTAGCCACATGAACAGAACTGTCTACTAGTATTTACTGTCTGCACTAGTAGGCTAATTCAGAGAATGTTTGCAGATTTGCTGATTTAGTGGTAGTATTAAAGAGGCCTACTAGTAGTTTTGGCAATCCGAAATTTCGCGGGTATTTAATTTTGCGATTTTAGGCTATTCGCGAATTTCGCGAAAATTAGATGCGTGCTAATAATTAGTGTTTTACAGTATATGTCCTGAAAGATATGACCATATATGGTATTGTGTAATATGTTGGTTGGTCTTGATTAATCAAGTTAGTCCACACAGGTCTGGTCAGTACCTGGATCAGTGACTGTCTGTGAAGGCAGGTAAACCATCCCTGTATGTAACCAACCACCAGGTCAACTCAGCCTTCTACCCCCTGTGACCATTAGCTTTGGGGCTGAGTAGTAAGAAATGGTCGTAGTGAATGTAGTACAGCTATCATATTTAGGTGGATCTGTGGCTCAAACCAAATGACTGAATGAATACAATAAATAAATAGATGCTAATCCACAATAAACACGTATATCACATTCTGCACTGCTAGCAGTCATAATAATGCACCTGAATGCCTGTAAAGACATGCAAAAACAACAAAAAGAAACTCACACAGATAGTGAGCAGAATACTGCAAAGTATAAAATGGGAAACCTGGCAAGATTTTTGACCACAAAATGCCGCTAACTATCATAGTAAATAAACAGGAAGAAGAAATAATTTAGATTGTGACCAATCTAATGTAGTCCTCGCGCATTATTTTCCCCTGATAGACGCAAGGATCTTGGAGATATCTCTCATATAAGCCGAGTTATAGCCAATTTTGTCTCAAATTTCGTTGCCATGGCAACCAGGGTCGGTCGGAGGTAAATTGTAATGACCCCGCTGAATTGGCCGTCCCCGAAACCATACATTAGAGCCAAGAATTATGAATCTATCTTGTAAGTTGTATACAACCGAAGTTATGCTCATTTACATCCAGGAAGGTCGGTCGGTCGGTCCTCATTATCCATTAAACTGATGTCATATACTCCTCTTCGCTACGTTAGGAACGTAGCGCGCGAGGAGTAACAAAATGTGAGACTGTTTAAATTAGTACAAGCCAAGTACGGTAAATGAAACATGATCCATTTACTTGTCATCGGAGATGCTGCAGTCAATGACGGTGGACTTGCTTGTGTTGACAACAATGAACGGCAGGCGGATCACCGAGCCGGGATCCGGCGTGCCGTTGTCACGCTCCGTTCTACGATTCCGCTCCACCAGATTCTTGAATGCAATTTGCTGCACGGACAACAACATGCAAGCAATGGCACCAAATGGACCGTCTCTCTGCACAGACATTCTTCTTGGTTCTTGCTCAGTTGTCAAAATCAAATTCAAGGACTTTCAAAGACCATACAAAGGATATATACGGAGAACTAAATTAACTCAAACCGGCACTTTTATAAGCATATATAAGCATCAATAGCCAACTAGGGGGTCTGGGGGAGTGGTGTGAGTTCCCCAGCAGGGTCCGGGGCGGAGCCCCGGCCGTTATCGCATTTTCTGCATGTTTTAGGCCACAGAACGTTTCTGCCTCTTACGACTCTCTTGCCTATTGTCCGCGTTTTAGAAAATCAAATTCAAGCACTTTCAAGGACCTTTAGACACAGATTCAAGGACTTTCAAGGACCATGTCTGTTTTCAAGGACTTTCCAGGCCTTGAAAATCTGGAAAAATTATTCCAGGACTTTCAAGGACCCACAAGAGCCCTGTCTGAAGCATGGTCAGCATTTGAAGCATGGTTAGTAACTGCTCGGATGTCAACAAAGCAACAGACTGAGAACAGAAACAACAACAGTATGGTGTGACGGACATGGAAACAAACTTATACAAACAAACTACGGATGACGACAGTCTAATGGGGTCAAGTAAGCAAGTATGTGAGTAAGCAGTGACATCACATCACATACATACATGCTTACATGTGCCAGCAGCATCATTTGATGCATAAATCTCACTATTAACTGAACAAAATGAATATACCAGCATTCAAATAATTACATATTAACTGCAATGCAGCTGGTTGCGTACATTGACAGCTTAACCAGCAGTCCATGGTCATACTAGATGTTAGTTTGCTTTACCTGAAGAATCAATTCCTGAAGCTGTTGTGACTTCTGCTGTATCCGTTCCACTCGCTTACGCCGTTCCACCTGCACAGTCCACGACTCAGTTACACAATAATATTACTACCACGGTCTCAGGCCACCCACTCTCTAAAACCTAATAAAACAATGACCTGATTCACTCAAGTACAAAAGTGTACAAAAAAATAAAGTGCAGGAACTTACGAAATTAAATATTTCAAATTACTGGAGACGGATATGACAAACTATTCGGATAACAGAACGTAGTAGCTGTTATAATTTCTATTGGGCAAGTATTTTTTAACTTTGCAAGATTTTCCAGTTTTTCAGGAGAAATCTGCTCATTTCAGGACATTTAAGGACTAGTGTCAAATGTAAGGCATGCCAGGATGACCGACAAGCCTGCAACTACTTCAACCCATGAGCAATGCTCACATCACATCATAAAAAACTGACCTAAAGTTATCATAAACCACATCAATAACACAAGTCCGATATACACGCGATTTTACTTTTCAGTTCTTAGCATGACATGTTCCACTGCTGGCTGGGAGCGGACAACAGGCACTCAGTTCAGTGACTAGGGTAATTCTAAACGACTCATTGTAAAAATGAACCGGTGCGAAATATAAGCTGACAAGCCGGTAGTCGACGTGGCTCGCGATGCACAATGCTGTGTACATACACGCCCTCAACTAGTTTGGAAAAAAAAATTGCAGCATATATCCATTCAAGCCATGCTCGCACAGTGCAACACTGGCTGTATCATCCAGAAAGAGTTTTAATTAGTTAATAATTACTTAATTAAGGGCTCAGCAGAATTAATGAGTTAAAGGAAAGATAGAGGATGAATCAAGGTACAGACTGATCGTGGCTCACAACGCGCAATGCTGTGTACACACACGCCCTCAACTAGTTTGGAAAAAAAATTGCAGCGTATACCAGCTATCAATCCAGTCAAGCCATGCGTGCATGCCCTGAACTAGTTTAGGAAAAAAAGCCGATAATCGTCTCGCTGCAAAATTTGCTGCTATAGAAAGCTCCGTAGACTGAAGCTGTCGCAGACAGACAGACACACAGATGGATGGACAGATGGATAAAATCTGTGTGACAATAAGGGCTAGCTTAGCTTGCACATCGCGAGCCAATAATATGTGAAAGCCTCCAAGATGTCTTTTCAAAAGTGCACACTCATGACAATACCAGGGAACATATTGGGCAGTCCCAAAAATACATCAATTCACTGATCTGAGAATACAGCAAAGATACTATGCCATATGAAGTATAACAAGATGTACCGAAGGTAATGATGGAATAATATTTGGCCATCAGCAACTGTATACTCTAATTAATAAAACAAAATTCTTAACCAGTCATGATTTTTAATCCGAATGCTGTACAAATATTCATACTAAATTCTTCCTATATCCATTAGCCTACTATATCACTTATATGCACTGATTCCAACCTGTGATAGGCATATCAACTATACCATTGTGTGTACATGTATGTTTTGTACTTTTATGTTGTTGGTTGCATTTGCCAACCTCAAATAAACGAACATGTTATGTTATGTTA
>Ga0056124_1000766_pt1 | contig 10902 bp, 7 predicted proteins | sample WorMetHEROISLAND_2_FD_70069 | JGI IMG/M metagenome (GOLD analysis project Ga0056124, IMG submission 70069) | Marine gutless worms symbiont microbial communities from Max Planck institute for Marine Microbiology, Germany - Olavius sp. 4 HERON ISLAND | ecosystem: Host-associated > Annelida >... | reverse complement strand
CCCGACAGTACGAACCCCGAGAAAGTCAGCAGACACAAGGGAGGCAGAGCAGAAATTGAACGATGGCAGCAGTGGATTTGTAGATGAAACCGACGGACATCTCAGGTTAAACGCAGATGATAACAGACAGACAGACGACTGATCACATGCTGGCTTCACAGTAGTGCACAACCACGCCGCCGTCTGAAACCACACACACAATCAACATCTCTAGTACCTGCAACACAAACACACAGCAGCGTCGTGCGTTACAAATGTTGGGGGGGGGGAGTTTGCAATTTTCTGACACACAGCTGGAGAATTTGTCATTTCCGACAGAGGAAATATGGATGCTTATTTGCCCACTGATCTCCACAAAATGGGGCATTTACTACCCCAGATTTTTGCATTTTTGGCCAAAAATTTTCCGACAAGAATAAAAATTTCCAACAGGCCAAAATTTATGGGGGAGGGGGCAATTGCCCCCTCCCGTTGCCAAAACACCACTGCAAATACAGGTGACGGGCAACCTAGTAGCAACATCATCGGTCGCATCAAAGAAGTTACTCTATGTTGGACTGAAACAGATATACCATCATGCTATTTGACCAAGGCACACAGGCTATCTCACCCTGGCCATCATTCCTCCATGGGTAAGCACACTGAATATTGCTGGCAAAGATTACAGCCATCGTTATGGAAGTTCTGCTGGCCTACTGAAGAAAAGGAAACAGATGTATTTTACGTAGACAGCTGGCTAAGTCCATTGCATGGGAGCTCATCCCCTTCTTCGGCGCTTTGAACCGGTGAGGATTAAACCCAACTGAGTAGTTGCATACAGACCATGGCAGCCAGATGGCCGAATCTATAAACAGCCAGCACCTTTAACCGACTGGGTCAGTATGCCAGGAGTCCGGGTAACAGGGCCTACTGTTACAAAGAACGCGCCATTTCTTCCCTAGCGGTGGCCGTAACCACTGGAAGTACTCCCAGTGCTTGTTGATATCCAGCTGACTTGGGTAGTATGCCAGCTTAGTTGGGTTTAATTCTCGCCACCTCAAGGCTCCGCATTGGGGATGAGCTATTCAAAATATTGGAACAAAATTTCACTGTTAGCTAAATATTCTTTGGTGGTCATGATACAATGGTTTCATGACGAAATGTGCTGTGACAACAATCTTCCTCGTCTCAACTGGTGCCATCAGCTGCTGCATAGCTTACCTGGGGCTAACACTGTGAGCAGTTTTTCATCAGTGAACCAGACACAGTTTATCCTCAAAGCTGGGAAACGTCGCAGCAACTGACAGCATTGGTTGAGAAGAGCAAGCTTGTTACGATGTCACCATTACATTACGACTAGCAAAGAATATTTAACCACCAGCAACATTTTGTTCACATATTTTCAATTAGCATTCTTTAAGCTACAGCTGCTAAAAATTTCGTTTAAATTAATCATTACGTGACTTGAGTTATGGAAGAAATAAAAAGGTGCCTATTTGTTTGAATACCATGTATACTGTATAGTGCGCCCACGTGTCACCAAAATTGGTGCCATACTTACTTAGCATTCACAGCACATTACAGAAATGTACATTAACTCAGCAAACATTAAATAAAACGGACTCACTTTTCCTCTTTTCTAACAAAGCATCTTCGTACTCTGAAAATCAAACAGACAAGTAAAATATAAACAACATGAACAAACTACCATGTAGTTTGAAATACAGCCTGAACCCTTTCCGACCATATGTCTTTATAAACACACACAGAAGCAAATCATTCAGCAACGATACATTAGGTCATATCATTCCTGCTATAGCATCAAAGTTATAGCAAATATCAAGATAAAACATACAAGTACGTAACATTGTTGTCCATGTTTACAATATCGTGACCACAATGCTAAGCCAATAGATGAAAATATATTATTCCAGAACCTCATTCGCAATTAGATTTGCAAAAATCTTATAAAAATGTGATTCAAAAATATCATTTTCAAGCAAACTAAGGAATAAGTTACAAAAAACAATTACACACAGCAAAGTTACTGGCTTACAAAGAACTAAAGATCTTAAGAAAATCTTATGAGAATTCGTATGAATTTTCTAAATTACAAAAAGATCTTATTGTTCGGGTTGAAAGTCACACAGACACCTGGGTACAAACCCCAAAACCCACCATGTCTTTTGGGTCAATCCACCTAGAAAACCACAGTTAACTTAAATCAAATTTTAGTTTCTCATGCCATTAATTACAGTAATCTTAATTAAGGTATACTATTTCTAACTAATCAACTAAACTGTGCCTCAAAAACTTTGCTAATTAAATTGCAGTTAGATCACCGATTTAAACAGGAATAAATAATACTACTGTTCATTACAGAAATTAACAATAAAGTCTTATGTCGATCATTTTCCCTTTCCACATTTATTTGACAGCATCTAGCACTGCTTGTCCCAGGCTGACATATTTTCAACCAACTAGACAAATATGTTAGTCAGTACTGTCTGCCAATGTGCAACCCTTAGCCTACTAAGTCTAGCCATGAACTTTGGTATAAACCTTTCCCTGGGCATCCTAAAAGTCAATGTGTTTATGTGTGTCTTTTTATTTTCGATTTAGGAGCCAGTACGGGACAGAGAGACAGACAGACAGACCAATGGACAGACGGGCAAGACCCACATTGCAGACTATTATGGCAACCTAACAATAAACCCACAAAACTCCCAAAAACCGCAGTCAGGTTGGGCTTTTCAACCAAAGCTAGACTTTTCAAATCCTGCACAAAATATTGACAGAACTACGGCTGACCTGTGTAGAGAAAGAGCTGAGCAGTGTGTAAGTTAAAGCCACCAACAGGAGGCGACCCGGACGTACAGACGGCTGAACAAACAGACGTAACAACAGATGAAACTACAGCTGAGTCGGCAGCACTCAGCACTGAAGACTTCTCGTGGTGTGGAGGGAACCTTTTATCAGCAGCTGCAGACATCAGTTCCCTGTGGAGAATTTCATGCTTCTGTGTAATGCTAATGACCGAGGACAGAATGTCCTCTGCCTTTGAGTCCTTAGCGGTGTCCTGGTCCAGGGCTTCCGACGTGCGTTCCACCTGTGGAATGGGAGGCACAATGCCGACCGGGGTGTGGGAGCAAGTACCACCGGTGATGAAAGGAACGATCGGACGACAGTGTCCGATGGTAACCGTCTGCTGTACCACGCCAGTCGGAATTCTGTCCGGCACAAAGTCCTGTGGATCTATGGGACTCGTCGCACTGTCGGTGCTTGAAATCTTGTCAGTGGTGTCCGTCTGCATGGTACAGTCGGAAAACCCACTCTCCGACGAGCTGCATTCGCTGTGACCCCCAACGACGATATTATTACCGACAGAGTCCGAACTGTCAAATCCGAACGAAACTCCCCCGAGACTGCTGTTCCGAACCGACCGATGACGCTCGCTGGCAATGTCCAGAAATACTACGGGGCTTGTCGGAGGTCCTGTTCTTCGATCACAGCATCCCCCCAGCATTAGTTTCCTATCACACTTGGAGAAGGCAACTGCAGTGTGGCTGTCTGTTTGCAAATTTCGCTTAGTCGCTTTCTGCAGCTTAATGTCACTAAGTTCTTTCGCTAGATCGTCTGAAACTAAACTATGACTGTCGGCTGAGCAGTAACCCGTTGGTGTACTTCGTTCGGAGCTGTTAGTGTCGGTCCGATGAAAGTTTTCGGACAGCAATTTGGACTCGGCGTGCATATCTCCTACTGACGGCAGATTATTGTTATTACAGAAATATTCCGGTTCGGCAGATCTATCTGAAGCTCGCGGCAACTCGGCCACTGAATGGCTAACTGCATCTGCGAACACATCAGAAGAACGTCGCCATTCGATATCTGTGACAGTGCTAGGCCGCATGCCACCAGCCGCAACAATGGCATAGGATATTGTCGACGGAGGCAATGACACCTTCTCGGTCTCACAGACATTACCGGTGGAATTCCGGCGTCCCGGAATGGTGCCAGCCTGCAAAGCAAGATCAGGAAAGTCGGGACTTGAGCAACGAACACTGGCCGCTTTGCTTCCACCATCACGCGAGTAGCTCCATGTTGAGTCTGTATCACTCGTTAATGAAACTGTATCGTCCATTTTGTATGTCTCGGGTGGTGCCGGTCGACTACGAGCGGCCTGTGTAGATGTGAAGGAACTATAAGGCAGTCGTCTGGAGGTTTCGTGTCTTCGAGGAGGCAAAGTCTGCGGAACAGGCTGTCGGCCTTTCTTCTTCTTCTGAACGATGACAAAATGATCCTGGTCGCTCGCCGCCGCCGGATCAGAATCCATATTCCGACGCCCGTCGTACAATCCTGTTGTGTATTCATCTATCACAACCGCTGCAGAGCCGGGCTGGTGGATCTCAATTTCCGCATCTGCTATGCTGTCGATGGATTCCGCCACTTCGTAGCCGGAGCAGAGGCTGGAGGTGTCCATGGTTGAGATGGATGCCGCATCACTGTCCTCGCTCCGATCTCCTGCCTGCTTCTTCCTCCGTCGAACTTTCTTCGTCCCCGAGCCGGCCGCCGACTTGTTCGGAGAGTTTTCGCTGGTGTTGGTGGAGGTGCCAATCTTATCGCTGTTGATGAACGCCAGCAGTTTATCGACCGGTAGATTACCCTTGTATTCGCTCACGTTCTCTGACAGTGTTGTGGTGGTGTCCTCAGCACGTCGCTGCTGTCGCCGGTGTCGCTTGTGGTAGAGTCGACGGCCAGTCTCGGAGCGAGGTAGAATGCTGTAACGGTGGTCGTCCGACGTCATGTCGCTGACGAAGCTCCGCCCACTGCCGAACCAGTCGTTGAGATAGACGATGTTGGGTGTTGGCATGATGGTGGTTGTGGAACGTGTCAGAGGCACGGGGTTGAGGCTCCTTGACGAGTCCCTGTCAGTGGCTGATTCTGACGCCGAGTCCACGTCACACTGCTCCGAGCCATTGTCTACACAACACAACACAATCAATCAATCAATCAATCAATCAATCAGTGATACGATATTACAAATGATTTGCACTGGAAAACTCGCAGGCAAGCTGCCTGGTTTAATCTAGCATGTGAACAAAAAAATATAACTGTGTACAGCAAAACTGAAACGAGAGAAATGGAACAAGTACGGCAATGTAAAAAAAAACAAAAAAAAATTCAGAAAGAGACGGTTATGGGGGAGATAGATACTCAGGGTTAATAGTACGGTAAACAGTTTTAGATGATGATGTCTGGACATTATTTCTGAAGAACCAAGTCATAATACACCAAACTACTTAAACCAATACATAGCTTTGTTTGGTTCCAATGGCCAGAAGGCTAGAATGATATGTGGCACTCCCACAGGAGTGTTAAGGGTCTCAGCCTTAAGGCCCAAAATCTTCACAGTCCGAGGTACACTGCAAAATGTCAGTTTCCACCATATGTGCTATAACAGCAGAGAATCCTGGAAAATAATCAATCATAAATGAAAGGATCCGGATTCTTTGCTAAAGTAAGGACAGATCGATCAGCTTTTGCATTCTTCCGAGAAAATATCATCAACATCCGATTATCTGTTCACATCTTCTTGAGATATTTTACACGCAAAGACAGACAGACAGACAGACAGACAGACCCCTACGAACACAAAACCTCCTGGCGGCAGTAATTAAATTTAACTAATAATAACTGACTAAAGCCCGGTTTCTGGTTCTTAAGTTCTTAACCAGTCAGTCAACCTTGCTCATTAATATTCATGACGTCTGTGCCATGAGTAACGACAGCTGTTACTGGACAACGCTCAATGAATGAATGCAAGCCGGCTTTTAGTTAAGTAACAGAAGGAGAAACCGTCCATTGATGTACATGATATTCAAACAGATAATGCAAACTACAACTGGCAGCGGTGGGCAAGAGTCTAGACGACGACGAAGCATGAATGACAGCAAATTCCCAGCAATGAACTATCACATCCGGCACATCAGCCTCTGTGACAAATTCATTTGCACACTACTCTAATCTCTCTCTCTGGCCATAGCTTCACTAGCTTCCCAGTCGCCTCGACCTGTTACATTAAGGGTACTCGCACATCTGCAAAAAATAAAACAACTTGTTCTGTTGCATTTCAGTAAATGTGAACACCCCCAATCTTGCATAAAACTTGTATGGCAGTTTTACTGCACAAGTTTGCACTACAATAAAGCAGCAAAAAACAACTGGAAGCAGTTGGCATCGACTCGGTTTACTGTTTATCACAGAGCAGAACGTGGCGCTATAAACTTGCAGAAGAGAACCTGTATGTTGTTGCAGCGGTTCACAATTCGCACACACACACACACACAAATACGATAAAATTGCAATACAACAAAACTGAACTGAACTGAACATTTTGTTGCACATGGGTGAGCGCCTTAAGCCAGGGCTGCAACGACTCCCCGTCCCCATACACACATGCCTATCAACAACAACCCTCTCTCTCTCTCTCTCTCTGCATTAATCTGTGCAATACGATGTCACCCATCGTTTTTCCACTGCACCGTATGCCCCATTCATACAGTACGTCCGATGCGAGGCGTATTCACTCAGCTAAGCAATCTGTTACCGCAAATGCGTATGTACTTAAGCTGTTATGTCCCGGCCAGCTACGCTAGATGCTAGAGATGTAAAACATGTTGTCAATCGTATTTTTCTCCGCTGTTTTAAATGTCAGTTTTTTTTTGTTTTTTTTTTTGGTGGCCATTACTGTCGACATTCAACAGGTGTTTTGACCGTTTAAACAAGACTGACGCACTAAATCATCCTATAACATAATGAGCATTTAATGTAGTTAACAGAAACACAAGCATAAAATAAGAAGTCGTTCTTTTGCATCGAGTAGTACAAACACTGAAACATTCTACTGCAACGCATCAGCACCGTTATTTTACTACCCAAACATGCATAAATATGCAGAAAATAAAAAAAAACTACCATTTACAGATTACATGGATGCCATGTAACTGTCATCATCATTCATCACTCATCATCAGCATCGCTGGCGGCACTGATTCATCTGTCCGACTGATCTCCTTCAGTTTCTTCCCATATATCAGAAAATAGAAGCAGAAAATAGCAGTGCTGAGTTTTTTTTGCAAAAAAAACACGTTCTATTTTCAGTATTTTGTTGTTTTAAAATTTAAAAAAAAAAACGAAAAAAAACATGTTTTAAAACAAGCTCACATCTCTACTGGATGCTACGGGAAATTTACGGCCTCTTAATACACAGAACGCAACACATGCTCGTTGGGCTTCGACTCTTCACAATTACGTCAACAATGGCTTGACAAACAAGCACAGAAGATGTCCTTCGACCCAGTGCCGGCATGACATGCGGTCGTCCGTCTAGCTACACACCGCACTGTGCAGCTCTAACAAGCCGTAGCCCAGGAGGGGAAGAGCAAGGGTGGTTCCACGGCTCAATCGACCCCCTCCCCCCCACCGGTCGGAACCAGGAAACACTGCATAAACAATAAATGAAGGCCTAACGGAAAATGTCACAACCAGACGCAATTTTCAAACTCGAGAAATGCACATAAATTGGGCAAAAGGTTACAAGTGGTCCGTATATTTTAGTGGTTCAAATGGCGTTTTTGCAAACGTATTTCTGTTGTGACTCGATATCTGTAAAAAAAATCGCGGGTTTTTTTTAGTTTTTTTTGGTTCACGAGTGATTTTCTGCTTTACGACAACGGTAGGCCATATCAGTGGGTCCAATCAGTTCTTGAGGTGAGCATTTATATATTTCTTGACTGTTTGTGCATATTCTATGATTGTTTACTTTGTAAATACATGGGAGCAGTGTAAGTATTTTGCGATCAAATAATACCAGGCAACATCGCAAACACTAAACCTAACCCTAAACCCTAACCCTAACCCTAAATTTAGTTGCTTTTAGTTGATCTGACAATGTTCGCTGTTAACATTGGCAACACCGGGGCATGACTACTTTAAATCGCTCGTGTAGAAAAACTAATGCAAAACCGCAAATTTTATTTCAGATATCGACTCATAAGCCGAACAAGGTTGCAAAAACGCCATTTGAATCCCTAAAATATACGGACCACTTGTTAACCGTTGGCCAAAAAGTGTTTGCGGCCCGGGCTTTAATCAGCATTCACGAATGTGACAAAGAGACAGACCACGCTTGGGAGAAATGTGTAGCTATAGGCGTAATCGATTGCGCTGCAAGAAGCAAAGATTCCGCCTAACCAATACCCACCGTGTTAATGACTGTGATAATACGCATACCGCGGCTGGCGGCAGACGGTATGACAATCAGCGGCCAGAACGGCTGACGGCAGCACTGCGAGGAGGAAGCAAAGTTATTTGACATTGTCTCGAGGAGCAGCGCGTCAACAACGACAGACAGCGTGCAGCCAGCAGGCGGCCGGCACGGCCCACCAGCTCGTCATCACGATCCCATTGATGATGCCACAGTCAGGCCAGCCGCAGAGCCTAGCTGTTACAACGTCCCACCGCCCGTCTACCCACCGCTGCTGCCCTGGTCGTCTAGACGACTGTGACGTCATTATCAACAAGCGCCAATATGCCGGCACAGTACTGACGTTGTACCTCTATGCACGCAGCCGTACGTCCGCCTAGCTATGCGTGCTCGACAATGCCTAGTGTGGTTGATTGGGGCGGTGGTATGTCTGCTAGCTGCAAACCGCGGGTCCAATCGTTTGCTGACGCGGGCAATGGATGGCCGCATAGTGCGTTGCGGTATCAATAGCTCATGTCAATCAGTCGCCACTTCCGAGATTGTAAAGAGCTTCTGATCGCGAGTCTGACTCATGTAAGAGGCGCTGTAGTAAGCACCCGACTTTTGCCCTATATTGAACCCTAGTCCTAATAATAACCCTGCACATAACACGACACTGGTGCTGGCTGCCATGTAGTGAACACAACGGGAGTCTCAGTTTAAGCTCTGGATCAACGATTTTATACCGGTGTGAGATAGAGTCCACGAAACAATCTGCATTGCTACCAGAATCTGACTATTTCCTTCTCGGGACCGACGGTTTGGCTAATTCACCCAACCAACCCCGCCAAAATAAGCTTACGGGTTATCTTGCATGCAAAACTGCAACGTGCAAACAGACAAACTACATGACCCAGGCTACTCGGACTGTGCACCGTGTCATCAGTGCAAACTGTGCCCGACAATGCCAGAGCTTAGTGCAGCTAGACAACTACAACTAGCATAGCTGCATTCAACATTTCAAGAGGCTCTTCCAATGTCATTACATACACAGCCAACGATAATAACTAGGTTAATGCTGAAATGAAAACCTCTGCAACACAAAAGACATCATCTCATGCATGGCAGCACGGTAGCAAACGGACTGTATTGTTTCTGTCGGAGTTTTTTTTTGTCTGGACACAATAACTCACGAACCGCTGCACGCAGCTTGACGAAATTTTGCACGTACATGTACTGTGACAACCACACGAACCATATTTCATTTCAAGGCCATAGGTCAAACGTCAATGTTATTTTTCGTAAGGGGACCAAAGTGCACCAACTTGTTTTTGCCGAATGTGGAAAAAAATTGTGGTTCATAACGCCGTTATCCGCTTGTCAATTGCTTGATCCGTTCCAGAGATATTCGCAATCAAAGTCTAAGAGTTGTTGAAAATCTATTCACTGTGGATAAGTCATGAACCGCTGCACTTAACTTGATGAAATTTTGCAGGAACATGTATCTTTGCAATCACCCGACACCCAGAGAATTACAACGTCAAAGGTCAAAGGTCAAGGTCACATGGGTTTTCGGATTTATCACTGTGTATGATGCTGTGGCTAGCCGCAGACAGTACTTAGCCTTGATCAAGGCTTGGTATCTTGTAATTATTTTCAAGAGTACATGTAATCCAGCCTACAAAAACCAGGGTTGAGACACCGGGTGCATTTTTGGGTAAACCCACCTAAAACACTGCTAAACAACCCACCGCAGAAAACACCTCCACATTAATCCAATTTTAGTTTCGTGTTCCACTACTAATGAAATCCTTTATTATGGTTATTGGTTAATTGAACTGTAATTAGAACACTCACAAAAATATAAATTGTTCCTAACTAGTAACAAAACTAACAATAAAACTGCAGTATCTTATATTTATCTGATGTGGAGAGTATCTACATGGCAGTGCTCACTCTAATAACTGAAAATCTGTAGAAATCCCAGAACCCATCAAGTTGAGTCTTTTTAGAAAACCTAGGTTTAACCCAAGAAAGCCCAAAAATCCAAAACCTAATAAAACCCCCAAAACCCACCAGGTCAGGTTAAAACCCAGGTTTTTGCAACCCTGACAAAAATGGACTAAGCCAGAAGCATAATTAACCTTCTTCATGACTTCACTTCAGTGCAGATAATGATAACACTATGCAAAGCATGTATTTGATACACACTACATCATATATATATATTTATCTGATAACAGAATCATTTATGCAAATTTACTACGTAAAAAAGGGGAAACGGCAAAACTCTTTATGCAAACTGACTATGAAAAAAGTGAAAAGGTCTGGAGGGAGACTCACAGTGTGGAGTGTAGTGATGTGACGTCTGTTCAATCACATCTCTCTCGTCACTAGTATCAACGGCAGCAAGGCTTGAGCACTGTGAACCGGAGGCAGACTTGTTGACGGACGTCACAAACACAGTAGCAGGTTCACGACCACCAGAGCAACCACTGCGAGCTCCTGCGGTGTATGGAAACTCCGGGTCGAACCGTTCGTATGACGCCCGCTGCGACTGCATTTCCGAATGCACGACAATCTCTTCGAGCTCGGAGGAACAGTCGTCCACCACGTCGACACCATGTCTGTCACCGACGCTGCGAGAAACGTCGCTCGTGGCCGGACAACATGTGTCC
>Ga0056124_1000764_pt1 | contig 10907 bp, 4 predicted proteins | sample WorMetHEROISLAND_2_FD_70069 | JGI IMG/M metagenome (GOLD analysis project Ga0056124, IMG submission 70069) | Marine gutless worms symbiont microbial communities from Max Planck institute for Marine Microbiology, Germany - Olavius sp. 4 HERON ISLAND | ecosystem: Host-associated > Annelida >... | reverse complement strand
CGAGACGTATTGCGTCGAGACCGAGACGAGACCCGAGACGCATAGGTCCGAGACCGAGACGAGACCGAGACGTTGAGGATTTCGTCCGAGACGAGACCGAGACGAGACGTTAGTACGTCTCGAGACCGTCTCGAGACCGAGACGTCGAGACCGAGACCACATCCCTGGCATATATGCGACTTCCTATCAGTGATCATTAGCAACGTTGGCCCTATCTTTCACAGTTTCTGAGATACGACGACATATAGGTTGAAATCGCCTATTTTCCCTACCCCACCTCCGTTTAGGCCCCCGCCTAACCCAAATTTTAGGATATTTCCCTAGGAGTAGATGCATGGCTGACATTTTGCGTGCAAAGAGCTGAGCCACTTGGCTAATTAATCGTATAATAGAATTCCAGGTAGCTCAACTTATAATTATGATCACAATGCATCAACGTCACATCGGATAGACAGACACACGGACATCATATCTGGCAATACCCGCCCATGCAATAGCATGGAGCCGGTAAAAAACTGAAGATCGTAAGAACCCTCAGCCATATGCTGCCTTATAATTTGTTACTTAGACTTAGACTTAGTTCCTCCCGTGCAGCAAGGCACATTGGGCAGCAGCTTTCGGCCAGGATGATCTGTCAGACGCCAGTATCTTCGCCTCGTCCCATGATAACCTACGTGCATTTGTTAGCATTTGTCCATTCCAATTTTTAAACAGACCATTGGCAATTTGACACAAAGGAAGAGCGTGTTGTTGTTGTTTTCTTCTGTTACTTTTTTGAATAATTTTATTGTAATAATTGCCAGTTTCATGTAAATTTACTAGTGAGTAGATTTTTTTTTGTGAAATATTGCAGTTTGAGGCTGTCGTTACGCGTCTGCGAGATTGCTTTATGACCACTTTTCGTACTCTTGTAAATTTTTTGTTTTCGTAAAAAGTGCGGGTACCGGCTATGGCTGCAAGTTTTCGGTTATTGAGTCGATTTGTAGATTAAATCTACGCAAATAATCGACCAATTGAATCAGGAATCAGTAAATAAGTGAGTAAATACGCAGCCTTTCCTTAATCTTGAACTTACCATAATTTTATGATTTTCATAACATTAGTGACCACTAAAACAACAGAATTTAAGAACTTGTACAAAAAAAGTTCTGGAAGACAAATTAGTAAGCTGTTATGTTGTACAATACTGTTGTTGTTTTTGTGGCTTGGCATAACATGCATGTCAAATTGAATTGCACGTCCAGCGTCCCGAAACAAATGTTATTGTCAGTGCACGAACTGACAAATAAAGGGTACGTAGGCTATTGTCAGTGCGGCGATGGTTAGGGGTAGGGTTAAGGTTAGGGTTAGGAGTTAGCGGTTACAGCTAATGATAGGATTAGGGTTAGGGTTAGCGTTAGGGTGTGTCAGTAGTCAGTACGAATCCGCACTGACAACAGCCTAGCAACCATTGATTTGTCAGCGTGGTTCGCACTGACAGTAGCACCTACCATACCGAAAGACCAGATTGGCTGCATTGACGGCACCAAATATGATGAGATCAAGTACAGAGGGTAGGTTTAGGGTTAGATATCTGATTTGGTCATATATTTGGTGCATGTGCGGTCTTTCGTGACACACAAATTATGTTAGTTCTGTTTAGGGTCGGTTTCTGGTTTTACTGGTAAACTATTTCGTTAACCGCCAGTTTACATATACTGAAGGTTTATCTGCAGGTGCTTTTCTGGACACATCCATTATGTAACTAGAAAATTATCTACTAGACCTCGAGAACTGACCTACATAACTTGTAACAACCACTATTATTGGACAATGCTGGTAATGTGGTTATGTGAACAGATGAGTCATGGGTGAATATTAATAAGCACAGGCTGAATTGTGCAGGCAGACCTAGTGAGGGTGCTGTATGCTACTGGCTATCACCATTTTGGTGAATGAATTTAATTTGCCATGTACACATCTGTAGTAAACACTTTCTCGAGTATTTCAAATAGATTGCTTTGCGGTAAAATCATTTATTAGTATCACTGACTTCATATTAATCCTACAGAATGCAAGTTTCTACCATTTGCAAACAATTAACCGATTGATTGCCAGCTAATTAGTCAAAATTGGCCTCTTAAAATTAGTGGACATTTTACCGATGATTCCTGAAACACAATTTGTGCAAATTGTTCAGTTAAAATGGGTGACATTACCAACTGGTTAAGAGCCAGAAACCGACCCTTAGTCAACTTAGAACAGAACTGGCTGTCTGCAACACACTGTGTTAACAACACACAAAACTAATGCTACTGTATTTTTTTATTCACGGCACAGGTCAGGACACAATGCCTTCCTCAGTAGTACAGATGGAAGCTGGGGCACCAGTGTCTTTATTCCTCAACAAAGCTGTGAAACGGAAACCTGACGACGAAGCTGCTGCAAACTGGGATCGAGAGTGTGGTCTAAAGGTAAGAGCTGTCAGTGGCCGCGAGTGGAACACTGTCATATTGTTGTTAGCCTGTTAAGAGTGTATATGTGTCACTGTCTTGTGATGATGAATTTCTCTAACAGTTGTCGTGCATTTTCCAGGACTGTGGGTCGAAGCGGCCTTGCAATGGCCTGGCGTACCAGTCGTCTGACAATGTGCCTTGGAATGCCCCGTACCACTTAAATGACTGCACCTCACAAAGTGTATGTACCGTACTGTATTACAACTTTTTTTTGTTAAAATTTTGACATGTGGTTAGTGGGAAACTATGAAAATTGGTTGTGAAAACTTGTCATTGTTTTTTTTGTAATTTTTGATGAGGTTCGTTTTTTATGCACTTGTGTGACTGTGTCTCAACTTTTTCGTTGATGTCGAATTGGACAGAATTTATTGTTACACAGTCATGGTCTCTGACAACTGCAGCTCTTTCACTAATAAAATATGCCATAATAATATTGTAGGATTGTCTTTATTACTTTGAAGCAGTAACTGGTAAGTCGTATAAATTTATCAGATTACATCTTTTGTTATCTCTACCAAGTGATTGGCAGACATAATGTTTCTGTTAAATTAGCTGCTGACATCATCCACTTTCCAATATCTATGGCATTTTGTTCACTGTGGCGACATCTAGCTGAAACGAAACTTAGGCCAATGAACTCAACAGCGGTTGCCAAAGCAGTGAAAACTTAACTAATAAATATTTGTAATTTGATGAATTTATACAACTGATTAACATGGTTGGATTACGCTTCATTTAGGCTGTTGTTGGATGGCTTAGCGCTGGGACAGATAGCGCGGTGTTTTAGCTTCACACGGATGTTGTAGCAGGCGACACCGACAGCTGATTCAGTGGCGGCGGCGGCGGTTGCTGAGGAGAGAGTAGAAGATGAGAACTGCAACATTGGTGAGATGGAATCAATGGAGATGGATACTGAGTCTGGTGCGGATCATCCGGCCTCGGCTTCTGCAGCTGATGTTCCATGCAGTCATCCACCGACAGTGATTGAACCGACCGTCTCAACAACTCTACCATCATCCAGCTCTGTCGACAATCTCAGCTGGTTTGTGTCTCACACATTCCCTGTAGTAGTGATATAATATTATAACAGTAGCCACAACAGTGTTTATGATGCCGTCATCCTGGTACTTCCAGCAGTTCACCCAGCACGGTTTATGAATGTATAACCGAACCGTAGAATACCGGGTTGGTCCAGACTGTGGTTTTTAGAATTCGGCTGATGCTTGGATTTTGGTCAAATTTGTATCCTCAAGTTCTGCCAGAACCTGGACCAATTTGTGGTAAAATGTCAACCCCATCTGGCAGTGGATGGCAGTATAATGTGCTGCTGTACCAGTAGCTTATGTCAGTCAACTGCCACTTCCGAGATTGTAAGCAAGTACCAGGACCTTTGCCTTTTGCATGTTAGGGGATGCTTTCGTTATTGCTTATGCTTAGTGCTTGGCATGTCATAGCCTAGCTGCTGACGATGCTGCTTATTTTAAACATCTTAATCATTATATTTGTATAGTGCCAAGCTGTCGTCAGCTCTGACTTTAGATGCTCTATTATTATCAGTAGTAATATAGAAAGATTTCTTAGTTAAAATCATTTGAATCACGGATGCAATAAATGCATATTACATTCATTGTTTTAACAGCAAAATATCTTATTGAATGCTTGTTGTTAAAAAGTTTTTTTGGAAAGCATACAAAATTGCTACGTGAACTGCTGTTCTGATTTTCCTGAACACATTTTCCTCTACAAAGTTTTTTCTGCGTTTGAATAGTAAAAGTTAAATTCTGACTACAGCCAAAACATATCACAGACTAGGCCTAGATTTAAGAGTATTTGGCAACGTTTGCAAACGTTTCTTGCTAGTTTTCTTTGTAAAAATGTATTTAAAAATTCGTTTTGGAAAATTGTATTTTGAACATTTATTACATCGATGATTCGAATGATTGTTTAGGTTTGACTGTGGCGAGTATCTGACGGAATTTATTGCTACCTGACGGTGCCGCTGTCGACTGCATCTATTACAGTAATAAGAGCCATATTGATAATGTGGTTAGATTGTTTTATGATTGGGCTGTTATTGGATGGCTTAGCCGCGCTTACGTCAAATGCTGAATCTTGCGCTGAAACATACAGCTTTGTCAATTGCTTACCGGCATCGGTCAGTGGGAGATAATTTCTGAGTCTGTGTTATGTATGCAGTCAATCCATTGATGTACTGCATGGCATACTTAGGATTTCAAAAAAAAATGAAACAAAATAGCAGATTTTATTATGTCAGGTTCATTAGCCAGGTGGCAGCACTAGTCTCGGTTGATGTTCGTAATCTTTGCTTCAAGTTTTGATTACAAACTGGTCTGAATGATTATTCTGTGGTCATAGGTCTGGGTATGTATTCTGTGTGTATGTTTAGTGACGAGCCAAGAACTCGTTCCATGCTGCCTGCACGTTGTTATTGTCGAATGTCGTGGGACCCATCTCTACTAGATCTCATTCCGTACGTCTCCGATATCTACTGACTGCTGGCTAACTTACGTCAAAGTCGGCGGTGCCAAACCGTCGCTTCACCGTTTCCTTTGCTGTCTGAATGTTACGAGTGATGTTAGCTTTATGATTGCTCCCAGCATATCTATGCACCAGCCAGAATAATTCATACCAGACTCCCAGCCCATTGATTTTTCTGCCCAGCCTGGCCCATTTCACAGATATTACACCAGTTGCATTTTGTTGCCACATTTTCAAAATCAAGAATTCCGTAGCTGAAGTCAGCTGATGTTGTATAAAAACAAGTCTCTGTTCAATTAAAATGCACTTTCTTGGTGCAGTTGATAATTTTAAAAAAAATCCCACGTGTAGCTTCTGATCAGTTGAGCCTGTCTGTTGACTTTGTCCCATCCCGGCCAATCCCATTTTCACTGAGATAATTTCTAGGCCCACCAGGTTTAATGCACACGTCCATATTGTGTGCCTTTGTGGCTTGTTTCTCCATTCGATTATCATTGTGTGGACTTTCTAATAAATCTAGGTTTGTTTCATCCCATTATTGTGCTTTTCTTTAATTTCTGCAGCCATCTTTTAGCTAGCTGTTTTAGTTAAGTTGTTGGCGTTCTGAGGTATGCTTTGATGGCTGGAGAGGATGCTAGTGTTTTTTGTGTTATTGTTTTACCCGTGTTTGCCGTAAACAGTTGAGTGTGGTGAAAATTCTGTCGTTTATGGAGCGAGATTTATAGAAAGCATGTGGGGAAATATTTTGGGGTAATGGCTGTAGTCATATTCAATATCAAATTTCATTGAACATCTGTCGTTGTTGTGTTAATTTATTTGAAAGTTAGTGACTATTTATTGACATGCTACTCGGTCACGTTTCTTGTTTTTCTGCCTCCATTTGGGCAATTTTGCTCCATGCTGTTCACAGAATCAGAAATATTGCTTTTGTTATGTGTGTTTTGTCAGCATTAGTTAAAATTCTAGTAGTTAAGAATAGCGGACTTCAGGTTTGACATATGATAGTTCTTACAGACCTGGAAGTGTCGTAGTTAGTGTTGTAGTTGTTGATGTTGTTGTTGTTGCAACATTGTTCATCTTTCGAAATGTGCGGCAAGATGATAGTATCATTAGCCCATCTGCTCTGGTTTGTGTCGCTGCCCTACCTTGTAAAATGTAATTCATGCTTACAGCTTCACATTGTTTGAAACTGTCCGCTGTTCAGTGCCGATCTGTTCCCAGCAATGTGTGGTATTGTTCCGGGTTCCTACAGGTCAGGTCAAGGAAAACTCGAAAAAGTCAGGGAATTTCAGTGGTCAGGGAAAGGTCAGGAGACAATATTTTTGGAAAAGTCATGGAAAATGAAAAATTGGTGCCACCAGATGTCAGATTTTCAGACTAAAATGCATCAAATTCGATTTCCGCTGGGGCTCTGCCCCAGACCCTGCTGGGGGAGCTTACAATGCTCCCCAGACCCTTAGCTGCACTTAATATTGCTCTATAAGTGACATGTTTCATAGTTATTACGAGCATATAAACCTTAGGATATAGTGTACCATTTCTAATATTTGTGCGATAGGGTTATTGTTTCGATAAGGTCAGGGAAATTGTCATTCCATGACTTGAAAAGTCAGGAAATTTAACTGTAGGAGACCTGTAGGAACCCTGATTGTTGCATTTTAAAGCAATCTGTCATTGCTTATTATTAAGCATGTAAGTAAGACCTGGCATTTGTTTTGATCTGTTACTGTTAATGTCCGTTTAATTTATGGTTCATTGACAATTGGTTGTCTGTTCTTTCTGGTTTAGTTGTATACATATGTGGGAAGACTTGAGCAGTTGTATTGACAAACTGGTCCAATGAAAAGTAAGTCCCTAAGTTTTCGTCATAACAGCATCAGATATGGACATATTTTCAAAGTTTTTTCACTGATTTACTCTGTAGCAGATTTGCAATTAAGTGACCATTAAGGATCTCATCACACCTGGTGAAGCAGTCAGCTTTATAATAAGTGAATTACAAAGTAGCTTCAGTATTCGTTAGCCGAGCATATTTCACAATATGTTTAGCATGTGATGGGATCTATAACAATTAGTGCTCTTCGACGTTACCACCAATGCTGCTAGTGGAAGAATTTTGAAATGGCTTAATATTTGATGCAGTTGTGAATGTATGAAAGTGGTTTACTTTTCATCGGCCACTCGGTGTGAGTTACAAAAAATCATGGTGAACCAACAGTGGCCAAAACATGGTGATGATGAGGACGATGATTTTATTACAGTGTATGTGTATCTTCTTACAAAGCATTACTGCTTGATGAAGCAGACTCGAGCCTAAAAGCTGGTTGATCCCACTCCCCATTCTGGGACACTTCTGACCCTGTATTAATGTGGCTTTATCCACAAATTCAATCGTGTGTGCGAAAATATTGTTGTTTGTCACATATCTGGCAGTGTCATTCACAGGTTGAAACTGCCAATTTATTCACTAAATCACAATCACATCTTGACATCGGTAACTTGATTAAGTGGAGCAAGCTGGCTTTTGGGCTCACGATTACATAGTAGTAATAGTTGTAGTTGTGTTGTTTGCCGTTGCTTCCGGTGTTTATTGGGACTGTTTGAGCTTTTATCAAGTCCGTTTTGACACTGCAGTGCAGGGCTGTCTCATCATCCAACTTATTTGAGCTTCAGTTAACTTTATCATCGGGATGCTGTGGGGCGACTTTTGAAAGCTAATATAATTCCTAACCATCTCTGTACGAGTATGACTTTAAGCCGTGTGTATTTTCTGCTTGAGTCCTTGAGGAAGCAAATTCTGTCATCCCTCTGTCCGTAGGTGCAGGCACTTAGGCGTGAGACACGCATACCTTTTCGTCATTTATATTTCCCTCATTTGAGACGTTTGTGTGTTGACATAACTCAGTCTCTACAAATCGATGCATATGCACATCATTCAATCTGACTGTGGTCAAGCAAGAAGAATTTCATGAATATTTATATCCGCAGTTTTTGACTAATCTAGCCATTAGTCAAACAGGTAGACACTGACAAGGGCATTCCCTCTTATGTAACACTGTCAGATCATTACTGCAGTTTAAGGTCACAAATCTCGAACTTATAATATTTTCCCCTACTTATCCTATTGTTATCATTTTTGTTGCTCTTCTAGTGTGATGATGGTTTATTCTAGTTGCAACACGCTTTAAAACAGTTGCTTGCAATAGTTGCTTGCGGTCATTTAGCGTCGACAGCTGGTGTAAATATTGATTGTGTTGTTTCCAGACGTAGTTGTTGTTTTAGTCAAGGCAGTCATAGAGAAGTTTTCGATGTAGATCTCCACATTTTGTTAACAGTTAGTCCACGTTACCAGTGGTTAAAGTGAGCATACTAGGGGTCTCTGGATGGGGCATCTCAGGTATCGAGCGGGCTGGAAAATAGGGAGGACCAAATTTGAGGAGTATCTGGATTTTGGAATAAATTTGACATTTTGTCCATGTTTCATGTACTGGTTTTCCTTCATATGGAGCAGAACAGTTTACGCCCAACCTGGAGCAGGGTAGGCTCAAATTTTAGCCAGGTTGGCCAAAATTAGAGCAAGGGTTAACCCCCACCCCCTCAACATGATCCCAAGACACCCCTCACTTTAACCATTTCCCATTATTAGGTGTCTGTGTTGCAGTTTTATGTTTTAGTGGATATCTCTGTTTTAATTGGATAGGACTATATTGCTGAATGAAAATCAGCTGTTGTCTTTTTAGTATGGCTTGGCAGTTTTGCCTGTTTATTTGAATTTATTAGTAAGTGGCTTTGTTTAATTTATTTTTAACATATGGAAGGCAGTGTGCTGCCATTTACTACATTTTGATTTAGTCATTACTTGTGAATGATTGTTTGAAACAGTTGCAGTTGTAATTTGTTCATGTACTCACATTGTAGGATTTTCATTTTTGAAAGAATGCTGTTGAGATTACATCTACTGTAGAAGTTGTCAATATCAGTAGAACGTTTAGTGTACGGAGTGTGTGTTAGTTGTAATAACGGTTTGGGATTGTTTTTTTTTGGTTTTTAATAAAAGTTGTTTCGGACTGTGTATAGTACTTTATTCCACTTTTTACGTGCGACACCACGTTGTGCTAAGTGCGTAGTAGCTATCGTAATTCTGTCCGTCTGTCACGACCCGGTACCCATTCAAGCCCAGGCAGGGACGTAACTAAGCTTGGGCTTAGTCAAACAGGTAGACACTGACAAGGGCATTCCCTCTTATGTAACACTCCACCCCCCCAAATGACGCCGTAGCCCCCCAACGCAGATGGAATTCCATGAAAAAGAAATTTATTTATACATAATTCGGCTTCTCAAGCTTGCTTCTAAACGTGTTAATTTCAGGCTCAGATTGCCTCAAAATCAATGGCGGCTGGGGCTTTGCCCCAGACCCCACAGGGGGAATTTACAGTGCTCCCCAGACCCTCTAGCTGCTTTTAAGGAGTCCTGCTTCTAAGGGAGCGTAGGGGAGGGCAAAGGGAAGAGGGAAGGGGAGTAAAAGAGTTGGTATGGTTGTGCTTTAGCCCTCCCAAAGTCAAATTTCTGGTTACGTCACTGAGCTCAGGTGAGATAGAGTAGTTTGTTGTGACCATATTTCGTGCTGCGTGTACATTTTGGGGCATGACAATGACAAAGCCCGAAAAATGCATTTTGCGGGTATAGGTTGTGTTAATTTAATGCACAAATTTGCATCGACAACTGAAGTTGGAGGGGATGTTCGTCCACCCTAGCGCCCCCCCCCCATCTGGCTACGCTGCTGCTTTTGTTTGTCTTCGTTAGTTAATAAGCAAGATATTCATCGCAAAAACTTATGTTTAATGCACATCTTTACAAGAATAGCGGCCACAGTTCCTAAGTTGATGGAATACTGAGTTGGGATTCAACTTACATTTTAGTGCATTGCTGCTCTAGCTAGAAAAATGGCTCTGAGTTTTTACTGACTGACAATGCTTTATAACTGTTAACTAACTAAATATATTGGTCCTGTGCTGGCATACCGTGCGGCCATCCGCAACCATAACCTTAACTCTGACCTTTTGAGCTGAAAATTGGCACATGGTTATTCGTGCCCTGTCTAACGTTCACAGTAATTTTGGTCTTTCTATGCATTTTCGTTTTCAAGTTGGGAGCTGCAGTATCGAGAAACGCGTATCGACAACCACAGTAAGGCCAAATATTGTATGCCAGTTGTTTGTAAAGAAACATTTTGATTGATTTAATAGTCCCTGTCCCGATCTCGATCATTGAGCATGTTAAATTTAGTTTTCGCGACGATTTAGGTCTACTCTCCTATTTCCTTGTGTGAAAACAAATGGAAGATATGCGAGAACTATCATCTATGGCAAGCCGTTTTAGCATTAATGGCATTAAATCTATATTTACAGATATCTGTAATAAAGGGCTTGCCATAGAGAAATGTATACGCCAGGGCACAGCTACTGCTAAGGTGCGGCATCGCGCATTTTCCCTGCGATAGCATTTCACACTACAACCGTCCAGCCCCCGCGTCTGTTTGACCTCTGACCTCTGACAAGTACTCGGCACGCATACAACAGGCGGCACGATTACCGTAAACGACACAGTGTCGTCTACATCCGGTTGTCCGGGTGCACTGATCGGGCAGCACATGGTTGATATTTTTGCTGACAAAATGCCGTCGCTTTGTGCTGCACACGACGGACTAATTGCTTCAGATGCGAGCGAAACGACGCTAAAGCAGTGTCTGACGATTGTCGAGAAAAAAGTGCGGAATCTCGAAAAGCGAAAGGTAAGTTTCGGTTGCGTCCGTGCCTTGTGAAGGAGTGATGATTCGACTCCGTCTCAAGGATCGGGACGGTACCCAAGCAAAGTCTCTAGCCAAAAAGCTATGGGCCGCCCGTGCACCAAATC
>Ga0056124_1000763_pt1 | contig 10909 bp, 9 predicted proteins | sample WorMetHEROISLAND_2_FD_70069 | JGI IMG/M metagenome (GOLD analysis project Ga0056124, IMG submission 70069) | Marine gutless worms symbiont microbial communities from Max Planck institute for Marine Microbiology, Germany - Olavius sp. 4 HERON ISLAND | ecosystem: Host-associated > Annelida >... | reverse complement strand
GACCACGTCAATCGTCGTCTTTACTACACAAACATCGGCAGCGTGACGGTCGGCAGCGACGTGTATTCGTGGCACAAAATTGAAACTGTTCGAGTCGACCCGCAGCTGTCCGTTAAAGTTAGAACGATCGTGACGAACGCTGATCGGCCGAGAGCCATCGCCGTTGACGCCAGCGCTGGGTAATATCATTCTACTCTGCCATCAGGCCTCACTCGTCTGCTTCAAAAATAGTTTTTCGTTCTGTAGGCCTACTGCTCTGTTTGTCTACCGTCTGATAGTACATTTCAGTGATGTAGTCGAGCCCACTTGGTCCGAGTCCGACTCCAATGAGTTCGAAGAGACAAAATGCACGGAAAAATTCTTGATGATCTGAGCATGCGGTGACAAACAACAATAGAATGTTGTGTTGGAAATTAGGCAACATTTTTGTCTCTTGATGCTACATTAGTGAAACAGTTACACTGTGGTTAACGCGGTATGACTTGAAAGTAACTGCGCCGTACTGACTTTTGTATTTCTATTTTTAACTACACTGTAATTGTTTCATTAATGTAGCATCAAAGGAGAAATGTTGCCTAATTTCCAACATAACATTCTACATAACAACATAACAGTCCGAGTCCAGTGCGTTTGAGTCCGAGTCGCGAAGGTCTGAGTCCATCTCGAATACTTTGCATGGCTCCAGTAGTAGTACATCGCTGGTGTGTTTGAGTATAAGATAGGCCTCCCTCGGACAACATGCATTAATAAGGCGTATTACACGACAATACAGGTCACTGATTGATTGATTGACCATTTCTACCACAAGACGCTGTGCAAGCTTGTACAGTATACACTGTATGTAATGATAATTATCTCAGTCTGTCTAAGGCTTATCCTGTCTTTCTCATACGTTCTATTGATTTCTATTGATTTGCGTGTGACCGCCAATTAGCTACTGCATTCAACGTCACCATTTCGGAAACGATAGCAAGATGTTATGCATGTGTCATGCGTAGAAATGCAACATTATGAGATGGCCTGCAAGTATACTTGTAGTTGTAGGCCTTATCATTTAACATGTGGCCTTAGACACACATATTGATGTGCTTTTAGTAATACTATGTTACTTGAGGAGCCACTAGAAACCTTTGAGTGATGATGACGACAATGATGATGGACTCATCCTATGCACTGCTCGGCACATCGTACTTTTTGTGGTTTTACATAGTAGTAGTTGTCTTTTACTGTATTAGTTTTTATTATATCTTTATTGTCCTGGCCACGTGTAAGTGGCATGCTGTGCGTTGGCCGTTGTTCGTCGGTTGTCACGAGTCCGACGTTCTTATAATGGTCTGCGTCTGGATCGATGAGGTTTCTAAGTAAGTAAAATGGTAAGTGGCGATGATAAGTCGATGCTTCTGGATTGAAACTCGGCCAATAAGTGATGTCTGTTCGGTGTGTGACACTAAACACAGGTATTTGTACTACACGGACTGGGGCACGACAGCCAGTGTTGTGAGGACGCGTCTCGACGGCTCCAGTCCAAAGGTTCTCAAGTCGCGCTTGGACAATCCGAACGGCATCGCCGTCACGTCCAACAAGATCTACGTGACCGACTCTCACTACAAAACTCGCGTTCCAGCCAACGCCCGCTCTGCCCAGGACGGCTCGCTCTATTCCATGAACCTTGATGGCACTGGGTGGACTGATGTGCTGAGTGGCGTCAGTACGCCTAATAAACTGAAGGTACATTCCAGTTATTTTTCTCTGCGCATTGATACGACTATTTGGAAATGAAATTTTGGGCATAAAATGTGTTTCTAAGGCATTCTAAGGCTTATAAGTAAGTAAGTAAGTAAGTAAGTAAGTAACTTTTATTTTCGCATGCCAAACGCATACAGCAAATGGTAAAACACGTGAATGAAAACACAGACACAATGCTGGCCGTTGTTAACTGAGATGAACTGCGTTTAACAACGTCGGTTTATGTCACCAATCACCTGCAGGGAGAAGCAAGTATAAGGACAGTAAACCGCATTAGATGTTTGCAGTTTCATTTCTGTGATGCTGTAAGATAAGCAAATTGTTTGGTTCCTGTCCTCACGGACTATCGTGTGATGATAGACTTGTAGTTTCAGGTTTTGTTTCAGAATCAGCATCTTGACAGCTAGTTATAGCCTACGCAAATGTAAGATTATTTCTCCGACGTAAGCTACAAATTAATTATTTACTTCTTTACGTATTTGTACAGACACCGTATGGACTGGCAGCAGCCGCCGGTGGAACAACGCTGTATGTCAGTGACTGGGAGAAGGGCGCCGTCTTCAAGGTTGATGTCAGTTCAAGTCCACCGACAATGACAGAGGTCGTCTCTGACGTTCTCCTGCCCATGGCTTTGCAGTATAGCGCCGTATCAGCAGGTATGTCTATGCATTTGTCTTGAAGTAGAATCAGCAATGTCAAAAATTACCGTAACTTGTACAACACTGTCAGAACATATCGTATCAGAACATGTCGTGAAAGTCAACTGAATATAACTGTGACTCCGTCAGTGAGAAATATTGTGCAATTTTGTCATATGCTTATTACTATTATGCCACTACTGCTGTTTGGCCTACCACAAACGCCACTATTACATTTGATTTTATGCTTTCGTTTTTTTGCTCATAGGCGGAACTGCATTGTGTTTTTGTGTCGTCGGTCTGTACGTCTGTAGCCTATATGCGTCCGTCCATAGTGTTGTTTCTGCGATATCTATGGTATGGCGTGCCTTGACCAAACTGTTATCAGTAGTTCACCTTGGCGCAGACAGAGATGAGCTCGCCGCTTTGCGTTAATTTCTAACGTTCTAATCATTTAACAGACCAAGGCCGGATTCATGTGAATTTAACTTTTGGAGAATTACTTTAGCAGAATATTCCCCCAACCCACAGTATCAGGTGGTATTAGGTAATGTGTTAGTTACAAATTACAATAGAGTAACTTGTTCCAAGCAAATCTTTATGGTAAGTTTTCACGTTTGCAACTTATTCTTTACCGTTCACGATTATGTATGTTTGTGTAGCTGCGTTCGTTCTTGCTTAAATTCCCTCAGCCAGTTTCGGAGTTAGGATGGCTGACTGGCAAGACAAATTTAGGCAACATTTAACGCTGGCGTACTTGTCTCGGAAAATATTACAATCGTTTATAACTCGGTAGTTTGTTTGATGTCGCCATACGTTGATACATGCTGTAGGATCGACGACTGATCCGTGTTCGACGTCAACTTGTGATGTTTGCATACGCCCGGGCAGTAGCAGCAGCACAACGTGCGCTTGTAATTCGTATCAGAATCACCGTCTCAGCTCTGGCGATACCTGTACAGGTAATCGCCTCTCATTGACAGTGACACACCGTTAACAGCTATTAAGTCAGTAAGTAAGTTTTATTGTTTTAATAGCGGGAAAAAACCGATTGTTTTTACCTTTCTTTTTTTGTTTTTGATCTTTTGATTGTGATCCAGTTTTTGATCTTTCAACTTCTAAACGCAATATACTAACAGCTAAAGGTTTAAGATGTTTATAGCTTTTCATGGAAATCCACCTCAGGGCTACGTGACATCACGTGTCACATTCAGGGCCGGTTTAAGGTAGTAGCAAATAGGCATGCTACAGTCCCGCGTCTGTGTTACCTGCCACAGGTAACACTACACGCCCAGTCGCAACTCCAGCCAAGCAGGCCGGTACTCGATTTACCTACCCCGAAGGGATGGAAAGCTGAGTTGACCTCAATGGTTGGTTATATACCGAGATGGTTTACCTTTCCGTGGACTGTTACTCGTCGAAGCTAAAACTATATTTAAGTGTTACGACCACGAGCCACAGACAACATCCATTAATAAAGCTTTAACATTCTGATTAGCCAGTGAATATAGCGGAGTTCTTTGATCGTCAGAAGTAATCAAGCGTTGGCGCGTGTCAGTGGTGTTGACGTGGTGTAGTATTTAGCACGTTGTGTCCGATCAACGAAGTTAATTGACGCCGGGCCCAGTTAGTACATGGATGGGTGACCATCGACATTTCGGTCTGTAACCAGCCATTTAAGTTTACTCAGCCTGGCCATCCCTCCGCGGATGGTATGCGCAGTGTGTACCAGCGAAAGCCGGTGCGTAAACAGCCACACCGCACAATGCACTAGCCCCGTATCTGTTGTCTTGGAATGGAGGCCTTAGGACACGGAGATCAGCGCTGCCGTATGGCTTGGAAAGGACTTTACGTTTCTAGGCAAGCGATTCCGCCTATAGCTACACAATTTTCCGTAGCGTGGTCTGTCGTCTGTTGTCTGTCACATTCGCGCACCGTGCTTAAACCGTTCGACGAATCTAGATGCCATTTGGCAGGTATAGTTGCGGAGTCCAATTACACATCGTGTTAGATGGGGTGGGTTCCTGACCCCCAAAGAAAGGGGGCGATGTGGGGGTCGAACCCCCAGCGAAAACATACTATTGCAAATTGCTGATGCCACGTGGCGAATAGAAACGATTCCGCTTTATTCCAAATTACCTTTGAGTTGTTTAGTGTACGTGAACGTGTGTCAGTGCCGTCGAGCTACATGCTGGTGAGTGACATGGACGGCGTCAAGATGGTGAGTGTTGACGCCTCCAGTGACAAGTCGGTCTACGTAGCCGCTGGCGGTCGTCCGTTCCTGTTAAACCTCGTTGCACTTGCTTACGATGCCGCCTCCGACACCGCTTACTACAGCGACGTACAACGGTGCGTATATACGCTTCGCTCCGTCACTACGTCGTCGTTGAAATAATCTAAATTATTAATTCATAGCAATTAACCAACGTGTCATATAGGAATAGCATAAAAATCAAGATACGGGTGGCTTTCTGTACCTGTCGCAGTAGGGTGATGGGTAATTGCTGTCTACTGCTGCAGCGCTTGCAGGGTAGAATTCAGTTACACGTACACTCTATAGTGTCACCATACGTCATCATTAACGAGCACGGGTAAGCACTAAATAGATTATCTTGACAACATTGTTATTACATACAATGTCCGATCCAATCCTGATCCGATCCGATCCTTTAGCCGTCCTTACTCCGAGTGTATAGGCCCGCACTGTGAATTGTCTTTCTCCATTCAGTTCCGTTGTCCACTTTCTAATTTCGTCTTCAAGCGTCATCGGCCGGTTGTTTGGTTGTACAGCAAAGCGATCTATGCGCTGAATCTGATGAACTCGACGTCGTCTGAGTTCTACCGCATCAACCACGTCATTGACGGCATGACGCTGCACAATGGCAAGCTGTACTGGACCGATTCACTCGCTGGTAGCATCTCTTCACTCGCCATCGATGCTCAGCCTCGTACACACCAAGTTCTTATCACTGGACTCGACAAACCGCGAGCTATCGTCGTCACTGACAGGTGCTGTGCGCTCATTAGTTATATTCTGTATTGTGTGTATTTTAAATTCTTTATATATTATTCAAACCTAGCTATTGTTGAACGCGGCCGTCCATCCAGTTCTGTAGGAGGCGCTATAGAAAAACAGGTGTGATTGATTGATTGATTGATTGATTGATTCTTCTCGTTGTAGCATCTACGAAACGTAGACTTAGGATTTCGTGCGTAATTAGAAGCGACCAGAGATCTCAAAACTTTCCCATAATAGTTCAGCCACATGGCGAATACAACGTGCTTAACACAGCTGCTAGTGCTACTGCTATATAGGCCTATTATGTATAACTTAAACAAAATTATGGATCCGGACTCATCCTCATCTTCATCGTGTTCGCTGATTAATTAATTTGACAAATTCAACGCATATTAAACACAGACTAAACTCTCGCTTGACAGATAAGTGATAACGGTCAGCAGTGTTTTGCACCCGCACTCTTCTAGTTCCTTGTGTCGCTTTGGGACAGAAGGTTGTGCGACAGCAATTCTTTGTAGAAATGACGCAGGTTGTATTTGAAGATCTTTTTCGATCCCCTGTACAGATGCAGCAGTGGGGATCATTGCTTTAATCGCATCCAAGATGCGATCGTACGAGGCAGTAAATTGCAGCTGGAATGAGGCCGGTGCAGCAAGTTCGAAATGTATTGAATAAAGTTAGAAGAACAGACGTGGTACAAGCTTGAACGTCCCATCAGCTAACCACAACTTCGCTCTGGCTAATCCATCTAGTAGCCTATATGATTGATCACAGGTCGCTGATTAACTGTCGCGTGCTTAAGTGTCCGTACACCAACTGCAACATGTATTTATAACGTGTGTGATATTTTCCATGAACTGTAAACGTCGAAAATGATAACAATCATTGTGTAACAGGTACCCTCATTTACCTTGGTCTTTCGAACTCAAACATGCACTGCCAGTCCGTCAAATTCCAGCTCGTCATTTTCCAGTCCTGCATTCTTCAGGCGACCCAACTGAATCCGCTTTAGTAGTGTGTTATGTGCTCATTATGCAATAAAATTAACATGAGTGAAATACTATAGATGTGAATACTCTAGAACTGTAACCGTATTGTTACGATCCTCGACCAAGTTCCTCATTCTGGACTGTCTGATCGCTCAGGAAGTGCCGCTGATTCACTGTAAACCCTGACATGTATATTGGTATTGCGTGCGTTACTTGTCGAGTAATAACACTCAGTTTCTATTTACATACATATTTACAGTAACCAAATACACAGGCACTCCCGGCCTCTGGATACATCGTCATACGACAACGGCAGCCAAAGAACCACGAACGCGTCGTCGCTCCTTGCAGACGCCACAGCTGCGAATCATTCCTTTACGGTCGTCCCTTCCCAGGTAGGCTCTGTGGGTCTAGCTCGGACGTCGCCGTAGCGCTCGCACTGCATGTCTCATAAAATTGTCACCATTCCCTAACACGTATAAATGAAGAGTCGTGGTGTGCAAGATATGCACGACTGCTAGTAGTAAAGTATAGCAGCAGAGCGTGTTGTTCGTTTGGATGTTTCAGCTACGTGTACTGGACGGAGTGGGGCAGCACACCTCGCGTAGCACGCATGCCTACTGGTGGCAGTTACACGGCTCAGCGAGTTGGTCCGAACAGTCTCAAGTGGCCGAACGCTTTGTTTGCCAGCACCACAGACAAACTGTACGTCGCTGACGGTCATCCAACGAGACGACAGCTGTTCAGATGCACTTTGCCAGGTCCGCGTCAGTCTTGTATCGGTGTACAGAACACACATCGCGACATGACGAGTTAAAGTATTCGTTATGTGGTGAAAGGACGGCAAATGCTGGAGGTGTATGCGCGTGGATGTACGAGCGTGCGAAGCGCCGCGTGGCGGACCCTGCGCACGCCGCCCACCCACCCACACAGCGTCATCATCATCATCATGTCCGTTTATTAGCGCAACTTACCAAAACGCAACAACGTGTACGTGGGCTAAATCTACGAAGGTTCAAAAAGTTCATAATGCAATAAAAAAAATTAGAGTTAAAAACTTAGTAGCAGTGTTTTTACAGCGTCCGAGTTATACAATTGGAGTCAGACAAACGAGTGACGTGTTGGGGCAGTGAAAGCGTGTGCGTTCGACGCCTGGGATTGTAGTGCAGCGACGCTGTGGATGGTGTGCAGAACATGGTTGGAATTGGAGACACAGACATACAATTAAATGTTGACTCTAGTACTACGTACTGCCAGTATTATCCTGTTGATAGTTCTCTAATCATGATGCAAGCAAGAAAATAATTTGGGGACAAATTGTGCACAATTCAGTTACTGTTTCAGCAATGTTCAACAACTGATTGTGATAGCGTCTTTGTGTGTTTTTCGAAAGCACGAAACGTGTGTGTGCTTTGATGTGCAGACGTCAGCGGCTGTGAGACGGTAAGCCAGGTGAATTCAGCCAGCGTGGCACACATGTACGACATCTGGGTTTACAACGACGACATACTGGTCTATACTGATTGGAAGAACAAGTCTGTGAACATGATGTCGTTAACCACCGGGAACCAGCTTAGACCGCTGGCCACGGGACTAATGCGACCGTCGCAGTTTCTGTTCGTCGGAACTGCGCCTTCAAGCAGTTCACGTAAGTCACGCGGCTTTACAACTACGATCTTTTTATGTCAATATTAGTAATCTTTATTCACCAAACAAAATGGTAGCAACAACATAATAGTTAATAAGAAAAAAAGTAAATACTAATATTGGCAGGCCCGGTGATCAAGACGCCGCAGGCGTCGAGTAGGATCGCAAATGGGGAGAGGGTGTAACCCTTTTCAGCCAACGAGGGGAATGTCGTAAGCTCCTCAGCGGAGCCCCGGCCAAAAATGAATTCGGCGAATTTCAGCCTCGCCGAACACTCACTGGAACAATAGCGCATATAGCGAACAACGGATAATTTGACGCTGCTGCGGCAGGCGTTATGCTATCGGATCATTCTCGTCCGTCCGTCCGTCCATCCTGAAAGCCTAGGTTTGTTAGCATGACGTCTTACAACCTAATGGAGAGAATATTACCAACCATTGATTGATAATTTACCGGACACTAAAGATAAACATGTCAGGTTTTGAAGGCCAAGCGGTCAAGATCAAGGTCGTTAGACGGTCATGTGTGTAAAACTTCTGACACCGACTCTCATAAACGGCTTAACGATTACAACCAATTTACAGTGTGTAACAGAGTATATTATGCGTATATTCCTGCCATCGAGGTCACACGGTCCCAGGTTCGTTCAGGGCCGTAGCGACGGGGGGGTATATATACCCCCCAAATCAGTCTACCCTAAAAAATTTTATGTGGTTGTTTTGTCTCCATGACCCAGGACAAATTCGATATCGTGCCAGTGACCAATGTGCCTTTGATTTATACCCACCCAAATCAAATTCCTGGCTACGCCCCTGGGTTCGTTGTCAGACGAAAGTAACGTGTAGACATTTGTTACGTGATAACTCAGGAGAGGCTAGACGTATTTTTGACAAAATAAAATACATACCAAGGTTAGATGAACTGATTGTAAGATTTAGACGTTTAATTGTAGAGTGCTCGGGCAGTCACGGATGTGGTGATGCATGCGCGCGTCTCTACGACAGTGAACAATGTTACTGCAACGCTGGCAGGACGTTTAATAATTACTCCACTTCCACTTGTGCTGGTCAGTCCAACTTGGTTTACTGGCTTCGTTCGCTAAATAATCATCATTTCAGTGCAATTATCTATTTCTGGTTATAACGATATTTACATGTAGATATGTTTGTGAACCTGGTGGTGTTGGAAAATTTATTTATTTTTCGGATAAAAAATACCCGGATTTACACGGTGTTTCATAAAACGTGCCCGTTTTGTTTCATTTTTACGATAACTGTATGACATTCGGATAAATTTTAATAATAATCTTTGACTTTTTACATTTATATACGAACTGCGGTAGAATCCGTACTAAAAACTGCCACAGCCTCAAATCTATTGCCGCACTGCCGTGGAAAATTTGAAATGTTCAACTGTACAAGTGTGCTGCGAAGCTGGTTAATCTAGAACTGATGCGAAAGCGTTTAGTAACATACACTAACTATCTATTAGAGATGTTAAATTTTCGCTGATATGTATACGGTACGCGGATTAATTTACACCGGGTGTTTTCAAAATATCCGCGATCGACATTGAGTTGATACGAATTGGATCTTTAAAATGATTTTCGTCATCATCGTCGTCATTTGAGTCACAAAAGCAGGTTCAAATAGCATCACAATGATGGAAGGAGTAATGTGGTAAGAACAATGAGGTGGAAACTGCTCTTACAGCTGCTGTCCTGAACGATTCGTCGGTGAATGAAGTCATTGACAATCGTTGCTTGTTGTCTCGTCGTCGCTTGTAGAAAGGTCGAGTCTGTCGTGCACGCATGACAGTAACACGTACAGCGTCGGCACGACGAACATCCACCCGTCACCGTGTCTACGTTGTCAATGTCTGCCGGCCTCACTGTACGCGTCGGCTGGTGACCTGACGTGCCACGCGGTCCAGTGCCCCGTGCTACACTGCTCGTCTGCGTCTACTCCAGCCGGCCAGTGCTGCGCGCGGTGTACCTGCGACAGCGGCGTCGAGATCACCAACTGTCCGTCCACTGACGTCAAGGTCGCGCTGCCGCCCAGTCGCGACGAAGTTCTTTACCAGTTCAACGCCGCGACTCGCGACTGCACTGGCCAAGGTCGTCGAATCACGACCAGCAAGACACCTCAGGGCGACATCTACACGTGGAACGGCGCAACTGGACACCAAGTTAGCGTCACTGCCACAGTCGCCGGAACTTCAGACTCGGTCACGTGCTCCTTCAAAATCATCCCTGACGGCAAGTAGCCATTTTAGTGTTATCCTCACGTCTATCGAGTTTTATTTTTACATTTGCCACGACGTGCGCTCGTAACAGGTCGTCGTCGCCAAAATACGTGCACTGTACACAGTGTCCCAAAAAACGCACCAACTTTGAAACGACATAGCTCGAAGTTATAAAGATCGATTTTGAGGAAATGTGGCTTAAATGTTCACAAGACTCTAGAATAGAGTTTGCATGTTTTAGTTTTCGTGTAGGTTTGCTTTTTTTATCAACTTTTCGTTTTTTATACCGGACACCTAGCCATACTATATACGACTCTGATCTGAGAATCGTGTTCTGTGAACACGGCTTAGTACTAGGCTACCGGACACCGCAAATAACGCGATTTTTGACGCTGCATCAAGCAAATGCGCCAACTTTAGCGCCGTAAGAAGACAAAATTTTGGTCGTCGTCGCCAAAATATATTTTGGGGACACTGTACAGTGTCCCCAAAAACGCACCAACTTTGAAACGGCCTAGCTCGATGTTATAAAGATCGATTTTGAGGAAATGTGGCTTAAATGTTCACAAGACTCTAGAATAGAGTTTGCATGTTTTAGTTTTCGTGTAGGTTTGCTTTTTTTTATC
>Ga0056124_1000762_pt1 | contig 10910 bp, 4 predicted proteins | sample WorMetHEROISLAND_2_FD_70069 | JGI IMG/M metagenome (GOLD analysis project Ga0056124, IMG submission 70069) | Marine gutless worms symbiont microbial communities from Max Planck institute for Marine Microbiology, Germany - Olavius sp. 4 HERON ISLAND | ecosystem: Host-associated > Annelida >... | reverse complement strand
GTCCCGAGTTTTCCAGTCCCGCGTTTTCAGCGTCCCCGACCTGAGACCTGTGTCTTTTCGAATTCGAACTCGGTGACCCGGGTTTGATTCCCGGGTCGTGCCACTATGCCACTGGGTAGCAACCTTGGGCAAGTTGTTTACTCACATTGCCTCCCGAGTCCCCAGTTTCTCAGCTCCAAGAAACCTGGGGGTACACAAAGGGAGTTTTCGGCGCGTAAGTGGTTATGGTGATTAAGTGCGCTAGATTAAGCTAAGCTTAGAGCTAAGCTTTAGAGCGCACTAAAATATAACCTAACTTTACTTTACTTTACTTTTTTGGATGACCTTGAACGGCCATTACGCACTCTCTGCTATACTAATCATGCGTCTTTCGGAGCTCATCACGGAAATTTGAAAAAAAAAACGATAGACCCATACTATCAGCAGGAAAAATTGTAGCCCACGACCTCTGCTTTCAAGCGGTATAAGGTTCACGCAGATGTTCGTGGGGGTTCCGTGGCAAGGGGGCCTCAAACGACAGTAGGGTCACCAAAAATGCATTTTTAGTCATTTTGGGCGGTATATCTTCGGAACCTTTATAGCTAAAGCCAACATTACTATACAGCGACACGAAGTACCTTATCGGCTTTCTAATGTACCTAAAATATTTGACGTTAAATGACCTTGAGATGCCATTTTAACACTAAAATCTGTTCTGGCGTCGATTCGACTGGAATCATTTGCGTGGCTTTCGAACATAACTACGGTTTTCCCAAATAAAAGAGCTTACAGTGCTATCCAAACTCCCAGCTAAATTTAGGAGAAAGCCCCCAAGAACGAAAAAGGGAAAGATGAAATAATGGAAAATAAGGAGAAAAAGAAGAAACAGGGAAAAGAGGGAGGGATGGGGGAACTTGTGCCAAGGCCCCAAAGGAGGATAGACGTCGGTGAGTGGTGGCTATACTGACGAGAAAGACGCTGGGCAGGTGCGCTGCGATGAGTGCGTACACTCCACCAGACGCGCCGACAAGCACCGCGCCGCTGTCAAACACAGCCGTCGCCACTGACCCTGTCACGAACACACACATGCACACTGGCCCAATGCAAACTAAGCCCCTCAGTTGCAGTAAATTTTCAATTGAGATCAAACCACAAACATGTCGCTACACTACCTTGTGAAATATACCCAGCATTAGAATAAAGAATAAGAGAGTTACAGAGTCTTGTAACTTTCAGTACCGGTATTCCAAAGGTGACTTGACTATATGCCTAATATCTTACGACGCGTTTAGGATGTAATAGAATATTCTACAATTATTAGCGTTTGTGACGTTTACCACAGCTTTGGATAGTAAAAAAAATGAAAATTGGTTCATATTTGAAGTGATGAACATACGAAAGTTTGGGGGTTACATTTTATGGACCACCCACCCAGTGCAGCAAGACGTATACAAGACGCTGCATCACATCGGATGAGTGGCTGTCTGCTGGCAGTGAGAGATGCATTGCAGCGGTGTGAGTTCTGTCAATTAGCTGAGATCAAGCATTGCAGTTCAGCTGATCGACGTCAACGCTGCATTTAACGTGTAAACGTAATCATCGCATTAGCCTTGCCACAGCGCACAAGAAATAGAGTGGCGAGACATTTCGATAGCATTAACGGATAACATACATCTTATTGGATATTCCATATCGGATAACACTTTTCGACAGGCATTTTAGTTTTATACTGACAAATCTTTTATTTGTTTGGCGGGATCACTAACTTCTCCCCCAAACAGCAAAAATTTAGAACGCACAAACATAAATACACGAATCGATTAAATACCGGTAGTCAAGTACGATTCACTTTGAAAAGGTCTGACTGTTGGAAAATATATATTTTCAACTGTTTTGAAAACTGTAAAAAGCACAACATTTGGGCTAAACTTGTATCAGTGAAGCAGGTCAAACAGCCATCCAACCGCATCGTTTCTAAGGCCCACGGCAGACGAACGAAATTATCCGCCCGATAAATTGGTATCACATTCCAGTAAGCCGTACCAGTTTCCCGGTCGGAGAATGTGTGCCGTCTGCCATGGGCCTAACAGATGAGAACAACAGCGAGCGCATGTAGTCGTTTATTCTGTTTTTATTGTAGCCTATCATGTATCGTGTTTCATTGCAATCTGTACGTGCTGCCGTAATAGACGACTGACCTGCGAATATGCCGGCGACGTAGACGACTGCGGTCCTGCGAGCACCGTGCTGCAGTTCCAGCGGTACACCGACGACCAGCTGAGCAACTGCGTTGAACAATAAGTGACGCCACCTGCCAATCAAACACTTACACTCTACACAGTTTCACGTCACACGTGTATCGGAGTGGATTGCTAGTGTGCTTTATGTCTCAGCGCTGACACGGTTGTAACGTTGGCTTTTCTCGCAGACTGGAGCAGTGGCATCACGCAGATTCGCGATAAAATATAGGAAAAACAACCATGCGATATTAGCAATAATAAACGTTATGGCGGTACTTTTGGCGGCCGACTGTCGTTAAACCCGCTACTATTGATTTGTTCCGTTTTATTCTTCGCCGACTGTTACTCGAAGAATGTTAGCAGAAATGGTGCATTTACAGTACAGCTTAGAAGTGAAAATATCAGCACTAAAATTGACAAATGATCTCAAAATACGCGGCTGCTACTGGTGAAATTAACGCAAATCGAACTACACCGTGTGCCAGATAAAACAAAGCCACCATTTTTACGATAACTTTGGCAAATGTGGTCCGATTTCAATACTTCTTTCACTCTTGCACTTACCGATAAACTGCGGGAGAGGCAAAAGCGAACACTGCCACCTCGCCTCATATCTGTTGCCACACTACCTTGTGAAATGTGAATGTTCAATTGTACAACTTTCCATATATGATAGCGATAGTACGCAGCGCAAAATGTTAATTTCGTTTTCGTGTTATAAATCTGAAGGTCTTTTTGATCAATGGATTGACTTCTAGTTTAATTATTTTTTCCTGAGTGCTGCTGACGTCATCTGACGTGACTGCGATATTTTGTGCCATCGCCTGCTGAGCATCGAACAATGCGTCATTGACGCCATCCATTGACCAGTGGCGGGCACAACCATCGACGTGCGTGCACGTGCTGAGGGCAGACGTTTAAACAAAAATAGCAGTTCACTGTAAATAATGACTTTTAGCCTATATGGAACAACTACAGTAAAGCGACACAGTTAAACATTCGAATTTTACAAGTATACTGTGAGTGACAACATATATGAGGTGAGGTGGCAGCGTTTACTTCTGTCTGTTCCGCTGTTTATCACTGACAGTGAAAGACTTGCTGAAATCGGACCACATGTGCCAAAACAGTTATCGTAAAAATAGAGGTGGCTTTGTCTTATCTGGGACACGGTGTATATCATTTTGCTCTGAGCGCAGTACACGTTAATCCTTACTTTGCCAATACGCCCTAGATCTGACAAGACAACAATAATAATGTAATAACATACTAATGTTAAATAAACTTCCGCCAGAAAAAAATGACTTCAGCGTACGCAACAGCCTACTTTAGAGTGAATACACGGGAAACATAAAATTTTGTAGAAGCAAACACTGCAAATATATGTATGCTTTATTCGCAACAAGTGCAGAGAAAGAAAAAAAATAGTTTACACCGGCTTAATGCGTCATCAAGTCAACCATGTAACAAGGCAGAGTGAATGTAACTTATAAGCCCATATCCCAATACGATGCTCAGATTAAACGGAACCACTCACACTACCGTTCATTCTCACTCACTTCAGTTCGGCTAAATGATCTGAAAATACGCGGCTGCTACTGGTGAAATTCGTCAGCAAAGTATGTACATGGTGTAGATAAGCTAATAAGCGCGATATTTCGACAAAGTTTAAAGCCCAAACTTCACTACTTCGACTTATCGTGGACTCGTTGGACAACAAGTTATGTATTGTACAACAAGCTGTACAACATCTTAACTGAAATGTAAAGATATTGAAGATTTGTTGTAGGCTTCTGTTTTTTACGGAATTTGTTGAAAACTTGATAACTTGTTGTGGATTTGCTTGCTGTAGACTTTCGATTTGTAGATTTGTTGTACGACTTGTTGTGCAAACAAATCCGCAACAGATCGAAGTAAGTGGAGCTTGAGCTGTAAGCTATACCCGGCGTGGACGAGCATGTAGAGGACGAATCGCCAGAGTTGTCGCTGTTTGTCGGATCTGTAGACGAGAAGACTAGCGACTGACTGCGACGTGCGACGACGCTGTAGTCGTAGAGCGTCGTGACGGTCGACGATTGGTAGCGTCGTACCAGCAACCGTCAGCTGGTAGATGAAGAATGCCACCTGCATACAGACCACACAGCATCAACGAGCGTTACGATGTTCCGGAAAACAAACCAAAACTAGAAAAACATGTCGACCCAGTGTCGCAACCCTAACGCTGACGTCTGACCTTTTGAACTGAAAATTGGCACACCTTTGTCCTCCTGGCCTAGGGGAAATTCACGCCAATTTTGATTTTTATAAGCTTAGTTATTCTCCAGTTCAGAGCCCGTACGCGACAGGGGCACAGACTACAAACTCAGAGACGACGGTGGTTCCCTGATTTCTTTGTTGTTCCCAAGGTTTTATAATTTTCTGAAATTGGAAATTGAAAAAAAATTGGAAATTGAAAAAAACCACAAGGTCATGCAAGGTCAGTGCCAGCGGGTGGCTCGCCGTCTCCGAGTTTGTAAGACAAGCAACACGCGTAATGCGGCCTATAAGGACGGCCGCATAGTATGTGTTATGTAGTGTGCAAATTAACGCTTAATCACATAAGTAATCGTTAGAATGCTTGAGCTAACTAAACGGATAAAAATTCACTAAATGTTACACTCCGTTGCATATTCTGAATGATAACAACGTTGATTCTTATCATCACTGCGCCTTCATATCGTCATTGTTGTTATTATTATTATTACTAGGTTTAATATCGTTGTTGCCTTTGTCGTCGTCGTCTGTATTGATTTCTGTATTTTAGCTAATTGTTATTTTAACATAACATCAACAGCAAATGTTGTTACATTTCTAACATTCTATTGTGTTGGTGTTTCTCACCGCATGCTCAGATTGTAAATACCGAATTTTTCAAACATGCTGACTCGTCGAACTTATTGGACTAGCTCGAACTCCGACTAAGTGGGGTCGACTACATCATGTAAAGAAACTAAACGTGCTGCTACCTGGAGGGCAGTGACAGCGGGGATGAAGACAATCGGTGGACGGCGACAAGAACTACGATGTGGTGATGACGCTGGCTGCATCTCGACGTCGGCAATCGACAGACAATGACCGTTAAGTCGTTCCGCATCATTCAACGTCATCGTTTACATCTGACACCTGCTGCTGCTGCTGCTGCTATCGCGTTACATATAGGCCTACACACGAATCACTAAATTTAATACAACCGCTTTTATTTTCATATATACAGTTACGTACTGTATCTTGAGCCTTGAACCTTGAAGTAGTTCTGCTATTAAAGCAACTCTGAACGATTGATTGATTGACACTGCACACTACATTGCTATAAGAACAAAACACCAAACTCGTGTCCATATCTTTGCCAGATATCGAATGATTTTAAAAAAATTATTTAAATGGTGCCGTCACAAAATAATAGTGGATAATAGATAATAGGCGCATTTACTTGTTACTCTTCGGCAAACAGGAGCCTTGGGTTGTCAAATAGTGGAAATGTGATCCTGGCACAAAACCAGCGTGAGACAGACACACAGACAAGCCGGTAGTCGACGTGGCTCGCGACGCGCAATGCTGTGTACAAACGCGTCGAAGTCATACCCGGACATCATCATCTAAACGTGCAGTTAGTCGATACTCGATAATCGCCAAGCGAGAGCTGGGTGAGAAACAGACAGACAGACGGGTTTGCTGCAGCTATTACTGCGCTATACAGCGTACATACTACATAGCGTATAGTTAAGGCTTTGCTAACGGGCGGTAGGCTAACCTAACTGGTAAATGATTCTACCAACCGCAATGGAGAGTGTTAAATTTCACACGATGCACTTAGTCATTTAGTAGCCCATTCCAACTAAAGTCGACATTACATTAGTAATTAACTGGCGCGCGGAGAAATTATATACTTACTACCATCAGGCCGACGACTGACGTTCCTAGACGACGACGTTCCTATCAATCATCCTAGCATTTTATCTTTTTTATGTTTATAATTTTTTTTTTATTGTACTGCTATTACTACTCTGTCACGTATTACTGTGATGCCTGTAAGTGCCTACATGGCCTTGGCATTTGTGTTTGGTTTTATCCAAATAAATTGATGATGATGATGATGATCCTATGCTGCTAGTGTTATACAAACAGCGGCAGTAGAATCTTCGTCGTTCGTCGCACGGTGCACACGACGCCAGCTGCTGACTGACGCCTAGTCAGCGGGTCGGCTTACCGATAATCCGCGACCCGACTGTCAGTTAATCCGGCCAGAACTCCGACCGTCTACGCACGTCAATAAAACCGCTGCCGCCGCCGCCGCCGTATGTCCAGCCGCCAGTTGTAGAACTACGCCGAGTGAGCACTCAGACATGACCGTTGACTGACTGACCGACGTTATTGGCACGACGCATGCGCACAGCAGGTGCGCCCCAATACAGCGCTCCGCAGCATGCACAGAACGGTACCGCACACACGCCTGTTCACACTGGGCAATATACGTTCAACCTGTATCAGACGGATAGGCGCCCGAATAAAACTGTAATGGTGTGACTGCTGATTACCAACATATCACCCAGGGATGGAATATTGGTTCGAAAAACCTAGGTTTTTAGGTTTTTTAAAAAAGCTTTAAAAACATCAAAAGCCCAAATTTCAGGTTTCTTAGTTTTTTTATTTGTTGTGCAATTTATAATACAAGTCAAATTTAATTTAATATTTTAATCGTGATTTTTGAGTTCTGACGTCACGTCATTCACTTAACAAAAACGACGTGACAAGGAGAATGGTTTATAGGATGTTTAATTCTTCTTCTTCGGGTCAAAGTGCAAACTTCAATAAGCTGAAGGCTCCTGCACTTGAGGTTGGGTGTGCGTGGCAAGCTGTGAGTTGGCTTCATAGTGAGATAGTGCAATAGTTAGCAATGGTGCAGTCTTGTGCAGTTGGTAAAATAGAGGCGAACCTCTGGCTCCTCTGGGAAGGGACGCGACTCCCATTCACTGCATGGCAGTGAAGTATTCTTACTGGGTCTTAAAATTTGTGCCCCGTCTTCTTTGTACCCTAAAATCTATTTTTTTAAACGTTTATAACCCCTTAAAAAGCTAAAAAAAATCGAAAACCTAGGTTTTTGAACCCTGAATCACCATTCTCACACATATATTTGTCTACTCAGTCCACTGTAAATATTTTAAGTAAAAAAGTAAGTATGTAAGAAAACTCGAAAGGCGTAATTTAACAGTCACGCAGTCAATATTGTCAGTCACACAGCATTCAAGCATTGTGACTGACAATGTTGCTACTATTGCTTTTCATTTGTTTTATACACGACGCACCGGTGATCGTTGTTGATGGTAATGCATTCGTCGACATCATCAGCACAACACCATTGGTCTGTCGGTCGCTTGTCCTTAGCTCATATACTCATACAAAACAATGCTATCCAAAATAGTATTACAGATGATAAACTGTCTGCCGCGGGTTTATGCGTATGTCTTAATTCGATGGACTTTTCTATATTGTTATAGGCATATAGGTATAATTTTGGAAGTTTTGAGTCCTTTACCACACTCCTGCTTTTTGTAATACACGTAAAAGCAGTGACGTAGACAAGACTTTTTGTAAGACCTTTTTCTCAAGACCAAGACTGTTCATGCAGCGTCAAATGCTTTAATGTATTAATGACATTCATTCATTAACAATTTGGTCTCGAGGATTACATCACTGCATAGGGGTAAGAAACGCATCAACAAGTTACTGAGAAACGTTTCTCCTCACGTAACACTGTTAATATAAGAACCTTTTGAGTTATGCACAAGCTCCTAACTTCTGATTTCCAGCATGCATGTCCGCGATGCACAAAAGTCCACACAATCTGAACAAGTCATGTGACTGTTTTATCGTACCGATCGTCGGGCTGATTAATTTCTTTACAACTATGCACACATGTGTGAGCGCTCTAAACAGTCGTTCAATACGTAGCAACTCTGAGTTGTACGTCACAGTAGCAGCTCGTCGCATTCATCGTGCTGGCTTCAGCAACTGTAAGCTCCTGCAGCATGTGCGGTGTATGGCATGTTACCGAGGTGACCGACAATAGCCGACGCTGCGTCAATGCCTGACGCCGCAGGTGGGTTGGTTAAGCCGACGGATTAACGTCCGTTCGCTCTACAGGCCACACAGGTAGAATTACGAACACCGAGGCGACTCGTGCAACAGAAATCAGTCACCGACGCAGCAAAATGCAGCGCTCGTCGGTAAAGCCAGCTTGGCTCATAGATTGATTGCCACGAACGCAACGCAGCGTGTCAAGGCTTCAAACGCCGCCACTTTCCGTTCTGTAATACATGCTGACTGTTTCAAACATCCATGCAGACTTCTGTGAGACGTTTGTAAACCGAGACATTAATGCTGCCAAGTGAGTGAGTGAGTGACGGGCAGGCAGTTAGTCAGTGCAATACTGAATTACCGATGATCATGTTTGCACAAAGTCATAGCAGCATAAGCAAGATTGGATCCAGCCAAATAGGTCGTAGTGCGATTTTTGTGGCGGAATAAAATCATACGAAGAAAATAATGACGGACGTCCTGAATAGGAGATAGTAAATTCGCCAACGAATGCATACAGCAGTCATATCAGAGTAGTATTTCTGCTACTGGACGCAATGTATGGCAGTATGGCAGTGTCGGAAAACGACGTTTTCTATCAGGCGTAATCAGATTCTATATACCACTGTACGGTGTCGGCAGCCATACAGGTCGCGCCTGCAGCTCGCCGAATGTCATATGAAACTGCTATCTGGGTTTGTCAGAACCGCCTTGCAGTAATAAAATCTCATTAACTCTGTCGGGCAGGTATAGACTATGCTTTGTTCGGTTTGTTTGTTTGTCGCTTAAAAGGATTATTCGATAATCTATATAAATGCATCTTCGTGTAGCTATTTGAGAGAGACGTATTAGATTTCTGGGTGAAATCGGATCTTTTTTTTCTTGAAATGACGCATATTTTATTGCCGTTGAGTTTGCCCATAGAGATCCTAGTATCATATGACTGACTGACTGACTGGTTTATTCAGATGCAACAAACGTATTATACATCCACACTGGATAGAACAAATCCGAATAAAAAAAATCTGTATCGAAGTTACTTTTTATTTTGCTAAGTATTGCAAACGTAGGCACGCATAAAAGGTGCATGCAAGTCCCATGTGTAATCAGGAGCTATAGCGTGATGCCATTTATTAAGCAGTGAATGTGTGGCACGGTCAGCTTTGTCAACGGTGTAAATTCTCCGAGTACTTTCTATTTCAGTTTTTATGATAAAATTGATAACCGAACTGGGAATATGTTAAGCCTGTGAAATAGTATTATTATTGAATACTAAACTAATATTTTTTTCTGAAACGATGCTGAAACGAAGCTGCAGACTTTTTTGCGTTCGATTCTTCACTACAGTGTTGGCCGGCCATCAAACTAGCGTTGTGCTTATGGGCCGCTTGGTGTTAAGCAATCTGAGAGTACGCTGGCGTATTTCACACGCAATTCGTCGATCGTCGATCGAGCGATGGTGGCGTGTCGTGGAATGCTCTATCGGTCTGCTATGCGCCGTGTCTCGATCGCCAGCGCGCACTCGGCACGTATTGGGCGGCCATGCAGCGTCAATTCCGCCTCGGCGTCTGAAACTGTCCCTTTGGGCTCGATCAGTCTGCGCCCGTCGTAAGCTCGCCAACGACGCCAAAGCCCCAAACTCCAGTTACTGCGATTTGTTGTCGATTTGTTGTACAACGTGCTGTAAAATCCACAACGAATCGGAAGTCCACCACAACAATTTGTACAGCACAAGTCCACATAAAAACCAAAAGCCCAGCTGCAACAAAATCACAATTATTCACGCTGTTGTACAACTCGTTATGCGTCGGACTTGTCTGGGGCAAGAAATCCACAACGAATCGAAGTAGTGTAATTTGGGCCTAACGCACTTGGGTGACGCCGATCCAACTGGGGCAGCCGCAGTTCGACAGGACACGGTTTGACGAGGAGTCCGACGGTTCCCGATACAGCAGTCAACACTGCCGCCGTATAGCCTACTATACAGGGTGGATCAAAATAAAATACCCCAGCAGACAATATGCAATTTCTCCGCAACCAGCTGCCCGATTTTAAAAATTATTGAAGCTGCTTAATGCTGACACTTCTCCGAATCGAACAGTGTAGGCCTACAATGTAGTTACCGCACCTTAATTATGCAACCACACTACCATGTAAAACATTGACTATGAAAATCACAATTTTCATCGCAATGCTTGTATTGAAATCAGAAGAAAACATCGTTTGCTACCGGTTCAACACTCTGTGAAAACGGTTTATCTCAAGACGTGTTCAAAGTGTCCGGCCCCAGCTTTCACACAAGCTCGAAGTTTTTTGACGATGTTCAGTATGGCCTTGCAGATCGTCCCATGTAAACTGCAAGACTTTCTTCAGCTCGTCGATGGTATTTGGCTTGGGTTGAAATGTCTTGTAGCGGGAACCGTCTTGTAGCAATGTCATATCCACAGATATGATAGCCAAGAGGGTTGAGGTCCGGTGAGTTCGGTGGCCATTCGTCTTTTCCGACGAAGTCACTGCAGTTGGCGGCAATCCAGTTTTGAGCCAGCTTTGCCGTGTGAGCAGGCGCTCTGTCCTGCT
>Ga0056124_1000761_pt1 | contig 10915 bp, 7 predicted proteins | sample WorMetHEROISLAND_2_FD_70069 | JGI IMG/M metagenome (GOLD analysis project Ga0056124, IMG submission 70069) | Marine gutless worms symbiont microbial communities from Max Planck institute for Marine Microbiology, Germany - Olavius sp. 4 HERON ISLAND | ecosystem: Host-associated > Annelida >... | reverse complement strand
AGAGTCATGAACTGAACTTGAACTTGCGTTTCAAGTACTGTGACCTTCTTGATTAGATTACAGGGTCCCAACGACTCATTGCACTAGTCGGCTAAAGACTAAAAAGACTAAAAACTTTCACCTTATCAAGAAAATATTGCATGGATAAAAAGTAGCTGATATTACTCTAGAAATATTGGGGGGGGGACATTCATGATCATGTCCCCCCCCCAGTCCAAATATTGGGGGGACGTGTCCCCCCTGTCCCATAGGGATCGACGCCCTGGTCACATCTTCATAAGAAACTTCTCTTCTAACTATCATCTGTGTAAAACAGGGATACCGGTTTATAGTGGAAATTTTTCTTAAAATATGCGGGCCATTTTGGTGCCAAATATGCGGGAAAAATATGTGGAATTTGGCGATATATGCGCTAAAATCTGCGGCATATATGTGGCATTACGGAAATATGTGGCGTAAATGATGCGTGCGGTGTGCGCGTGTGTTTACGTTGGACAAAATGCGCAGAAATGCTGAAAAATGCGATCACATATGCGATTATATGCGAATTTCTGCAAATTTATGTATAGATAAATATTCTAAATGCATAAATAAATATTCAAAATTTTGAAAATGCCATTACATGCGGGAAAATATGCGATATGCACAATTTTTGCAAAATATGCGAAATATGCTGCGATCGCATGATCGCTATAAACCGGTATCCCTAGTAAAAGAACTGCTAATTGCAAGAGTGGAGAATGTACAAGTTTTGATTTCTCACAGATTTTTGGAAAGGATAATGATTAAGTTATAGCCCTGCGGGTACACTAAGTCATAGCCCTGTCGGTCCAGTAACGACTTTAGCATCAGGTACAGAGAACAATCACATTGTAGTAATCAAAACTCTGAAAGTTTTGATCCTAGTTTTACAAGAACAGAAATGCTTTAGCAGTCAAAAAATAAAAACTCCCAAATTCTAAAAAAATGAACCAGTGTCCCCTAGGAGTGCATTCCAAACCAGAACCAAAATTTTCAGTTCTTTCCAGACCTGTGACTGTTTTGTTGTATGTATCTGATGTTGTAGCTTCAAAAGAGCAAGAAGGCAATGCATCAGGCTGATCGACTGGAATGACTAGCATCGTACTGTGCGACAACCCGTGTAATTTTGTAAATCTGCGTGGTGACATCTGAACGTGATTCAATATTAATGTGTAAAATACTCAGTAACTTACACATTTGGCCCAATGCATTAATACTGCAGGAACCACCAGGGCTGCAATGATTTTTTCATTATATGTTTTAAATTTGTGTCTAGTACTGTGTACAGTCAAGTTACAAACAGTTGTGTCCTAAGCATTCTATTTTCGAAACTTTCAGCCTACATCTCTACAATCTTAAACAAGAAATCTGAGCTAATGCTAGTGAGATGCATGACAGCATCAGTTTAATTTCATATGCAGATTGTCCATGTCTATCTCCATTAATTTCGGCAAAAATTCACTGTTTAAATGTGTGTCACAGCCTGAAATCATGAAAACTTCACTAAAACCCCCTACTTTTGGATTTCAAGGTCGTTCAAAGTCATCAATGTTGGTACCCCTTGAAATGTTGTCAGCAGTGCTTATTATGATAAGCAGCAAGTCTGTGTCAATCTGCAATCGTTCTCACACTAGATTAGTCAACAGTAGCAGAAATTGCGCATTTTGAAAGGGGTACCCAAATTTGATGCACTCTAATGGAGGACTCCTTGAACTTAGGGGGTCAAAACTTACGCTGTTTGATGCTGAAAATTTCATATGCATGTTGTCTTGGTCTATCTTCAGTGATTTCGATGCAGTTCACTTTGGAAATGTGTGTCACAGCCTGAAACCACGATAAAAAACTAAAAGCCCCTTATATTGGTGTTGAAGGTCGTTCAATGTCATCAATGTCGGTATCCCCGGAAAGTTTGTGAGCAGTGCTTGTTATGATAAGCAGCAAGTCTGTGACTGTCTGCAACCATTGTCACGCTAGATGAGTTAGTAATGGTAAAATGACAAATTCTTACGGGTACCCCTCTTTCACTCCCTTGTTCGAGGGCAGTATCTCACCCACCAGCATGAAATTTGGTCGCACAAAAACTAGAGCCTCTACACTATGATATGGTGAAAACCAGGAGTCTCTATCTCACCTGGGCTTGGTTCGGTACCTGGTTGTTGTTGTTATGCCAGGACACTGAGGACAGAGTAGACGGACGGACAGAATTACGATAGCTGGTACATGCTAAGCACTACGTGCTGTTGTGCATAAAAATAACGAGTATGCGCAAGCTGAAAATTTGCTCATATCGATGATATTTTGTGGCTATTTATTATCAGCAACTTTTAGCTCGATCTGCTTCTTTGGTTATCGCATGTGGTTTTTTGAGCAGTCCAGTTAAAATCCTTGATATGTATTACTTGCAGAAACTGTTCTTTGGTTACTCAGAGTATATTCTGTATGAATAAAAATAACTTGAACTTCAATTAAATATGACAATGCCATGTGAAGAAGTAGGATGGCTAGCAGTGCTGATTATCAGCTGATCATTTTAGTTGTTTTCCAGATGTACTGAAAGTTACAAGATAACAGCTGAACAGTATGTGTACATGTCCCAATTAATCAAACAGCCAATAAATGGTCTTAATTATTAGTAAATGTATTAGTACATCATTAGCAGTATTGGTAATAATTCTAATATTATTTACAACAATCACGACACTGACTAACACAACACAAATTCAGTTAAGCAATAGATGTTGCTATTTTGTGAAGTCTGTATTGTCAGTGGGACCGGACACCACACACCAGTCTGGTATTGGCACACCTTTCAGATACTGATCACGCAGCAATGACCGTGAACCAACGGTCTCCAGTGAAGCAAACATTGCACCTGCGACACACATGCATTTGTAACACTTTAACCAAGTAATGAAATAAAATTCACAGCACACTATGATCGTTTAATTATATATACATGCATAGAACAGTATGATACATAATATATGATTTGCACTGGAAAACTTGCAGGCAAGCTGCCAGTTTAACCTAGCACGTAAACAAAAAGACCAGTGTCCTGTTTCAGGCATATAGATTTTTTTTCGTATTTCGTATGCATCCTTTGGCCAGTGACACATGTTCTGTATTTACAGAATTACAGACGAGGAAAGGAATTCAGAGAATAATGAGAAATACCTCCAAGCCATGCCATGTAGTTGTCCCTTCCAGGAGGTGAATGAAATTTGAATGTGCTGATTCCAAGCTGTGACCGATACTTTGGTGTAGCGACAAGGTCTTTTAGTTCGGTCATAAGTCGGTGTTTGAAGCCAGGAAGCATTGCTGTTCCACCAGTTACTATGATGTTCTCGGCTAGCATACGTCGAGTATCCAGTGGACACTAACATGCAATAGTCGATACAACACAGGCATTGTTAAAGTTTAGAACAAAATACATATTCTTATAATAAAAATATTCGACACACAATTTTCGAGTACAGTGTGCACCCTCAGTTTCACTTATGTAAAAGTTGCAGCATATTTGCTTAAACTTGTACTGATTTCGCCATGTTATTGCACATTAGGAATTGTCATTGCTATTATTACCATTAATTCGTCATACCTATACTTATTAACAGTCTGTGGACATTAAATGGTCAGTTCTGAATGATATCAACGCAAAAGAACTGATCAGTTTGTGGCATTTATGCAATGTTGGGTGGCCATCTGGTTGATGGTTGAGCAAGGTTTAACGTCCCACTCATCACAGTTTAGGTTATTTCGGAGACGATGTTTTTACAGGTCAGATGACCCAACCAACAGTGTCAAAGCACTGAAGGAGGGTGGTTAGTTATCCAGATAGCTCTCAATCTCACCAGGGTCATCCCACCATGTTACAATAATGCAACATGCATGCACATACAAGACAATGACACACAAAGAAATCTAAGCACAGTGAGTGAACCCAGTGAGATGAAGCAAAATCTGGTAGACTAAAACCTGTGAGCTGCTCCAATGATCGTGCAACTATAGGAAGCTACACAATACTACTACTACAGAGCAGTTCTAGCAATATTCTCTCTCTCACTCCTGACCAAATCAGAGCTCAGATAGCAAGATAAATCAAAAGTAAGATACTACACAAGGGGCAAGTATGTCAATGTCATGTACCTTTATGAGAGATTCAAGCATGATAGTAGCTACTGATGTGTCATCTGCATCGCGTTCAAACAGCACCTCACAAGCTCTCTCGCTAAACACAACAGTATCTATAGGTCAGTAAGGTTATTTACACGTATGCTAACATGAATTAAGAGCTCCGAACTAATCATGCACAAGTCAAGTGGGCATTTCTGAACTACCACCAACTGTGCTTATGCATTTAGTCAACGTTTATCGTGTAATATGGATGCCCAGGAACTTGTAGTCATAAATTCTGTAGTATGATCTATCTTCATCATTCCTACTTACTTCATCTGCTCTGAGTAAAGTAAGGAAAGTCACTCCAACAAGAACCCTTGGGTGAGCACCAAATGGAAAAAGTAACTACAAAGTACTGAAGTAGCTATATGTACGTGAACAACGAAACCAATACTTAGCAGCATTATGCAACATTTTAGCAGAGGAAATTAATTCTGAAATTCAGGGTTCCCACGCCTCCTAGAAAGTCCTGTATTTTCCCTTGATTTTCCAGGCCCTGGAAAGTCCTGGAAATTAAAGCTTAAGGTCCTGAAAAATGCAAAATCCTGGATGGATAGTTGATGAAATTAGTGGGGGTTCAAAATAAACAACTTGCAGCCAAAGAAAAAAGTGATGAACTGGCAGTTCTCAGTGAGGAGCTTGATAGCAAGCTGCTGGAGCTGAAAAACTTGTGAACTGTTTCCTTCACTGCCATGTATATAGAGCACCATGTGTAAATGAGTGTAACTGAACAGTTTCCTGCCAATTTTTTACTTCTGAAGAACTTTGTGCACTGGACTACACTTTGTATGTACAGTAAGTAACTGCTGTTTGTCTTTATATTTAAACATTGGCGGACTATGAGAAGTTACTGCAAAAACGTTTTGACGGTCCTGGAAGATACGGGAGTCTTTTGTCAGCAAAAGTGTGGGAACCCTGGAAATTGTAAATTTATAAACAGTTATATACAGTCCATTACTGGTAATTCTGGAGTCTCGGAATGGTTGCAGACAGCGATGTGGAACCCAGAAACTACTTCTGGTGCATTCCTCCAGCCCAGCAATCACTAGTATTCTACTTTTGTTTCTTGTTGACCCATACGTAGTTACTTCACGTTACGCCACTCCAGAACAGACAATTTTGGTAATTGTTAGAGTTGCACAACCAACAAACTAAAAGCACCGAAGGGTCATGAATCACTAAACTGAATGCAATATGAAACGCTTACAAAACACAGAAATGCAACATGCACATCACTATCAATAGTCAGTACTAAGTAAGTAAAAGGATTGTTCATGCCAACAGCACCTACTTCACTGACAGCCAAGATGAAAACAACAACAAAGCTATACCAAACAAGTAATAAACAGTGTAAATGGAGGAAATGAAATACATTCAACCATTCAGTGTTCACTTACCGCAGTTTGCCAGTAATTAAGAGTATCTTGTTTCCTTCAAGTGGATATTCCACTCCAGGAGGTGGAGACTGCAATTAGACAAAATTATCTGAGTCAATGTCAGCGCACTAAAAGTCGCACCATGACATATCCATGCAAAAAACACTATTTACAGTGCAATTTACAAAGACATGACACAACATGCTCAAAACTATATCAATATTTCACGGTGATTATGATGGCATGATGACGACGATACAGGGATAATAAGAAAATGAACAACGATAACAAAGCACAAGGGAAGAAGGAAAGCTATGGCAACAACAGCTACTACCGCAACTACTAAGATTTTTTTCTACATGTGGCCTATTTTTGTGAACTTCCATGACGGCATGAGGCAGAACTTCCACCAATTGCTCAGTCTCCCAACCAACAATGCCAAGGAAAAAAGATGACAACAAAAACAACAGATCCAACATGATCGCAAGTACAACTACAAAAAGTGAAAGAGCTAAAGAATACAGCATACAGGCATGTCTGTTGTTTCTGGTGGCTGTTGAATTTTCCTCGCTCGTTCCAGCTTAGTCACAAAGCACGTCCTCACTACAGTTGCACATTACACACAGTCAGAAATATAAAACTAGACAACGAATTATGGTGCTTGCAATGCAGACAATACTGAACTCCTGGTATGCAAAACGTTAAACCACGATGCGGCAGTATCCATTCACATAGCTAAGTTGGCAACAGCATTTTCAGCACGACTAGAAGATCACGATAGAAGGAATGTGCAAATCGATAAACAGTACAGAACCAGAAAATAATACAACTAGTTTTTATGTGCCCAATTTAAAGTCAGTCATTTGCTATTGCTAGTAGCCAGATAGGTGATTAACGCACAAAGAACTGTCTGATAAAGTTTACCTTTTATGTCTTCAAGAACCGATTCACTCAGAGATTCTGCACATGCACATAATAACCAGCTTTGAAATTATAAGACAGCATGATACAAGGCTGATAAAATCTTGCAAAGTGCTCAGCAATAGTGGCTATTTATAATACAGTTTCTAAAGAAAGTTAAATAAAGTGTCCCAGTTAACTACAATACAATATAGTATTGGTTCAATAATGTGCTATGTCACAATGCAGAGCATAGCGATAATAATGATAAAATGAGGTAAAACACAATGAAATATAACTAAAAAAGAAACCCCCAAAACAAGAGTCCGCCAGACAACTATACACAGACAATTAGCAGCACAAGCAATAAGCATCTTGGTTCTGTATACAGAGAACACGAGGACAAATGTGCAGCAAAGAAGAAAGATACAGAAGTTGTAACATTAACCAGTCTCTACTTAGCAACGTGCTTTGATTGCTGATAATGATCAAATAACATTTACCGACAACTGTTGACAGTGGAACTTCTGTGTTCTCATCCACTTTCACCTTTCCCACTTCCTTCATCTGCTCTGACAAATACCTACACCACAGCAAGCAAATTCACCTGCCACAGATGTTGCAAATGCTTAATAATACATGAAGATTACCACAAATACCATTATTAGACACACTGGCCATTAACAAATACACCGTGTCTCAGGAAAAAACTGTGCCAGTGTTACTTTTTGAATAACTCCGTGAAACATTGGCCAATTTTAATAATTTTTGGCACGCAACATCGTGAAGAAAATTGACGTAAATGACTGCAGTTTTGCCCACCTCACCTTAACTCTTTCCACTGTCCCACATTCGTCAATGTTTGAAAGCAAGCAGTCAAGTCCTCTGCACGTCTAATTTTTCTGCAGAAATTCTTTAAGAAACCTTTGTGAACGGTAACCTTTTAACTTCCTTAAACTGTTAATCAACTGTTTGTCATCTGCAGTAAACACCATCTTGAAACAGTAACTGAGCCGATGCATGCACTACCCAGTATGAACTTATTGTTGTAAACGTCCAAACTGTGACTTCTGCATTTCACAAGGTAGTGTCGCAACAGTATTAAAGTGGTGTGGGCAAAACTAGTCATTTACGTCAAGTTTCTTCATAATGCTCCATGCCAAAAATTACTCAAACCGGCCAATGTTTAACGGAGTTATTAAAAAATAACACTGGCAGTTTTTTGAGACACGGTGTACATTTAAAATTTCGCCTTGACAGCAATGCCACTTATATTACAACTACATTCAGTTACTGAATCTGACATATACAGCGTAATATCTCAGTTTTGTGCCCAAATACTTCTCAGCTATATATTGTCAGCCCAACTGTCATGTACTTTGGTGCCTGGTCATTCGCTGTAGCAGGACCCAAAGCCTGGAATCACCTTTCAGCAGACATTCGTGCAATGGACTCAATCAACTCCTTTAGAAGTGCTTTAAAGACATTTCTGTTCCACTGACTATTATAGACCAGACACGTTGTGCCCTTGTAGTTGACTTGCCATGTTACAGCGCATTAGAAATTGTCAGTGTTATCATTATTTTGTATACACACCGGTAGTAAACATCAGGGGGGTTAAAAACTAAAGTTAAAACCAAGTGCGCTGGAGTGGCACCAGTCCAGTTCCATAGGAACTGTAAAGGTTTCCTTTCAAGGCTACCAAATTGTAGCGCTGGACCACCAGAGAAACTCGTTGAAAAGAATACATGGTTTCCCATGCGTCTCCTGAATCGTTCGTTAATCGCCGGCCCAGCTCGACCAGGAATGAGATACCGGTATTTATCGGACCAAGGGTCTCCAGAGCCAATGGTTGAAACATATTATTATTATTATTATTATATAATGTGGATTGACAGTTCACAAATTACATGCTGTGTTCCTTCCATAGGCGAGTCAACAGCTTCAAAGCACTGGAGGCACATGCACGTTTGTCACTCATGCAGTACACAACACAAGTTTGGATAACAGAAGAAAATACAATGCATCCAGTGGCCAACTGACAGGGGCTCAGCCTCAGTGGATATCATATCATATCACAACTATAGGACTAGCAACAGCATGGTATAAGTGCAAAAGACCATGCTATAAGAAGTGTAATAAGATAAGGTAAGAAGTGTAATGAGAATGGAGGTGCAGTACTTACTGATGAATACTTTTTGATGCCAGTGGAACTGCCTGCCAAGCATTCAGCAACGGCGCACCTTCACACACCTGATACAGTTACAGACAATCAACCTGTTACTCCCCGGTCCCACAGACGCCGATTTGTTCCCGATTGTAAAAATTCCAAAATTGCCACAAAATCCCAGTTCATCCTGACCATCCTAGTGTATCCCAGTTCAGCCTGGAATCAAATCGGCAATCAAAACCTATCGGGGAGAAAATTTCAGCATGTCGAAATTTTTTGGCCGATTTTGCAGAGCGTCCCGATTTGATAAGAAATAGTCGTTTATTGCTGTTCATCGGTGTTTGTCCTAGTCTGCCGCAGTCTATCCTAGTTTATCTGCGAAGCCAAATCGGCGTTTATCAGTGACCAAAATCGCCCTCTTGTCCAGCTTGAAGGTCACATCACGGCAGCACTCAACGATGGCACGGCAAACTAGTGGGATGATCCGGGTAATGCTCGTCTTGCCGCACCTGAAGTTGAACGACAGTGATGGATAGCTGTCGCCGATAGCAAGGTGCCGAAGGATGATGGCAACCTTCAGGGCCGGAGGTAAAGGGTCACGCCAGTTCGTCTTCTGCATCTGAATGAGGGGTGTGACTTTGTCCACGATCTCACTGACCAGATTAACAGGCATTCGGAGATAGTTGACGAAGGACTGCTGGTCGGTAATGGACAACTCACGCTTCAGAAGCTGGTAACATTGACCGTTCTTCTCTGTCTCTTGTTCAGTGAGCCACAGCCAAACCCACCAACGTCTGGACTTCTTGGCCTTGCCGCTGGAAGACGTCTGGCCGTTGAAGCCGATCTGCTGCTGTTGCTGCTGGTCCACGGCTGCAACTTCAAGGACTCCAGCCTCCCTCCTGTCAATCTCGACCAGCATGAACAGGACGATCAAGATGAGTCCTTATTCAGGTGCAGTTAGCATTGACATGTTGACAGTGTTATGTCTGAACCAAGAATGACTCAACCTGCAAAGTAGCAGAGTATATATACTACAGTGTGTCTTTTGTGCAAAATCGGCACTGAAATCCTGCTAGGTTCATAGAAATCCTAGTCTATCGTTGTTCACCCTGATACATCAGTGTTTATCCCAGTTTATCGTAACTGAAAATCGGGATCGTCAGTGTTTGTCAGTGTCTATCGTAGTTCATTGGGGTCAAATGCCTAGCATATCGGGCCGAAATCGGTCTCGATCGTCGTATATCGCAGTTGATCGTAGTTTATCGGGAATGAAATTGGCGTTCGTCGGCGTTCACCCTGCAACATTGCCTCGAGGTCGACCGAACCAGTCGAGATGAAAAGATAATCTCAAATTTGGTGTTCATCGGGGAACCTACTGCTTCCCGACAGACATCGATAAATACAGGCGAAACATTTTCCAGACAAACTTGGGCTAGCCAGTTCCTGCAAACACACATAACCGATATGTAAAAAAACTGAAGAAAACCAAGTGGCCTTCTTGTCCATTTACAATGTACAAAAACATTAGAAGTAATATGTATACCGGCAAAACAACTGTCTCTGCATATCCACAGTCAATGACGAGGGCTGACGGGATGCCAAGGGTAATAACGGACACAGCATGACTTGACAGGAACAGCAGAGATGGGATCTGAAACAAACACATGCACAGTTACTGAGCACAATATACCAGTCTACACACACGTACACGGGCTCCCTAAGGACTGGAGGCACCGCCCAGGACGTCCACGTCACACCTGGCTAAGGACGCTGGAAGCTGACCTTCAGCTGCTCAACCACGGACTGAACTGAGCATGGAGACACGTCACGCCACGCCCAAGATTGCAGAAATGGCTAGGCTCCAGTCTGGGGATGCTTGTGATGAAGATGATGACGATGAAGATGATGCCACACACAATGCCACTGAGAGATGCAAATAATGTCACTATTAAAACAAATGAAAGAAACAACTGCTAATGCAAAGAGATGATAAGCAAAACAAGCTCAGCTGATGCCAAACATGCAGTAATATTGTGTAACACTGTAAATATGTTTTTTTCACAGACATACTGTTCACAGTTCAGTGTTAATGCTACTAAAAAGTGCATGTGATCTTCCACTAGCATATAACAGTGACTGTGATTGAATATCGCATTGGTTCACTGATATGCTGGTAAACATTGTCCTACCCCTCTTCCATTTAACTTACTTCTGCAGAACCCTTCTGAAAGCTAGTCCTAGGCTATCAGTTATCACTACTGAAGTTTTTTTT
>Ga0056124_1000760_pt1 | contig 10928 bp, 7 predicted proteins | sample WorMetHEROISLAND_2_FD_70069 | JGI IMG/M metagenome (GOLD analysis project Ga0056124, IMG submission 70069) | Marine gutless worms symbiont microbial communities from Max Planck institute for Marine Microbiology, Germany - Olavius sp. 4 HERON ISLAND | ecosystem: Host-associated > Annelida >... | reverse complement strand
ATTTATGCATAAATTTGCAAAAATTCGCATATAATCGCATATTTCCGCATATGCGATCGCATTTTTCAGCATTTCTGCGCATTTTGTCCAACGTAAACACACGTGCACGCGTCATTTACGTCACATATTTCCGTAATGCCACATATATGCAGCATATACGCGGCATACTTTAGCGCATATTTCGCCAAATTCCGCATATTTTTCCCGCATATTTTGCACCAAAACGGACCGCATATTTTAAGAAAAATTTCCGCTATAAACCGTCGGTCAGTAACTGTATAGGCCTACTGCTGCCAGACGTCGAAGGCGCATCACCAACTCTCGATACATCAGCGACACCGCTACGACTGATAGCAGCAGCAGCTGCAGCAGCAGCTCGTCAAACAACGTCGAACTGATGAAACTCTGACTGTCCGGTGCCTCGCAGAATTACACGGACAGGTGCGACGTGCCAAGTGGCGAACCCGTGATCGCGCGTCACGCTGGAAACGGTTGATTGAACAGTGGTTTGATGTCAGCTGTTTTAATCATAGTTGTAATAAACGTTTATAAACGTTTTTTTTATTTAAAAATATATTCGCAATTTTTTTTATTTTTAATGAACGCTAAACGGACAGGCGGCGGTTTAAAATATTTAAATACCGGATACAAAAAGTTGTGTTACTGATAAAATAATGACAGATTTTGTATTTAGACTTACTATAACTTGTAGACGATGGCAAAAAAATTGGTGACTACGAAAAAAACTATTCTCAAACAATGCATTCAGTCAATATACGCCAAGTAGGGCCTAAATCGGGTCTCGTTTTTTATTCAACGTTTACAAACGTTTTTTTTATTTTAAAAATTAAAAAAAATGCGTTTTAACGATATTATTTTTTGATAGCGTTTATTACATCTATGATTATAATGGTTATACCAAAGATCTGCAGCCAGGGATTTATTAAACGACAGCACAGTTTTGACTCGCAACTCGGCGCTCTTCTACATACAAATACAACGAGGTGTCGTGTTTGTATAACCTAAACTTCTCAGCAATGTTCGCCAGTTATTTATCGGATTGTGTACATAATGATGACAATGCGTATAGCAATAAGGTGAAAGTTGTCTTTATGACTCTCACTGCAATGCCATTGCCTTTTTTACAGGTCGGCTGAAATATGAGTCTCATGTTTTTAGCAGTAGACATATATACTTTTGTTTTTGAATTCAGTTCAATAATTTGACTGTGAAGTTAACATACGACTTTTCGACTATTCGCGTATAACCTTCACTGTTATCCAGTACCATGGATCGATACTACGTTCATGGATGTATTAAAATTAGCACGTATTTTATTCGGCTTGTAAATAGTACAAGAGTTCTAGCTCTGCTGTGTCGAGCCATTTTGCATGCTTATACTCAGTGCTAATTTGGTTTGCCATGATATAAAACACCGACAGATATGCTTACTGGAGAACAATAACAAATATGAAACTTAGTACCGATAATTAGTACTTAATCAGACTGAAAACATCTACAAAGCCAACATGTCAGTATCTCAAAAATACAGCAGCAGATATGATAAACAAAGCTATAATTTATGACAAAAGGAAAAACAAATATGGGCAAGTTACGGTGTGTAATTAGTAATTACCGTTGGTTGCGTTGCAAATTGCGACCAAACCGCTGCAGATAGAGACTTGGTTTATCTACAGCCTATAGGAACTTACCAACGCTTTATCCATCGGTACAATCGCCGAGCGTTTTTATTACGACGTAGTGTTTAACCACAATAGCCTACATTTCGTTACAGACGACAGACAGACTGAGGACACATCGTACCATAAGCGCGACCGTTAGTACGGTTGGCTAAAAAGTGGTGGACAATTAATGATGATTTAAGTTATACTGTTTACTTCTGTTATTATAGTGAAATCAAACGAAGAAGTATTCGTTGACGCTGCCTCCACTCTCTGATTGCATCCAGCTGTCGACAGTGTCGAGCATGCCAAGGCGCCGAAGTCACGTTACGTGTTGTTTACACTCTCGTCGTTATGACTCCTGAGTGCTGACCTAGTTTTGACTGTTTACGATGTTCGCGAACCTTGTTTTGCAATGTTCAATCTTTCGTGTGTAATGTCGTCTTTCAGCATCTATTGCCCTATTAATTGTTGACAGTGTGCTGTAATTGTTTTGTCTTTGTGTTGTGCAATGTCTTGTAGTGCATAGTTGTTGGATACTGAGTTTAACGCGCAGCTATCAAGTTTCCTCAGGTCACGTAGGCGGTTTGTTAACCAGGGTTTCACACAGAACCCGACTTGAACCTGCTTTGATTTCGCACATGCTGTAACTGAACTCGTTATCCAAAACGTGTTTGTGTTAAGCCTGGTTTCCGTCCAACAGAACCCAAGGGCCAAGGCGCTCGTGTGCCGCGACTCGAGCATACATGGGTAAACGTTATTATCAGTCCGGGCCGGACTGATACCAGATTTTATTTTCAGTCCGGGTCGGATAAGAGCTGACAAGAGATTATGTTATTATTCCTGAGACTGTTTGTAGAGGAGTTTAGTAGTACGACTCTGTCAATAATGTTTTTTGTCCTATAGCATATATTGGTCTTTCCGGAACTCACGTTTTTTGCCAATATCTCCATCCCTATGGTTGCTAGGGGTCTGACCTTTGGATCACATAAGGTCACTCACCGGATGCACCACCATACGTGACTGGGGGGTTCTGGAGTCAAAGCCCACCTCAGGGGGGGGGGTGGCATTTCAAAATTTTTCATCAGTCCAGACTGCACTGATCGATATGAAAATATTTTAGCAGACATCACTAACATATGTACATTCTCTAATAGGACAGTAAATAGCGCTTTCCTTTCACACAGCTATTCAAGAGAATCCAGTCCTTGTCGGCTGCACTTAATCTATCGTGCGGCTGGCAACGATTAATGAAGCTGCATAACCGCTGCTTGTACAGTTGTGCGACCCGCGCTACAAAACTGTGCAATGCTGCGCCTAACAACTACTCCACCCGGACTGATAATAAAATCTTGTGTCAGTCCGGCCCGGACTGATAATAAATTTTACGGCATGCAGGCATCACAAAATGAACTGAATGAAACCCAGCAAATATCCTAGCAATGAGATAATGCGTGCAAGCAAATGCATACCCAAGCAATGGAAGAGCCAAAGTGCAAGGATGGAAGCAGACTTTGGCAGACTTTGTTTCAGCTATTTGTTGTGTACAGTTCATTGCATTGTGCGTGATACATTGCATGTGTACTGTTATGTTTTGTGCATTGTGTTGCATCAAAACAAAGCTTTACAATAATTGCCATGATAATAATAACTCTGATTGCTGTCAGAAATATGCTTGTATCACATTTCCTGAAAGAGCCGGCAGTTCGTTCGCCAATCCAAATCTATATTGATTGCTTATTTCTTGGTTCGGTCAATGTGGTAAATGCAAATAATATTGAGTAATATCCAATTAACAGCTAATTAGCAAGAATACAAGTGTACACACACGCCGTACATCGAGGTACTAAGCCGTGGATATTGCCTATTTTAGCAAACTTGAAAATGGAAATGCATTAGTAGTATTCTTCTCGGGCATGTGTAACCAAAGTAATAGAACTGGAAAACAAAAATCAGTTTGGGCAGGTTTTGTAAATGAAATATGCCTTAAGAAATGGCTGCTAAAAGTGATGTCCGGAGGGCATGTGGCTAATTATTATGGTCATTATCTGATATTATTTGGCAGTATTTTCAAAGTGTGGCATTGTTGCCACGACATTTAAAGCTTCAGTGTTATATGTAGTGTCTTTGTATATGGCAATAAAAAAAACATGTTTTTTTTGCATTTTACTAAATTTTTAGGGTATCGGCCTGATGGTGATGGGTGTTAACTTTGCAGGTCCTGATCAACGGTACATATGCACATTGATACATTATGCCGGAGATAGACGATGATGATGACGATGTTGAAGATGATGATGATGATGACCTCATTATATTTCCACTTACTGATGTGAATGGTGACAGTGGAAATAGCAGTGAGGCTGAGAGGTATACTTGCACTAGTGTTGTTGTTTTTTTGTTGATTATTTTTTATAATGATTTAAATAACATCTATGATATACATAAATAGTTTTTTCTTGTCGTTGCATCATTTGGTTAAAATATTGAATAACATATGCATTTCAATGTAACCTAAAGAAATACCTGACAACTTATATGTTGGGATGACTGAGTTTGAATAAAACACATTGGTGCCTCCATCTGCAGGTGAGCCATTGAGGGACTTCACTTTTTGACTTGACTTAAGTCAAGTCAAGTCAGTTCACTTCAGTCTAAGTACCTACTTAGACCAGAGTTCAACTAAACTTCGGTCTAAGTATGTACTTAGACCATACTTTTGCACGTAAGACTTTCCCTCAGCGAAATCACTTCACTTTTTGGCTTAAGTAGGTACTTAGACCGTACTTTCGCTCAGCGAATTGGCGCAGCAAAAGTTAAGTCAAAAAGTGAAGTCACCCATTGACATTAGCAGCTGATGTAGCACAGCTGGCGACTTTGTGATCCTTGGCTGATTTAAGGGATCAGTGATTAGGATGATAATTATTCTACACACCATAAGGTTGTAAGGTTGCGACTTTAGATGTGATGCATGCACTAATCTTCCTTTATCATATGCAGTTAACTCGGTGCAGCCACGCTATAGCTACAGCAGAATCAGAAGTGTTGTGAAGGGCTGCAAGACCACCTTTGAACTTGTTCACTGGACAGTCGTTCACGATGTTCGACATAGCTGGAAGTCAACACAGATGCACAGTGGGTTGTCAGTATAACGCCATGCACTGGCTGCACATCGTCCAGTGCCTGAGTGGAAATGATTCAGTAGACTCCACTCACGTCCGGGTAGATCTGAGCCAGGTACGAGAGCTGTTGGGTCGTCAATGACGAAGATGTCTAAAGTTATTAAAGTTATGCTTTGCATTGTGTTACAGAGATGTCGAAGACGATGACGTGTGTTCAGCGGAAAGGAAGGAGCGGTTTCGGCCGCTGATGACCTTGAAGCAGAGACGCAGGTCTTTGCTCAGCGCCAGTTCTCTTCCCATCCAGATTCCAAACCATCCGACGGGACTCGTCAGCGATGGCCTTCTCCAGCAGGACAGTGGCATCATCTCCGGTTCACCGCTGCATCGGTGGAAACGTGCGTTGCGCCAAGTCCACATGCTTTCCGATCCGTGGGCCAAGTTGCAGCTGGAGAGTTTGCCGACGGAGAAAGCTAAACGCTACCGATACAACGCCTTGAAGAAAAAGTGGGTGATGGATGAAGTTTGTGTGAAGATGGAGAGCGAGGTTTGTAGTGTTCATTGCGAATTACTGTCTTTGAAGATGTGAACTTTTGTATGTTGTTTATTGATAAAGACTGTTGCTTTTTATTGAAGTGTATGCATTATAATGTATTGTTTGCTGGAATGTTATCTGAAATGTTGAAATGACCTATTATTATTTTACTGGATCATTTCTGAAATATTGAGTGTTTAGGCCAGTTGTTTAAATTCTGCTTATTTTAATATTTCTAGTTTGGGAGTTATTGGCTAATGATACCAGATGAATGGTACGTGTTCTGTCTGGTGTTTTAGCCATTCAACCATGGCGCAATGAGGGAGTGCTATCGACTGTAAGTTGAGACATATTATTTTGATTTTCTGACTGTTTTACGTAGCTCTTGTAGAGTTATTCATTCTAGACTATTTGACTACTTCTGTATTTTTCAATAACTGACAGATCTGTCTGAATATTGGCATGATGGCTTGAAGTAGACTCTCTGCATGTAAACATTGATGCATTTATGATAAATAAAGCTTTGGTCACAGAATTTTTAGGTCTGATCTCACCAAGAATTGATGTGTTAATATCACATGCATAGTTGGATCAATGTCTACACTGAAAATTATTGCACTTTGATATTTTGGCAGCAATATTTTAAGTTTATATAGGCAGTTATTTGTAAGTCATATTTATGTAGTTTTTGAAGTGGTTTTCGTAAAACGTCTGGTCACATATCAAAGCAGGGTTCAGACACCTGAGTACGTACCCAGAAAAACCCGGTGGGTTTTTTTGGGTACACCCACCTAAAAAAACCCGCCCCAAGAAAACCCACACTTCTACTTTAACTTAATTTTAGTTTATACTTTATATGCCACTAATAATGCAATATTTTAGTGTTTTTAAAGCTTTTACCTACTAATTTTAGTTTATACTTTATATGCCACTAATAATGAATATTTTATTGTTTTTAAGCTTTTACCTAATTTTAGTTTATAATGTACAATGTACATGCCACTAATAATGCAATATTTTATTGTTTTTAAAGCTTTTAAGGCTTTAAGTTACTGAGTGTTTGTATTGTTTTACCTATTTTTTCCTGCTTGTCCAAAAAAACCAATAAAACCCAAAAAACCTACTGGGTTGGGCTTTTTAAAAAAAACCCGGGTTTTTTAACCCTGTATCAAAGCAAAGGCTTAGCGTTGGTTGGCGTTGATTCCTGTGACAGGAAGAAGCTGTCTGGTCAGTTGCACTCGAGCGACTGGTCGCAGCAGTCTCGTAACTACGTTGCTAAGAGTTACATGGAGGACGTTGCTCGCGATGTCTACTTCGAGGACGTCCGCCTGCAGATGGACGCCAAGTTGTGGGGCGAGGAGTACAACCGTCATAAACCGCCAAAAAAAGTTTGCATCCAATTTTGTGACATGATTGTATTATGGCTGCATTACAAATGATCGTTGTTGGTGAATACATAAGTACCCCGGCATGTATCAGCGTCAAGTGGTATGAACAAATTGGTTTGGCAGAGATGCTTTATGCTCCATTGGCTGTGTGGAGTGGAAAGATCAAGATTAGACAATAGACAGGCTACAATGGCTGCACTACTTTCTACTGGGCTTTCTGTGGCTGTCTTCCGGTCCTACCCAAAGGGCAAAGACTCATGTTCTCTCCATCTTCTATCCCATCCTTTACGTTTTTTAGTCCCTATGCAGCAATGCTCCATTGCTTTGGACACTATAGTCGCTCATGTTACTTACTTACTTACTTCATTGATCGGATTATATCTAACCTCTTATCATTATGACAGTGCGGACAAGGTGGCCGAGCATTTGCTTCTGTTATGTGAAAATGGGATGCAGCTTTATTTTAGTGAATCCGTAGACGTAACAGACGTGTTTGAAGACTACGTAAACGTGTTGTCACTGTCAATGTCAGTGGCAATCAAATATTTATATAGCGCCAATTTAGTTGAAGGTCGAATCTGAGGCGCTGAAATTGGAAGTTGGAATTCCCCATCTCTTCAGATGTCTCATCAGAATCTACGGCTTCTATCTGTCTGTTTCGTGATTGCATTGGACAGACAATAATGCGTTAACAGAGCAGTTTTGTATTGTTTCTTAACGCTGTGACACGTGTCGGCTGTCGGGGTAGTGATAGTTGCGGATACTATTTTATAAAATATTTATCACATTTTCTGTTCGTTGTGTTAGGTGGACATACTGCAGATATCCGTGCTGGAATTCGTTGATCGACCAGGTTGTCCTCTCTTCCACCTGGAGCATTACATCGACGGCCACTACATCAAGTACAACTCAAACTCCGGCTTTGTCGAGGAAAACCTGCGTCTTACTCCACAGGTTAGGAAGTTGTACGCTAACCAGCCAAGTTTAAATCGGATTTTTTTCCGCCAGTAGAAATAGTAGTAGATTTATGGAAAAAGCTCTGGTTTGCTAACATTTTCTGAATTAGGAATAGCCCTGTCAGGCTGTGGTATCAGCGCTGAAATAGTTTTTGTTGGTTGTCAGGAAGCCTGTGTGATTGTAGATGCTGTTAACTGTTTAGTCTATCTACTGTTTACGCGCTCAGCAGTCTCCGGAAGTTATTCTAGAGAGACGACTGGCGATTTTTTGACTGTGAAACCAGCACAAGCTTCGTATTTGTTTGTTCTTTCTGTGATTGTGTGCTGTTGTTTGGGCTTCTGAAGGGCAGCTGGCTTGTGAGATGAACCTGCTGGTTTTCCTGAGAATCAATTGACCACAGTGTTTGTGTTTTGTAATTGTGTTTTGGGCAACCCTCCCCTTTCCTCTCTTTTTTCTTCCCGTGGTATCTATCTACCTTTTTCTATTTTCTTTAGAACTAAGCCCCCTGAAATAGAGCTAGGGGGCCTGGGAGTGCTGCAGGCTTCCCCAGCAGGGTCTGGGGTGGAGCCTTAGTAGAAATCGAATTTAGTGCATTTTATTATTGAAATTGACATTTGATGGCCGTTGCAGGACCCAAAGCCTGGAATCAGCTTCCGGCAGACATTCATGCGATTGACTCAGTCAACTCCTTTAAATGCTCTCTAAAGACATTTTTGTTCCGCCGACTATTTGTATGGATGAGACACGTCGCGCCCTTGTAATTGTTTTGCCATGTTACGGCACGTTAGAAATTGTCGGTGTTATTATTATTGTTAAACATACTAATTTTCCTGAGAAGTTTCCCAGCATTGGCTTATGAAGTGGCTGGATGGCGTCCAGCCTTGAAAATATATGCCTGGACGCTGTCCATGACCGTCCATTCACACTTTAAGCACTGAGTAGTAGTAGAGTAACAGCAGAAGTGATTGAGTGTCGAGTAAAACTGTATGTGCTGAACAGTAAGACTGATAATAATTAACTGATTGTTAATCAGCCGTAATTGCCTCATGATGAAAACACTGTATTCTATCAGCTGTTTCACTGTTCAGCCATCTCCTCCCGACTGCAGCATATCGGGCAGATTGCAGACTCAAGTCCGATAGAAAGTAAGTAAAATAAGTGAAACATAGATTTGTGATAGAAAGTAAGTAAAATAAGTGAAACATAGATTTGTGTTATAGTGCTTAATGTTTTTAAAAAGCTTCCACCGTGCTGGTTACACTAGTGGACACTGAGCAAGGTTGTTTCAGAAATAGTCTGAAACCATTGATGCAGAAAGTTGTCTAGTGCTGTTGCTGTAACTGAGCCAGAGCATCGCTGTATTAATTTATTTATTTATTATATGGTTTATACACACGTTACATCGTTCACAATAGTGAAGAATCGCAAGTGTGGATAAGTCACGAGTCACTGCAGGAAAGTACGACCGTACAGAGCAGATTTAAGCCTATTTTTAAATGTACCAGTTGTTACAGTTAAATCAGAAATAACAGTTTGAGGAAGACTATTCCAGTGTTTGTGTTTTGTAATTGTGCTTTGTAATTGTAATTGTGTATGCTTGCTACAGACATTCAGTCATTTCTCGTTCGAGCGGTCGGGCCACCAGCTGATAGTGGTCGACATTCAGGGCGTCGGTGACCTGTGGACGGATCCTCAGATACACACGGCCACCGGTGACATCTACGGCGACGGCAACCTCGGCACGCGTGGCATGGCTTTGTTCTTCCACTCGCACGCCTGCAACCAGATCTGCACTTCACTCGGCCTGTCCAAGTTTGACCTCGCGGTGTCCGAGCGACGCGGTCAGAATGAGTTCATTCGCTTGCAGGTAACTGGTCGGCTAGCAGCTGTAGTAGTAATAATAGTGATAATAATAATAATAACAGTAACAGTAATTAGAGCAACAGTCGACGGTGCTGTCATCGGAGCAGGAGCGATTGAAGATTTCAGCTGCTTCTGTTTAATTGTAAGTAGCTTATGTGTTATTGTATATATTGTTATGTCTTGACGTACATATCTTGTCTGTTAATTGTGTTTCTCCTATTTCCATATAATACTTGTGCTGTTGTCACTTGTCATTTAAAGGAAGACTTACTTACTTAAGTGTTTTTATGCTGTTGATTTAGGTGTCAGGAGAGATATTCCAAGTACAGCTGCACCAGTTTCCATATATTTCCTTTAGTTGACATTTTAGGTGATACTCGGTTCAACTCCCGGTCGGTTGCTATCAAGTGGTTACTACTTCGATGGGTGACTGTCGGTGGACCGGTAAACCATCTCGGTATATAACCAGCCACCAAGGTCAACTCAGCCTTCCATCCCTGTACAGTAGGTTAGGTGGTGTAGTGGTTAGCACACTTGGAATGTGAACCCGGCGACTGCGGTTCGAATCCCGGGTCGCTCCACTATTCCATTGGGTAGCAACCTTGGTCAAGTTGTTTAATGTTTACACACATTGCCTCCCCAGTTTCTCAGCTCCAAGAAACTGGGGTACAAAAAGGAGTTTTCGGCGCCTAAGTGGTTATGGTGATTAAGTGTGCTAGATTAAGCTAAGCTTTAGTGCGCACTGTAATATAACCTAACTTTTACTTTTTACTTTTAATCAAGTACCAGTCTGCTTCGCTGGGGTTAAGGTGGGGCACGTTCACCTGTGTCGGGTGGCAGGTAACACCGTGTGATGCCGTATGACAGGTGACGCTCTGTAGCTCTGTGATGAGTTTCCTATGTGCAGCCTTTAACTGCTTGAAGCTGACAGATGCCATTAGAATGGTAGTTGTATGTTATGTGTTTGTGTGTGTCTGTTGCATGCAGAGAGATGCTGGGACGCGGCTGCGTGGTGCTGAGGAGGTATGTGGCAGCATCTCACCAACTGACGGCGTCGATCTATCGTTGCTGTTAGCCCACAGAAGTCGCACCACGTCTGCCATGTCATCGGTGTTAGGCGACGATGAACTTGCCGAGGAAGGGTGAGTTGTACTAAGCTACAATGGAAGTTCGTCAAATTTTAACCGGTACTCGCTGGTTTGTTCGACGTTTTGGCGACCGTTGCGATCTTCTTTGGAATGACCGCTCTTTGTTAGATGCACCAACCGACTACCAGAACTCACTTCGCCGACCGCGCTTTCCGATGCTCTGCTCCTGCCGTCTGGAACTCTCTGAACACTGATACTTTGTGCTGTAGCTCTCTAGCTCTGTTCAAGCGTAGTCT